>WNGJ01003788.1_pt1 | contig 15655 bp, 8 predicted proteins | sample 5400611 | NCBI WGS metagenome assembly WNGJ01 (sample SAMN13153375, study PRJNA577476) | soil metagenome | isolation source: 40 cm soil or saprolite under Garry oak tree replicate 1 | place: USA:California | collected 2016-06-15
CTCACGCGCATTTGCACGCTGCCGGGTTCGATTGCGCCGACCCCGCTGAGGTTCGCTTTGATGAGGGGGAGCGCCGTGCGCACGGTGTCGCCGTCCGCTGGCTGGGTCGAGAGATTAGTCGCGCCGACCTCAGCAACCGCGGTCGCCCCAGCGCTGGATGTGCCGATCATCTTGACCGCGTCAACGAACACTTTCGGCTTGTTCGCTTCAATCGCATAACGACCAAGCGAATCGAGCGGAGAGGTAAAGGTGATGGGCTGACCGTAAACGGTAAACATCGCTTCGTAACCGGCGTTTCGCGCAATTTCCTTGACGTGCTCATTATAATTGCCGAAGGGCACGGCGAAACAATTCGCTTTGATGCCGAGCCGCTGCTCGAGCAGTTCCTTGGAACCGACCACTTCCTTTTGGACCCATTCCTCGTATTGGGGCCCGGTCAATTTCGTTCTCGTCCTCTTCCCGCCGGGGGCAGCCAGCATGATGTTATGTCCTTCGCGCAAGTCTTGATGCGTTGCGGTGTGCGCCTCGATATCGACTCCGTTGTCCCGCATGTCGGCGAGTTGTTCCCAGGTGATCGCCTCCCCGCCGCCCAAGCTACCGCCGCGTACGCCTTCGGTATAAATGAACATCGTGAACGGATATCCAAATTTTTTCATGATCGGCCACGCGACCTCGTATTGAGATTTCCAACCATCATCGAATGAAATAACCGCGCACCGCGGCGGTATGTTTTTTTCGCCACGCTTCCAGGCGAGCAAATCTTGCATGCTGATTACGGTGATCCCGGCATCCTTGAGTTGTTTCATCTCCGCTTCAAACGCGGCCGGTGTGATCTCGGTGCCTGGATAGCGAATCTTGTCGACCAAACGATGATAACAAAAGATGATTGTCTGCGCCGTTTGATCGACAACGGCCTTGGTGATTTTTGGAGGCGAAGCAGCTGGAGCAACAGCCGGGCTACCGGCAGCCGCTGCCGGGGATGATCTGGTCGGTTGAGAACTATCGGCGACACTTGGATTCCTCTTACACATCGAAAAATTAAGCGCCAGGATCAAAGGCAGAATCGCTAATCGGATCATCATAAATGGGGTAATGCCTTTAAGTGCAGCAGCGTAAAAAACAAGTGCTTTTTCTATGCGATTGTCGGAAAACAGATTGCTAGCGGACGGAATCAAAACACGCCGCATCACTTGCTGACCAAAAACTTTTTTGGCGCAGAAGGAACTTCCGGTATTTAGTTGGTATGCCGCGATTGATCAACCGTGCCCTTGCCATGAGTTTGTGCGCGTTCTTAGGTGCGTGCGCAACCGTGAAGACAACGGCGACGAAAAATACGACCAAGACTTTTACGACTGTAGTTGTGGACGCTGGCCACGGCGGGAAAGATAACGGCGCTTACCGCCGCTACGGGCCGCCCGAAAAGATGGTTGCTCTCGATGTGGCCCAGCGTCTCGAGCGTAAGCTACGCGAATCGCAATTAAAGACCGTGATGACGCGATCCTCGGACGTGTTTATCCCGCTGGATGACCGTGTAAGCATCGAGAATTCGCAGAGAAATGCCATCTTCGTCAGTATTCACTTCAACGATTCACGCCGGCGCGGCGTACACGGCTTCGAGACTTATTATCATGCAGGCGTTTCCTCCGAGCTGGCCAATCGGATTCAAGCCAAGCTGATGACGATCCCGCATTCCGCCAATCGGGGCGTGCACACCGCGAATTTTCGCGTCCTGCGTCTCGCGGCCTATCCCGCGGTTCTAGTCGAGTGCGGATTCTTGAGTAATCGCTCCGAAGGCAACGAGGCGCGCGACTGGGAATATCGTGAGCTGCTCGCGGACAGAATCGCAGAGGCAATTATCGAACAACGCTACGGGCCAGGCGTTTATCACGGTTCAGCCCAGGTAGCTGCGCAATCGCAACCTGCGAGCACCGAGTCGGGCCTGACGCCGGCCGCTCTGCATCATTAGAATTCTTTTCCGCGCTCTTCGCGTCCAGTCGCGGCAAGCGCGATGATCGCGAGGAAAACGATGCATTCTACAAGCGCCATTGTCAGCGCGTAATTCGGGGTGCCCCCCGCGGTGCGAAAACGCTCAGCTAGCCGGGCTTGCTGTTGCGCGGCGTAGGCGGCAGCGAAATTTCCGAGTTGATAGGCCAGACCCGGGAAAGTCCCACGAAAATCGGCTGGCGAAATTTCATTCAAATGCACCGGTACGACGCCCCACGCGCCTTGCACCATGAATTGCATCAGAAATCCTCCCGCGATAAGAAGCGCAGTTCCCGGCGCAAAAATCCATGCTGGAATCAGGAACATTCCACAGACAGCACAAATAATGATCGAACGCCGGCGTCCCCATCGTTGCGAGAAAAAACCGATAACTGTACCGCCGCAGATCGCCCCGATGGCGTAGATGATTGTGATCATCGATTTTTCACTCACGCCGAAGCCGCGCTGTCTTTCGAGAAATGTCGCATAAAGATCCTGTGTGCCGTGCGACATGTAATTAAATGCCGTCATAAGGAGAACGGCATGAATAAAGAGCGCGCCGTGCTGCTTGATGAATCCGGCAATATCCAGGGGTACGCGCTGTTTTTTCACGCTGCGCTGTTGCCAAACCGGCGATTCCGGAACGCTGGCGCGAATGTATACGACAAGGAGCGCCGGAAGCGCCCCCGCTACGAACAGTCCGCGCCAACCGAAGACGGGAAATATCATCCAGTAAACCAGCGCGGCGAGCAGATAGCCAACCGCATAGCCTTGTTGTAAAATTCCGGAAAACAAACCGCGCGCTGCAGTTGGGAGAGATTCCATTGCCAGCGAAGCACCCAGTCCCCATTCGCCGCCCATTCCCACGCCAAAGAGCGCGCGCAGAAGCAGAAAAACCGTAAAATTCGGAGCAAACGCCGTAAGCAATTCGATAACAGAATAGAAGATAATGTCCACCATCAGCGGGATGCGCCGGCCGAATTTATCGCCGAGCAAACCGAAGACGAACGCACCCAGCGGACGCATCATCAGCGTCAGAGTGATTCCGAATGCGACCTCGGGAATGCTTCGTCCAAACTCATGCCCGACCGGAACGAGCACGAAAGTGAGCAAAAAAAAATCGAAGGCATCCAGCGCCCAACCGAGGAAGCAGGCGACGAATGTGTTGCGCTGATCTCGGTTGAGTAATTTGAAGAGCCGGATTACTTCCACGCCCAGTCACCTAATTGTCACGTCGAGCCAAGTCGAGAAATCTCTCAATAATGACGAATGACGAACGAATTCCCAAATGATCCGAACCTCGTATGGCGTGATTCGGATTTCGTCATTTTCCATGATACCTTCTACGCATGCGGTATCTCGTTAAAGCAAAGCTGAAATCCGGCAAGAAACGTCCGCTGATCTGCGCGATCAACAACGGTTCGCTCGGGCGCGGCTCCATCGCTGGCGATGAATATTTGCACAACATGCGCGAGGCGCGCGTGGACAAATCCGGAACTGCGATCTGGGTGGAAACTTGCTTCTGCGAGCCGCCGCTCGCGGAAGAGCGCCCGTACTGGGAGGAGTATTTCGAACTGCTCAGCGTAAAGGATGCGCACTCGCGACGCAATTGCCGGCACGAGAACGGAACAGCGCTGTGGGCCTGCTGCGACTGCGATTGCACGAAAAAGCTGGAGCAAAAACTCCCAACTCAAGGTACGTCATTTCTCAACACGTTGCGTTCGCCGAAACGCAATTTCTAGATCGCCTGTACAGCTTCGTTCTCGTCACGCTGTTAGACGCAATTCGTCATTCAGGCTTCGTCATTAGTCCGGTCTTGTTTCATTGCGAGGAAGAGTAAGAGTACGAGCAAGAGGTCGAGACGAAACACATCTACGTATCATGATGCGTCAATTTGTTCCTTGATCGCCGGGGCAAATTCCGTTTAGTTCCCGGCAATCATGCCGCTCGATCCTCATCCCTTGGAGGCGCTTCTGCGCAAACGCATCGTCGTGCTCGATGGCGCCATGGGCACGATGATCCAGCGCCATAAACTTTCCGAGGCCGATTACCGCGGGGAACGGTTTCGTAATTGGAAAGGCAAGGACCTCAAAGGGAGCCTTGAACTTCTTCTTCTGACCAAGCCGGAGATTATCGAGGAAATCCACACCCAATATCTCGAAGCCGGCGCCGACATTATCGAAACGAATACGTTCAGCGCTACGACCATCGGCCTGCACGATTTTCTTTTTTCGGGAGAACCGCCAGCTAGTCGCAAGGACCAGGAATTCTTTCAGCGTGTAGTGGATGATGTCGATCTTCGCGCGCTGGTGCACGAGATGAATGCGACGGCCGCGACAATTGCGCGGCGTGCGGCGGATCGTATTGCCGGTCAAACCGGGATTCACCGATTTGTCGCCGGATCGATGGGTCCTCTCCCAGTGGCCGCATCGATTTCACCCGATGTAGACGATCCCGCATTCCGCGCCGTCAGTTTCGATCAACTAAAACAAACTTATTTCGACCAGGCAAAGGCGCTCGTCGAAGGAGATGTCGATCTTTTGTTCGTTGAGACCATCTTTGACACGCTTAACGCTAAGGCGGCGCTGATCGCCATTTCGGAAGTTTTCGAGCAAGCCGGAAAGAAGCTTCCGCTGGCGATTTCGGGAACGGTGACGGACCGTTCCGGACGAACATTGAGCGGGCAAACCGTCGAAGCATTTCTCATTTCGATTGCGCACGCCGAGCCGCTCATCGTCAGCTTGAATTGCTCATTAGGCCCGGACGAGATGGAATCGTACGTGGAAGAGTTGGCACGCATCTCTCCGTATTTCATGAGTGCGTATCCGAATGCGGGCCTGCCCGATCCATTGTCGGAAACTGGTTTTCCCGAAACGGCGCAGAGTTTTGCGCCAAAACTTAAAAAATGGGCAGAGAATGGCTGGCTCAACCTGGTTGGCGGCTGTTGTGGAACCACGCCCGAACACATTCGCGCAATTGCGCAGACCGTTCGCGATTGCAAACCGCGACAAATTCAATCCGCGATCCACAATCCGCAGTCCGCAATTCTCCAATTATCCGGGATGGAGCCGCTCAACATTACACCGGAGTTTGGATTCGCGGTCATCGGTGAACGAACGAACATCACCGGCTCGCCCAAGTTCTCAAAATTGATTTTAGCTGACGATTTCGAAGGGGCACTCGCGGTTGCGCGTCATCAAGTCAAGGGAGGAGCGAACATCCTCGACGTAAACATGGATGAAGGAATGATCGATTCCGAAGCGGCGATGACGCGTTTCCTGAATTTGATCGGCAGCGAACCAGAGATCGCGCGCATTCCATTCATGATCGACAGCTCGAAGTGGAGTGTAATCGAAACGGGACTGAAATGCGTGCAAGGCAAAGCGGTCGTCAATTCCGTCAGCTTGAAAAACGGGGAGGAGGAATTTCTCCGGCAAGCGCGGCTGATTAGGCAATATGGCGCAGCGGTCATCGTGATGGCTTTTGATGAGAGCGGCCAGGCCGATACGTTTCAGCGCAAGATCGCCATCTGCGCGCGGGCTTATGAACTCCTGACCACGCGGGCAAATTTCCCGGCTAACAACATAATCTTTGATCCTAACATTCTGACCGTTGCGACCGGTTTGGAAGAACATCGCAATTACGCGGTCGATTTCATCGAGGCGACCCGCTGGATTAAGCAAAATCTTTCCGGCGTCCGAGTGAGCGGCGGTGTAAGCAACATTTCCTTTTCTTTTCGGGGCAACAACGCCGTGCGCGAGGCGATGCATGCCGCGTTTCTCTTCCATGCGATCCGTGCCGGTCTCGATATGGGAATCGTCAATGCAGGTCAGCTAGCGGTTTACGAAGAAGTTGAGCCGGAATTGCGAGACCGCGTGGAGGATGTGCTCCTAAATCGGCGCGATGATGCAACAGAACGGCTGGTCGATTTCGCGGAACGAGTGAAAACGAAAGGCAAAGCGCCTGTGAAAGATGAAGCATGGCGTGCGGAGCCTGTCGAAGAGCGCCTGAAACACGCCCTCGTAAAAGGCATTGTTGATTATATCGACGTCGACACCGAGGAGGCACGCCAAAAATCCAAGCGACCGCTCGATGTTATTGAAGGTCCGCTTATGGCCGGAATGAGCGTCGTTGGCGATTTGTTTGGCTCGGGAAAGATGTTTTTACCACAGGTGGTGAAGAGCGCACGTGTAATGAAAAAGGCCGTCGCTTATCTGATGCCGTTCATGGAAGCGGAAAAATCTGGGGGGGCGAAGCCACAGGGTCGGATTGTGATGGCGACCGTCAAGGGCGACGTGCACGACATCGGCAAAAACATCGTCGGTGTCGTGCTGCAATGTAATAACTATGACGTTCTCGATCTCGGCGTGATGGTGCCGGCGGCAAAAATTTTGGAGACAGCCCGGGAGAAGAAAGCTGATGCGATCGGGTTGAGCGGACTCATCACTCCATCGCTCGACGAGATGGTGCATGTGGCACAGGAAATGGAACGCGAAGGTTTCGATCTACCGTTGTTAATTGGCGGCGCGACGACGAGTCGCGCGCACACTGCAGTGAAGATCGCGCCGCATTATCGATCCAGCACTGTGCATGTCGTTGATGCATCGCGTGCCGTAGGAGTCGTAAATTCGTTGTTGAACGAGGAATTGAAATCCAACTTCGATGCTCAAACGCGAAACGAATACGCCCGTCTGCGCGAAGAACATGCCAGCAAGAGACGCGAGAAGAAACTGCTAACGTTGGAGGAAGCACGAGCGAACCAAACACGCATTGACTGGAGCGGATACAAACCGCCAAGACCGGAATTCACAGGCGTGCGCGCAGTTTCTCCAGCGATTGTCGATCTTAGGGATTACATCGACTGGTCGCCGTTCTTTCATGTGTGGGAATTGCGCGGCCGTTACCCGGCGATATTGGATGATCCGGTGATCGGCAAACAGGCGCGCGAACTTTTTGATGACGCGCAAAATCTTCTCGATCAGATCGCCGTGAAGAATTCGCTTGCCGCGAGAGGCGTATACGGCTTCTGGCCGGCAAACTCGGTCGGTGACGACGTCAATCTTTATGTCGATGAAACGAGACGGGAGAAACTCACGACGTTTTATTTTTTGCGGCAGCAAATGCAGAAGCCGGCAGGGCAATGGAATCTTTGCCTGACTGATTACATCGCGCCAAAAAGTGGCACAGGCTTCCAGCCTGTGTTGCCGGGGACGGCAGACAAGATGTCTGTGCCACAACCCGATTACCTGGGCGGGTTTGCCGTTTCAATTCACGGCGCAGATGAACTCGCGAAAGAGTTTACCGCAGCCCACGATGATTACAGTGCAATTTTGGCGAAGGCGCTTGCCGACCGATTAGCGGAAGCATTTGCCGAGTATTTGCACAAACAGGCTCGCATCGCGTGGGGATTCGGGGGCGACGAAAAATTGTCTCATGCCGATCTTATCCGCGAAAAATATCGCGGCATTCGCCCGGCGGCTGGTTATCCGGCCTGCCCCGATCACGCAGAGAAGCGAACGCTGTTCGATTTGCTCAGAGCGGAAAAGAAAGCGGGCATCAGGCTGACGGAATCATTTGCGATGCATCCTGGCGCGAGTGTGAGCGGGCTCTACTTTTCGCATCCCGACGCAAAATATTTTGGCGTCGGACAGATCGCACGCGATCAGGTTGTCGATTATGCGATGCGACGAGGCGAACCAGTCGCAGCAACCGAGAAGCGATTGGCTCCGAATCTAGCCTACGAGGCTTAGATCGAATTCTTTGCCTTCGCGCTCGCTAATAGCAGGCCGGCGCCTTCAGTTGAAACAGTATCTGAACGTGTGGCTTCCTTCTGAGGCCAGACCACTTTCCAAGCAAGGCCACACTTCTCAAGTGTCCAGATGAAATAGCGCGTCAGGTCAAACTCCCACCAGCGCAACCCGTGTGCAGCGCAACGCGGTTGCGCGTGATGATTGTTATGATACCCCTCGCCGAACCCAATGACCCCGATCCAAAAATTGTTTCGGCTCTGATCAGACGTATCGAACCTGCGATATCCGAACTGACGCATGTGGCAGATGGAATTGACCGACCAGGTCACATTATAGATGACCAGCATCGGAACGTAGAGGCACCAAAGCATTCCAGCCCATCCAAGCGTGAAATAGAGCGCCACGGCGACAGCGAGATGCGGGAGGATGTAGATGCCTGCATTTTCGAACAAACGGCAGTACCAAATTCTACTTACATCGGCGGCGTAACGTTTCGAGCGCTCACGAAATTCGGGCGGCTTCCGAATCAACCACATCATGTGGGCGTAGGGAAAGCCATGCACCGGACTGTGAATGTCTTCGTCGGTATCGGATTTTAGATGGTGGTAACGGTGATCCCCTACCCACGTGACCGGATCTCCCGCCAGCGTCACGGCAGAGCCGGTTGCGAACACAAATTTGAGCCATTCCGGCATCTCGAATCCGCGATGGGTGAGGTAACGATGCAGATAAAGAGTTGTGCTGATACCGCCCCAGAAAAACAACGGGATCATGATGGACAGATAAAAAGAATGGAAGCGCGTCAGCAGTCCGACGAGTCCGAGCAATTGCAGGGCGACCAGGACAATGAAAAGGAGGAGATTGAGTCTTTCGTGCTTAAACATTTGGCGCAGGGGCAAGAAGCAGCCAACCCGGGCCACTCAACTCCAACGTCGAACACTCCGACGGAATGGACCGATTGGCAAGCGGTTCTTTCCTTAAGAATCGGGGTGACAGGATTTGAACCTGCGACCTCGTGGTCCCAAACCACGCGCTCTACCAAGCTAAGCTACACCCCGCCGCTGTGCGGGATGCTTATCACGCATCGCTGCTCCGCGCATCCAGAAAATTGGCGTGGTTTGGCCATAAAACGTACTGATTTACAGCCTAATCTGATCCCCACGCCGTTGCGCAGGTAGCAGGACGCTTATATCTATAATCTATATTCCAAGGACGGGCGGTCGCTGTAGGCGGTACCGTCAGCGCGAAAAAATGAGAATGAAACCAATAGAGCTGATCTTGCTGGGAATACTTGGCGGGGCGACACCGATATCGTTCGCGCAAGACGCGGCGCCGCCAGCTGTGGATCTTTACGAAGGAGAGAAACAGCCGGATGTAACACCTACACCCTATCCAGAACCCAACGGCCCGAACATACCGGAGTTGCCGCAGCTCGACGAAGCTTTTAAGCCGAAATCGTTGGGTAAAGAAGCTGATGAACGGCGGCTGCATATCGAATGGCGACAATTGAAAAACCGAATAGTGAACGATCCGCAGGTACGTGAGGCAAAGGCAGCTGCTCAAGCCGCCCGGACGGACCTGGAAAAACGGAACGGCCTTCGTAATTATTACAACGTCTATTACGAACGAATGTCAGCTCTGGCTGCGAGTGTAGAAATGAAGTTAGCTCTCGAGGAATTGAAGGCTGCGCACCAGGGATCGCTTAATCAACCGCGTGTGCGGCCTTCGACGGACGGCTCTCTGCCAACCCCAACGCCAACCCCAACACCTGGGCATAAACATAAAAAAGATCGAAAGTAAGTGTCGCGCGGACTGCTTGCCAGTCCACACACAATGCAGTTATTCTACACGCGTTCGATTTACGGCGCGTTCGTCTAGTGGTTAGGACACAGCCCTCTCAAGGCTGGTGCACGGGTTCGACTCCCGTACGCGCTGCTTTTCCATTTATCATAGGTAAAACGGTACCAAATTAGATCCCGATTTTAGCCTTTCATGACAGTTTCATGACAGACGCAACATGCGGCAATTAGAGTGATCCACAGTTTCCCCATTTCCAGCTTGTGCATTTGGAACGCGGGGGCGGGCCGCTCAGATCCCGAGATTTTACCGCACTTAAAGAACTTGGCGGGTGGCCAAAATGGTGGATAAAAAGGAAAGTCGAATCGGGAGAGAACATTGTGAACGATTGGAAGTTGCTCGTAATTCTCGTAACGATTGGGCTCTCGGTGCTTTATCTCCGGAAGTATATAGGGGCGAAAGCGGAGAACCTCGCGCAGAAGGAAGATTTGCGAGCTCTAACAGACATCATTGAGGGCGTGCGTGCGCAATTTGAAAGAGCCAATCTGGTTCACAGAGTTCAATTCGAAGCGGAATTCAGGGCCTGCCAGGACGTGTGGCGCGAGGCGAATAATACGCACCGAGAATTTGTCCGACTTTTCCCCGTTGCTTTCGGTAAACCTACGCCCTTTCAGCGCGGGGAATTTATAAGTGCGCAGCTAGCGTTCGCAGACGCTTTGGAGGCGGGGAAACCCTTTATGAACCAAACGGTGTGGAAGGCGTTTTTCGAATTCGAAAACTCGATTATCGTGTGGAAAGACGTTGAGATGATCCCGAAGGAATCCACAAAGGAATCTCGCGAAGAAGCTCGGCTAAGCCTGGAGCGTTGTGCCGAAGAAATCAGGAAACGGTTTTCCGAGTTGCTCGTGGTGTAATTGGTACCGTAGCGAAAATGTACATCTACGGAGTCCGCCCACGCAAAGATCGGCGCGGCTTTGATCTAATCTCCGACGTGCTCCCGTTCGGTCGACTTAGCTCGACACTCTGTAAGAATGGACGTTGGTCACGCTTCGGCGACAGATGCTTTTTGTTTCCATGCCCACCCGGCGGGGTGTGACCCCGGGCAATCATGAAATTTCGGTTCGCAGAGTGTCAAGCCATTTTCCGTAACAGATACGTAACGAATATCGGCTTGCTTTCGACGCGAACGTTGCTACGAAATAATTGGGGGGGCATGGAGACACAAGCCCAAAATATCAATGTAGTCCGGTCCGTTTGGCGCCGCCGAATTAAGAAGGACATCAAACTTCTTGACCTGACGCCAGTAAAAGACGCCAAAGGTGGTGGCATCCCTGGAACAGGTAACATCCACACTGGACCAGGTCAAAGTCCCCCGCAAAAGCCTGGTGGCCAATAGATACCGGGCGTGACGATTCGGACTTTGACCCTTCCAAATGTTTTGGCCAAAGCCCAAGAATGCAGCAGGGCAACCTGATTGAGACGCACAAGCAAGCGGGTGATTTCGGGAATGGTAAAAAGAGACGGGCGATTCGCGGGTAAACGAACGAATCGCCCGGAGACCTAAACGCAGTTTAATTCTCTATTGCCGATCCCGTTTCTTCCAGGCGAGATCCGCAATTACTATATTGTCATCTCGATGAGAGCCGTGAGCAACCATTTTCCGTAACAAATGCGTAACGAATTGCTTGACCGTTCGCTAGCTGCGATCAAAAATTAGAGGTGAGCTGCCTCGTGTGAGGATAGCTCATAAGTGGAGGAATGCTTCATTAGAGCGCGGGCGCGAGGAGGCTCGCGCTCTGTTTTTCTTTCTACTGCAGCCGCGTTGCTTAGACAGCCGCCACCCCCGCGTTCACGAACGCTTTGAACTTCTCCCGGATCCTCGCCGATCGCCTGAAATTCGGCCCGGCTGCGACATGGCGATCCTGATGCAATCACAAATGCAATCGGCTACGCAAAGTTTTTCAGCCGTTAACAGCATGATGGTAAACGGCTGAAACCGCAAACCTCTAGCGCGTGAAGCTCACTGCGCCAGATAAGGGGTGTGGCGAGCGGTCAATTTACGACACGCCACATATGACGCTCGTGTTCCTTACGTTCAATGTGGGGGTGCTTGCTGCACAAGTCTTCGATACGGGATTGGGTTAGGTTTGTTATGCTAGAAATCCTTCCCGAGCTCCGAAACGTGTACTGCCCATCTTGAGTGAGTCGGCGGAGAACTTCATAAACCCGATTGCTATCACGCTGATCTTTGACGGTCTTGATTGCCCGCAAAACGAACACTACAGCACAACCGCCCACGAACGCGGAAGCGAGAAGCTTCTCGGTGATCAGATTGATCAACGCCATAACGGGGTGTGACTCCGGCCCGATCGTGAAGTTCGGTTCGCAGAGTGTCAAGCATTTTCCGTAACAAATGCGTAACAAATTGCTTGACCGTTCGCTTGCTGCGATCAATAATTAGAGGTGGGCGGCCTCGTGTGAGGATAGCTCATAAGTGGAAGAATGCTTCATCGGAGCGCGGGCGAGAGGAGGCTCGCGCTCTGTTTTTTCTTTCTACTGCAGCCGCGTTGCTTAGACAGCCGCCACCCTCGCGTTCACGAACGCTTGGAACCGATCCGGATCTTCTCCGATTGCCTGAAACTCCTCGACCGTCGCACCGACATCCGCGTCAGGCAGTTCCGCGTAATGATCATGTTCCCCGCCCGCGAACAACCAGATATGTCAGGCCAAGCGTTTGCACGATCCGAATCTCAACGCCATTACATGAGGATCTATAGATCTTGTGATCTTATTTTTTGTTACGGAACTCGGAGTGACAGATTCCATCCTAAGGAAGCGCGCTCGCCTCCGCGGCCCCGGGCGAGCATCGGGTGAAAGCTAGGTGCCGCTATTCTACCGCCGAAATTGACTCCGAAAAATGTTTTGATCCAGCAAATTCATCCTTCGACAAGAAAAGTCGGTTACACACAACGGCAGCTGCCGGACGAACGCGGGTAATCCGCGGTTGAAAACATTGCAGGCCTCATGCCTGCCGCTACAGTGGCAGCCTTATGCCGTACAAAAACATCGCGCCGCCACCGGGCGAAACAATTTCCATCGACAAGGGACAGTTGCGGGTCCCGGATCAGCCGATTATTCCGTTCATTCGCGGGGACGGCACCGGGCCCGACATCTGGGCTGCGAGTGTGCGCGTGTTCGATGCCGCGGTCGAAAAGGCATACGGCGGCAAAAAGAACATCGCGTGGTTTGAAGTTTTTGCCGGCCAGGTTGCGAAAGACAAGTTCGATGAATGGCTACCCGATGATACGGTTGAAGCATTTCGTGAATTTCTCGTCGGTATCAAAGGTCCGCTGACCACTCCAGTAGGCGGCGGCATTCGTTCGCTCAACGTCGCCTTGCGACAGCTTCTCGATCTTTTCGTTTGCCTGCGACCGGTGCAGTATTTCAAAGGCGTCCCCTCGCCCGTCAAGCACCCGGAGAAAGTGGACATGGTGATCTTCCGGGAAAATACCGAAGACATCTACGCGGGCATCGAGTACGCGGCAGGCACACCAGAGGCGCAAAAGATTCTCGATTTCCTTCAGAAGGAATTTCCAAAGCAATTCGACAAAATTCGTTTCGGCACGAAGCGAAGGGCGGCGGATTTCTGGAAAGAAGTCGGCGCACCGGAAGGCGACGATGTTTGTGTAGGGATCGGCATCAAACCGGTGAGTCGCGCGGGCAGTGTGCGCCTGATCCACAGCGCGATCGCTTACGCGATCAAGAACCAGCGCAAAAGCGTAACGCTGGTCCACAAAGGTAACATCATGAAGTTCACCGAAGGCGCGTTCCGCGATTGGGGCTATGAGATCGCTAAGCAATATTTCGGCGCCAAAGAAATCGACGGCGGTCCCTGGTGCAAAATCCCGATGGATAAGCCGGGCGCTGGAATTGTCATCAAAGACGCAATTGCGGACATCACCCTGCAACAGGTGCTGTTGCGGCCGGAAGATTTCGACGTCATCGCCACGTTGAATCTGAACGGTGATTACTTGAGCGATGCGCTTGCGGCACAGGTGGGCGGGATCGGCATCGCGCCCGGTGGAAACATCAACTACATCACTGGTCACGCCATTTTCGAAGCGACCCACGGCACCGCGCCGAAGTATGCCAATCAGGACAAAGTCAATCCCGGCTCAGTAATTCTATCGGGCGAAATGATGTTCCGTTACATGGGCTGGACGGAGGCCGCCGATCTGATTCTCAAAGGACTAAAGGGCGCTATCGCGAGCAAGCGCGTCACCTACGATTTCGCGCGTTTATTGGAAGGCGCGACCGAAATCAAGTGCAGCGAGTTTGGCAGCAACGTGATCGAGCACATGTGACGTCAGAGAACCGCGAGAGATTCCTCGACTCCGCTCGGAATGACAAATTGGTTTGGGGATAACGTGATTGCTCACATGTGATTTGGAGGGACGGGCGCTGCCTGTCCATCGCATTAAGGGGACGACGCCAGCCTTCGCCAAGGCTACGGCTCGGCAGGCAGAGATCGTCCCTCCAAGGGAATTTGAGACTTGACATGGTGCGCGCGCTTTTCCCAACATCCACGCCCAAGAGGGTTTTTGGCGCCGGCGTGCCCAATGGAGGATCAAACGTATGAAAACTAGGCTCAGCTTCCCAAAAAAAAACGCACACATCTTCTTTCTTGCGACGGTCGCGTTGCTTTTGCTCTCAGCGCGGAGCACGACTTTCGCCGACAGCGCGACATGGGACAGTACAAGCATTTTGAATACCGATTGGAACACCGACGGGAACTGGACGACCGTGCCGCCAGGTGGTACTTATCCTGGTACGCCCCCGGGGACGATGGACATTGCGACGTTCAACAACTCGTCCAGCGTAACCTCCCTCTTTATCTCGTCCAGTATCGCTATAGGCGCGATCGACTTTACCCTTGCCGAGACGCACTCCTTCACGATCACCGTCGACGCCACGAAAACATTGACGATTAGCGGGACGGGCATCACGAACAGTTCAGGGAAGATACAAAGTTTTGTGACTGCTGTTAATGGATCTGGCGGCGAAGGATCGATAGTATTCAATAACAGCGCGACCGCGGGGACAAAGACATTCTTCTCTAACACCGGCAGCGGATTCAGTGGCACATTCGGCGGCTTCACGCAATTCAATAGCACCGTGACCGGCAACCCGACCGCAGGCAGTGGCGTCTTCTTAAACAGCGGCGGCACGGTTAGTGGCGCATTCGGCGGCTTCACGGTTTTTAACGGCCTCGGCGTGGGCATGAGCTCGACCGCAGGCAGCGGCATATTCAGCAATAACGGCGCGGCGGTCAGCGGCGCAGGCGGTGGCTTCACGGATTTCAACAGCTTCTCGACTGCGGGCAGTGGAGTCTTTAATAACGACGCCGGCACCAGCGGCGGGGGCAGTGGCTTCACCCGGTTCTTCAACAGCGCGACCGCAGGCAGCGCTACTTTCAGGAATAACGGCAGTGGAGTCAGCGGCCAGTTCGGCGGCACCACGTTTTTCTCCAATACCTCCACCGCGGGCAGTGGCATGTTCACTAATGAAGCCGCCACGCTCAGCGGCGCATTCGGCGGCCACACGGAATTCAACGACACCTCGACTGCAGGCAGCGGCATCTTCCTCAATACGGCCGCCGCGGTCAGCGGCGCAGGCAGTGGCTTCACAGCTTTCAACGGCGTCGACGCCACGCACTTCTCGACCGCAGGCAATGGCATGTTCACTAATGAAGGCGGCCAATTCGGCGGCCAATTCGGCGGCTTTACGCAATTCAATGGCAGTACAGGCATAGGTACCCCCACCACGACCGCAGGCAGCGGCACCTTCTACAACTTCGGCGGACTGACCTTGGGCGCAGACCCTGGCTTTACGGTTTTCAACGGCAGCTCGACAGCAGGCAGTGCCACGTTCAATAACTTCGGTGCCGGGGTCGTGGGCGCATTTGGCGGCCTCACTGATTTAATCGGCACAGCCGTGATCGCCGCGACCGCAGGCACCGGCACTTTCAACAATGACGGGAGCACGGCCAGCTTGGGCCGCGGTGGTCTCACGCGGTTCTTTAACGTCTCAAGCGCGGACAATGGCACCTTCACCAATAACGGCAG
>WNGJ01003790.1_pt1 | contig 15654 bp, 13 predicted proteins | sample 5400611 | NCBI WGS metagenome assembly WNGJ01 (sample SAMN13153375, study PRJNA577476) | soil metagenome | isolation source: 40 cm soil or saprolite under Garry oak tree replicate 1 | place: USA:California | collected 2016-06-15
TCAATGCCTCCTCGTCAATCTTCTCGCCCTCGTGGAAGTCGATGGCACGCCTGGTGTTGCCATCGAGGCTGGAGTTGAAGAGGCCTGATGGGTCCTCAAGTGCGGCCCCCTTGGAAAAGGTCATCTTCACGACGTTCTTGTACGTTTCGCCGGTGCAGAGCAATCCGTCGTGAGACCACACCGGAACCCCTCTCCACTTCCACTCCTCGACCACCTCGGGGTCGGCTTGCCTGATCAATGTGCGGAGCTGGGAGAGCATCTTGCCCCGCCAGTCGCCCAGCTCCTTGATCCTCTCGTCTATCATCCGAGATGGAGATTTTTCTTTCTGAGACCCGCTCTTCCTCGTGATGTTTCTTTCTTTCCGTTCCTTTTGTTTCTTGGGGCTCACGTTAGGCATCACAGGGCTCCGACAAAAGGAAGCACACGGCGGTCAACCGAGGACTTGTTGGCAACGTGGGAAAGCGGCGCGACCCCCGGGATGACCTCCGTTCTGCCGAACGTTGCGGTGAGCGGCCGGGGGGCGAGCAACGCGAACCCCCCGGTCCGCTCCACTGCAGGGTTCGGCGATGCGCTCGCGGTGCTTCCAACGAGATCGAGAGTTCGGCCTGGATCGGGCCGAGGCATTTCACTGGATGACATGATCCGCTCGCCGCAGGAGTGACGGCGGGATCGTCAGCCCAAGCGCCTTCGCTGTCTTCAGGTTGATGACTAACTCGAACTTAGTGGGCTGCTCCACCGGCAGTTCGCCTGGCTTGGCGCCCTTTAGGATCTTGTCCACATACGTGGCGGCACGGCGCCACCCTTCAGTGTAGTTCGGCCCGTAGGCCATGAGGCCGCCGGCGTCCACGAACTCTCTTAGTCCATACATGGACGGCAGCCGACTCTTCTGCGCCAAGCTCGCAAGCTGGCTCCGGTTCCGGAACGCGACGGGAAATGAGGCAACAGTCAACGCCTCCGCCCGTGCTGTCGTGAACGCTGAGAACGCGCGATCGAAGTCATCGGCGCGGCTCACCTCGACGGATTGGAGCTGCAGACGCAGCGAACGGGCAGCACTCTCCGTTTCTTTGTAGTCAAGCACGGCGCCCCGGGCGTCGGGGCTCCACATGATCGCCACTCGGGAAAGCCCGGGGACGGCTTCCTTCAGGAGCTCCAGCCGCTTGGCGCTGAGCTCCGGGGAGATGCTGCTGAGACCGGTGACATTCCCGCCGGGGCGCGCCAGGCTCGCGACGAAGCCTGTCGCAACTGGATCGGTGCTGTTGGCCATCACAATCGGAATCGTCTGAGTCTGTTGCTTGACCGCCGCAATCCCCGCATCGGTGGACGTCACGATGACGTCCACCTTCAGGCGCACCAACTCGGCGGCGATTTCGGATATCCGCTCGGCCTTGGCGTCGGCGAACCGCCGTTCCACGACGATGTTTCGACCTTCCCGATATCCATGCTCTCCCAGGCCTTGATCGAACGCTGCGGCGAAATGCGCAGAAGTAGCCGGAGCGCCTGGATGGAGAACGCCGATGCGGGCGACCTTGGCCGCCTGTTGTGCCCCGACGGTGACCGGGGCAGCAAAGGTGCCAAGAGTCAGCGTGACGATGAGCGTGAGCGCCCGCCCCGTGCTCATTCCAGACCAAATCCACGCATCAATATCGGTCCATTATCCGAGTCGCCAAACTTATAATTCCACAGAACTGCATAGCTCGGCCTCGCTGCATATCTCGCAGCATAGCGTGTTCGATGTGCGTCGGGCCGATGACGAATCACCGCGCCCTGACGCGGACTTGGCCATCACACAGCCTCACGCGTCGCGTGATATCCAGACCTGGGTATCCACCAGGCGGCGAAGAGAGAAGGCGACGACGCCACCCGTGAGCGCTGGCGGTTCGCGCCAGGCCCGACGTCCCACAGCCGTATCCGACGCTGCTCGCGGATCGAGAGATCTAGGAGGCCGCGCTGATCAGTGCGCGAGCGGATCCGGCCTGAGCTGGAAGTGCACGACCAGCGGGCTCGATAGCGTCTTACCGGGCGCGCCCGGGCTTGGCGCGTCGATGCCCTCGATGTGCATCGGCGTGCGGTTGCCCGAGGTCACCCACAGCCCCTTGCCCTTCCAGCCGGCTTTGGGATCATCGATGCGGCCGTCCACGCCCTTGGCGAAGAATCCCATCGGATAGGGAACGCGGAGCTCGACGACCTTGCCGTACGTGAGCGCGTGGAGCGAGTCCGAGAAATTGCCAGTCCCGATGGGAGTGTTCACGCCCAGGCCGAGGATGTCGTGCTGGTCCACCCACGTGTAGTACGGCGCTTCGGCGGCGCCGTCGCGTCCGGCGAACGACGGACCCGGCAACGGATAGAACGTCCAGCCTTCAGGGCACAGGGTCCCCTCAGCCGCGCCGGGCCCATTGAGGCGTCCCTTGCATTTTCCGCGATCGAAGCTCGCGATGTGGCCGCTCGCGAGCGTCACCCACGCGACGCCGCGGCGGTCGACGTCGAATCCGCGCATCCCGTAGCCGGGGGATGGTACTCGATAGACCTCCGTCAGCGCGGTCTCGGGCGGGTTGGGGCCCGGCTGGAGCCGCAGGACGTAGCCGGGGTGGCCGATGTTCGATCCCCAGATCGACCCGTCGACCGGGCTGTAAGCGATGCCGTAGAAGCCGAGCCCGATGCGCGTGTCCTTCGCGGCATCTGCCGGCTGGTTCGGCTCGACCCACGCGTCACGCTTGCCGTTGCCGTTCGTGTCGACGATGAGCGGCGTCCAGCCCTGCGACTTCCCGGCGTCACGCGTCTGCCAGAACATCTTCGTGTTGACCCAGCCGACGATGGCGAGCTCGTTCGGTAAATTATTGCTGAGCCACAGCGTGTGGTTGGCGTCCTCGGCGAAGTTCAGGTGGTGTGTCCCGAAGCAGGTATCGATGAACGTGAACTGTTTGGTCTTCGGCTCGTACACCGTGACCTGCCGGGAGTTCTGCACGAATCCGTCGGGCGTGCGTGTGAGGGGATAGACCCTCGCGGAGGGATGACCGGATTCGGCGGCGCAGTAGCGCGGCGGATTCTTCGGCGAGCGGACCTGAGCCGTGTAGTACACCCGGCCGTCCTGATCCAGCATTGGGTTGTGCGCGTTGACGCGCGAGTCCCATACCTGCTCGATTCCGAAGTACGGCGACGGCGCCACGACTGGATTCGCCAGCGCCGAGCTGGGTGCGTCCTGATCGCGGATCGGAACTTTCATGGTGGTCTTCGTGATCTTGACCGGGTCCAGGATCGGCAGGTCGTCGGTGCTCAGCTCGGCGGCGCCGTAGATCGGACCGAAGGCGTTGACGGTGGGCTTGCGTCGGTCGGTGAGGGCCAGGTCGTGAATGTAGTACTTCGCGGAGAGCCAGTCGTATACGGTCACGACGAGATTACGTTCCACGCCATTCGGCCTCGGCGGTACCGAGCTCGGCAGCTCGCCGGCGCGAATGCGATCGGTCCACTCCGCCAGGCGGCGGATGTGGCCGCCGTCCGAGGTGTTAAGAGTTCCGATCGTCCTGACCATCGTGCCCCCGCCAGGTCCCGACTGGAGCCGCCGCGTCCACGCGTCGATCGACGAGCTCTTCGACGCTTCGAGCGCCGCGGGGAACTCGCGCGTCGCCTTGTCGCCGAGCTGGTGACAGTTGCCACAGCCGTTCAGCTGGACAGCGTTGAGCCATTGCTCCTGGCTCCTGAAGGCCACCGGCATGCCGTTGCCCTCGGGTCCCGTGCCCGGGAACAGGCTCCTGTCCGGGATCTTGAGCAGAGCAAACCAATAGATAGCGGGATAGTACTCGGCGGCCGCCGCGGCGCTGGGCGCCGCGACTGCCGTCAGATTCACGGTCTGGCCGCGCGCCGCTCTGACCTTCGGCGAGTCGACCAGCCCGTACCCGCGCACCCACACGTTGTAGGTTGCCTGCGGCAGACCCGGGATCACGTAGCGCCCGTGGTCGTCCGTGACCACGATCTTCGCGAACCTGGTCCCGAGATCACTCGTCTCTGCGACGACCCAGACACCGGCTTCAGGCCCATTCTTGCCGGTGACCACACCCCCGATGTCGTCGTTGTCGATCTGCACGCCGCCGCTCGGGCTCGGCTGGGCCGCCGGACGAGCCGTGGGCCAGGCGAACGCGGTGACGACGAGGCCGACGAGCACTGCGCCCGAGCAGATCAATCGTGATCTCATCATGTCGGTCTACCTCGCGACTCCAGCTTTTGGGGACATCAGGGATGCCATGCGCTTGCCCGACGCGCGCACGATCCGCCTGAACGGCGGCACTGTCAAGCCTTGACACCGCCGCGGCGCCGAGCAACGATCCAGCGCGCCATGTCCTTTCTCCAGTCTCGAACCCGTTCGGCGCGCGAGGGCTTCGGCAAGCCGATCTTGCGCAAAGAGGATGCGCGCCTGCTCGTCGGCGGAGGCTGCTACAGCGACGACGTCAACGTGCCTGGTCAGGCCTACGCGTGCTTCGCGCGCTCCCCGCACGCCCACGCCCGCGTGGGCCGCGTGGACACCGCCGCGGCTCTCGCCACGCCGGGCGTGATCGCGGTGCTGACCGGCGCCGATGCTGCCGCCGACGGGGTGAAGCCGCTCACGCACAGTCCAATGCCCGGCAACCCGCACGAGGACATGCTGCGGAGCCGCGACGTGGCCTTCGTCGCGCCCCATCCGCCGATGCCGGCTGACCGCGTGCGCTTCGTCGGCGAGGTGGTGGCCATGGTCATCGCCGAGACGCCCGCCGCGGCGCGGGACGGCGCCGAGCGCGTCGAGGTCGCGTGGACGGCGCTGCCCGCGGTGACCGCCAGCACAGCGGCCGCTCAGCCCAATGCGCCCCTCCTCTACGACGGGACCGCGTCGAACGTGTGTGTCGACACCGACATCGGCGATGCCGTCGGCGTCGATCTCGCGTTCGCGCGCGCTGCGCACGTGGTGCGCCTGGACACGTGGGTGCACCGGGTCACCGGCGTGCCGATGGAGCCGCGCGCGGCCATCGGCGTCTGGGACTCCGCGACCGGCCGTTACACCGTGCACGCCGGCGCGGGCGGTCTCGGCCGCACGCAGACCGCCGTGGCCGGCTCGCTCGGTGTCCCCGAGAGCGCGGTGCGCGTGATGGCGGGCGACGTGGGCGGTAACTTCGGGACCCGCAACAGCTGCTATCCCGAGTTCGCGCTGGTCGCGTGGGCGGCGCGGCGAGTCGGACGCCCGGTGAAGTGGACGGCCGAGCGGCGCGAGGCGTTCATGGCCGACTACGGGGGGCGCGACCTCGCGGCCCGGGCCGAGCTGGCCCTCGACCGCGAGGGTAATTTCCTCGCCTTCCGCGGCGCCAACACGAGCAACGTCGGTGCCCACGCCGTGTCGTTCCATCCGCTTAACAAGGGCATGGCGCTGACCGCGACGGTGTATCGCGTGCCGGTCGTATCGATGCACGGGCGCGCCGTCGTCACCAACACGACGCCGACGACGCCGTACCGCAGCGCCGGGCGTCCGGAGGTCATGTTCATCATGGAGCGGCTGATCGATCTCGCCGCTCGCCGTCACGGATTCGATCGCCTCGAGCTGCGGCGGCAGAACCTCGTGCCGTCGACGGCGATGCCGTACAAGAATCCGATGGGCCTGGTCTACGACAGCGGTGACTATCAGGCCGCGTTCGATCGGGCCGTCGAGCTCGCCGACTGGAAAGGCTTCGAGGGCCGGCGGGCCGAGGCGCGCCGGCGCGGGCGCTATCGCGGCATCGGCGTGGCCAACTACATCGAGCTCAACACCGGGTTCCCCCGCGAGCGCGCGCACATTACGGTACGGCCCGATGGATACGTCGACCTGGTCCTCGGCACCCTGTCGTCCGGGCAGGGTCACGCGACTAGCTTCGCTCAGCTGCTGGTCGAGTGGCTCGGCGTGGACCTCGCGGAGGTGCGGCTTATCACGGGCGACACCGATGTCACGGTGATCGGCGGCGGCGCGCACTCGGCGCGCGCGCTGCGGCTCGCGGCGGTCGTGATGGCCAAGGCGTCGGACCAGATCGTCGACAAGGGCCGTCGTGTCGCCGCGTGGATGCTCGAAGCGGCCGTTGACGACGTCGAGTTCTCCGCGCGCCGGTTCAGCGTGAAGGGAACAGATCGATCGGTCGACCTGTTCGACGTGGCCCGCGCCGCGGCGCGCGCCGACGCACCGGCCGACGCGCGTGGGCCGCTCGACGGCCTGAGCGACGAGACGATGCCGCTGCCGTCCTACCCATACGGCACCGCGGTGTGCGAAGTCGAGGTCGATCCCGATACCGGCGAGGTCGCGCTGGTGCGCTACACGACCGTCGACGACTGCGGGCGCGCCGTCAATCCGATGATCCTCCACGGGCAGACACACGGCGGCATCGCGCAAGGGGTCGGGCAGGCGCTCTGGGAGGCGTGCGCCTACGAGGCGTCGACCGGTCAGCTCCTGTCGTCGACCATGATGGACTACGCCATGCCGCGCGCGGATATGCTCCCGCCGTTCGCGACGGAAATCAGCGAGGTGCCCTCGACGGCCCATCCGCTCGGTCTTCGGGGCGGTGGCGAGGGCGGAACCACGCCGGCCCTCGGCGCCGTGGTGAACGCGATCGTCGACGCGCTCGCCGAGCTGGGTGTGGAGCACGTCGAGATGCCGGCGACGTCCGAGCGCGTGTGGCGCGCGATCCGGGACGCGCGGTCGAGAGCGGTGCCTGGAAGCGGAGCTCGGGCGTAAGATGCTCTAGGAAGCTCGAAACCATCAAAGCGGGAGGAGCGTCCATGAGCGAGCCGACGAAATTCGAGATCTTCACCGACTACGTCTGACCCTGGTGCTATCTCAGTACCGTGCGTATTGAGAAGCTCCAGCAGGCCTACGACATCGAGCCCGTGCTCGTGCATTTTCCGCTTCACCCGGAGACGCCCGCCGAGGGCCGTGACATGGCGACGTTCTACGCCGAGCGGAACATCGATCCCGAAGCGGCCTATGCGCGGATGAAGGGCCTGATGGACCGGGAAGGGTTGCCCTACAGCCGGCGCACGCACACCTACAATAGCCGCCTGGCTCAGGAGCTCGGCAAATGGGCCGACACGCAGCCCGGCGGCGCGGCGCTCCACGACGCGTTCTATCGTGCCTACTTCGTCGGCGCCGTGAACATCGGCGACACCGAGGTGATGATCGATGTGGTGCGCTCGGTCGGGCTCGACACCGAGGCCGCACGCGACGTGTTGAAGGAACGCCGGTTCAAGGACGCGGTCGACGCCGACTGGGCGAAGTCGCGCCGCCTGGGCGTGACCGGCGTCCCGACATTCGTGGCCAGCGGCTACGGTGTCGTCGGCGCCCAGCCCTACGAGATGCTGGCGCAGTTGGTCGAGAAAGCCGGAGCCCACCGGCGGGTGGTATCCTAGCGCCGTCAAATTCTCCATCGCGAGGTGCCTCATGCTTTACGAGCTGCGTCGCTACGATGTTGCCGCCGGCAAGCTCTCCGCCCTGGTCGACCGCTTCGGGAGCTTCACGGTTCACAAGTGGAAGGAGTACGGCTTCCGCCTGATCGGCTTCTGGACCCCGGTCGTCGCCCAGAAGAGCAACCAGATCGTCTACGTCTGGGGCTGGGAGAGCTACGAGGAGCGGACCAAGAAGAGCGCCGCGTGGCGCGCCGATCCGGAGCGAGCCAAGAAGTGGGCCGAGACGGAGAAGGACGGGCCGCTCGTCAATTGCGTCTACAATCAGCTCATGGAGCCCACCTCGTATTCGCAGATCGACCGCGGCGAGCCGTACGGTCCGGACGCGTCGAGCCGCAGCCCGTACCTGTTCGAGCTGCGCGAGTATCAGGCGATGCCCGGCAAGATCAACAACATCACCGACCGGTTCGGCAACTTCACGTGCGGGGCGTTCAAGAAGCACGGCTTCCGTCAGGTGGGCTACTGGCACAACGCGATCGGCGGGAACAGTAATGAGCTGATCTACATGCTGGCGTGGGAGAGCCTGGACGAGCGCGGGTCCAAGTTCGACACGTTCCTCAAGGATCCCGAGCGCGTGCGGGTCTTCGCCGAGAGCGAGAAGAATGGCCCGATCGTGCAGCAGGTGGCCAACACGATCCTGCGTCCCACGGGGTTCTCGCCGATGAAGTGAGGCAGTGCGCGCGTCTGCAGTGAGACGACCACACAACGAGGAGATCGTCATGGATCTGCTGCCCGCGGAAACTTCGTCCTTTCCGTCGCCGATCCCGACGCAATTCGTCTCCAGCGACGAGTTCACGCCCACGCCTCAGACCCCGAGGCAGCGCGAGGTCGAGGGGCGCATCAAGGAGTTGGGTAACCGGCTCGCGAAGCACCAGGGCGTGAGCCGCCGCAGGTTCTTCCAGACTGCCGCCGGCATGGCCGCGGCGTTCGTCGCGATGAACGACGTCTACGGTCCGATCTTCGGCGTGAGCGCGGCGGAGGCCCAGAATCCGGACGTCGCGAACGAGCGCGCGAAGGGCCTGGCCGGCCAGTTCATCATGGACATGCACACGCACTTCCTGCGCGACGACACCCGGCTCGAGGGTTTCGTGCGCTCGCGCGAGGCCGTCGGCAAGTCGGGCTGGAACCCGGCGCTCGCCGGCAAGCCTCAGACGCTGGACGACCTGAAGTTCGCGAACTACTTCAAGGAGATCTACTTCGACAGCGATACCAAGGTGGCGCTGATCTCGGGCTCGGGCTCCGAGGAGCCGCGCGACTGGTTTCTCACCAACGAGATGAAGGCCGACGCGCGCGCCAAGGTGAACCAGCTCACCGGCTCGCGGCGCATGTTGTCGCACGCGATCTTCATGCCTGGGATGCCCGGCTGGACGGAGTCGGTCGACCAGGCGATCGCGCAGCTCAAGCCCGACGCGTTCAAGGGCTACACGGTGGGCGACAACACCAACAAGCAGCTCGCGAAGCACCCCTGGCGCATGGACGACGAGAAGCTGCTCTATCCGTTCTACGAGAAGCTCGCCAAGGCCGGGCTCGTCAACGTCTGCGTGCACAAGGGACTCTATCCGTTCTCGACCACGAAGAACTTCCCGCAGCTCGTCGAGTACGCCGACGTGCGCGATGTGGGCAAGGCCGCGAAGGACTGGCCGCAGCTCAACTTCGTCATCTACCACTCGGCGTTTCGCTTCACCGGCGGTGAGTGGAACAACGGCTGGGCGCAGTTCGAGCAAACCGGCCGCGTCGACTGGGTCAGCGACCTCGCCGAGATCCCGGCGAAGTACGGCGTCAAGAACGTCTACGGCGATCTGGGCCAGATCTTCGCGCAGAGCACGGTGGCCGAACCGCGCCTGTGCGCGGCCATGATGGGCACGCTCGTGAAGGGGCTGGGCGCCGACCACGTGGTCTGGGGCACTGACGCAATTTGGACCGGCGCGCCACAGTGGCAGATCGAGGCGCTGCGGCGGCTCGAGATCCCCGAGGATATGCAGAAGAAGTACAGCTGGGCGCCGCTCGGCCCCGCCGACGGCCCGGTGAAGCGGGCGATCTTCGGCGAGAACTCCGCGCGGCTCTACAAGTACGACGCCAAGCGCCGGGCCGAGCTCACGACCGATCGCATCGCGGTCGCTCAGGCGGACTACGAGCGCGAAGGGCCGGGGCGGACCAATCTCCGCTACGGGTTCGTGGTCAACTCGATTGGCTGAAGCCGAGCATCCGAGAGCAGGCGGCAACCGCGGCGGCGAGATCGTTCTCGCCGCCGCGCGCATGTTCGCCGCGCTCGCCGCGCGCCTCCCCCGCGGCTAGGGCCGCAGCACCCGCACCGGCTGTCCGGCGAGCCAGGCCTTCACGTCCTCCAGCGCCTGTCCGTAGAAGATCCGGTAGCCTTCCTCGGTGACGTAGCCCAGATGCGGCGTGATCACCGTGTTGGGAAGGTTGCGCAGGGGATGGTCGAGGGGCAGCGGCTCTTCGTCGTAGACGTCGAGGCCGGCGCCGGCGATCGTGCCTTGACGGACCGCGGCGACCAGCGCGGCCTCGTCGACGATCGGGCCGCGCGAGGTGTTGATCAGGTAGGCGGTCGGCTTCATCAGCGAGAGCTCACGGGCGCCGAAGAGCTTGCGCGTGCGGTCGCTGAGCACGAGATGGATGCTCACGACGTCCGACCGCGACAAGAGCTCCTCCTTGGTCACGAGCGTCGCGCCGATCTCGGCGGCGCGCGCGGCCGTGAGGTTCTGGCTCCAGGCGATCACTTCCATCTCGAACGCGCGGCCGATCTTGGCGACCCGCGAGCCGAGCCCGCCGAGGCCGACGACGCCGAGTGTCTTGCCGTTCAGGCCCAGGCCGCAGCTCACCTGCCAGCGGCCCTCGCGAGTCGCGCGATCCTCGGTCGGAATGTGACGGAAGAGCGCGAGGATCAGCCCCCACGACAGCTCGGCCGTCGGGTAGGGAAGCCCCGCGGTGCCGCAGACCACGATCTTGCGCTCGACGGCCGCCGCCACGTCGATCGACGCGTTCCGCATGCCGGTCGTCACCAGGAGCTTGAGCCGCGGCAGCCGCTCGAGCAGTGCCCGGGAAAACGGCGTGCGCTCGCGCATCGCCACCACCGCGTCGAAGTCGGCGAGGCGCTTGGCCACCGCGTTCGTGTCGCTCAGGTGGTCCGCGAAGACGACGACTTCGGTGTCGGCGGGAAGACTCGTCCAGTCGGCCATGCGGCGGGCAACGCCTTGATAGTCGTCCAGGATCGCTACACGAGCCATGTACGCTCCTTGTTGTTGAGTGGGGCGACCCCCCTCAAACTCCCCCGGCAGTCTTGGCGTTGTTGCCGGTAGTCTTCGCTAGTTGCCGGCAGTCTTCGCGTAGTTGCCTGCAGTCTTCGCACTAGTTGTTCGCGGCAGTCACCGGATGTCGTCGCCCCAGCGGTACTCGCGCGTGAGCTCGTCCAGGCGGGCCCTCAGGCTCTCGTCGAGGCCCTTGTCGACGGCGGCGAGCGCGTCGTCGAGCTGCTCGGGACGGCTGGCGCCCACGATCGGCGCCGTGACAACGGGATTCTCCAGCACCCACGCGACCGCCATCTGTGTCATCGACATGCCCGCTTCCGTGGCGAGCGGCCGGAGCGCCTCGACGGTCTCGAGCTCGCGCTCGCGCCAGTAGCGATCGCGGTAGCGCGCGCCGGCCGTGGGGTGCGTGAAGCGCGTGCCCGGCATCGGGCCTGCCTCGCGGCGATGCTTGCCCGAGAGCAGGCCGCCGGCGATCGGGTTGTACGGGATCACGCCCAGACCTTCCTCGGCGCACAGCGGGAACAGCTCGCGCTCGACCTGGCGGAAGAGCAGGTTGTAGCGGGGCTGCACGCAGTCGAAGCGCGCCAGACCGAGGTGCTCGCTGCGCCCGAGCGCGCGGGCGATCTGATACGCGAAGTAGTTCGAGCAGCCGACGTAGCGCGCCTTGCCGGCGCGCACGATGTCGTCGAGCGCCCGCAGGCTCTCGTCCATCGGCGTCGACGGATCGGGATGGTGGAGCTGGTAGAGGTCGACGTAGTCGGTGCCGAGGCGGCGCAGCGAACCCTCGATCGCGTCGAGGATGTGCTTGCGCGAGAGCCCCTGGTCCCACGCGCGCGCGCTCATCGCGCCGAAGCATTTCGTGGCGACGATGTAGTCGTGGCGCCGTCCCTCGAGCCATCGCCCGATGATCTCCTCGGTGCGGCCGACGGTGCCGAGGTTGCCGCCGATAGGATAGACGTCGGACGTGTCGAGAAAGGTGATGCCGCCGGCCGCGGCCCGATCGAGAATCGCGACGGAGGTCGGCTCGTCGCACTGCAGGCCGAAGGTCATGGTTCCCAGACAGAGCTGCGAGACCCTCAGCCCCGTGCCGCCGAGACGAACGTGCCGCATCGCGGCCTTACCTCCGCGCCGTCATGGTGTCAGGGGTGAGCCGTCGGCGTCGGCGCGACGCTGCCGGCCGCGGCGCCGAGCGTGCGCGCACGGCGCTCCCAGAGCACCAGCGCGACCGAGCGGCGCATGGTCCTCCTCGACTGCGACGGGATGCGGTCTTATAGCACGACCGCGCCCAGCGGTCGAGGACGCCATCGCCCGCGGATCGCCTATACTTTCCTCCCAGGTGAACGCCACCGCCCAGCCCAATCAATCGTTGATCACCGTGACGCACGTGATCTACGGCCTTCACGCGGTCAGCCTGATCACGGGTATCGTCACGGCCGCGAGCGTCGTGTTCGCGTTCCTCACGGGGTGGCCCTCGATCATCGCCGTCATCCTGAACTACGTGAAGCGGAGCGAGGCGCGCGGGACGTGGCTCGAGTCGCACTTCCGCTGGCAGATCCGCACGTTCTGGTGGGGCCTTCTGTGGGTCGCGCTCTGCCTGGTCTTTGTCGTGGCCACGCTCGGCGTCGGCTTGCTCGTCGCCTGGCTCCCGCTCATGGTCGTCGGGCTCTGGTTCATCTACCGCGTGGCGAAAGGCTGGCTCAGGCTGATCGATCGCCGTCCGATGTACGAGTAGGATCTCTCGCGATGGCATCGAAGCCGCGATCCAACGGCTCCGGGCGCACGCCGCTCCAACGGCTGCGGGCGATCTGTCTGGCGCTGCCCGAAGCCACCGAGAAGATCGCGTGGGGCGAGCCGACGTGGCGAGTGAGAGGCAAGCTCTTCGCCCAGCTCGACGATCACCACCATGGCGCCGACCATCTCGCTGTGTGGCTGCCCGCGCCACTCGGCGAGCAGGAGGCCATGATCTTCACGGACCCCGTGCGATTCTTCCGGCCTCCGTACGTGGGTCCGCGGGGCTGGGTCGGCGTCCGGATCGATCGCGCGCCCAACTGGACGCAGGTGGCGAACCTGGTGGAGCAAGCCTATCGGCAGGTGGCGCCGCCGCGGTTGTGCGCGCTGCAGGCCGTCGCGGGGCTGGGGCCCCGCCGGCCGAGGCGCGCCGATGAATTGTTACCGAGCGCGCTCGGGGCGACGGCGCGATTGCGCAAGACGGCGCCTTTGCGCACGATGAACAGGAGGACCCGCTGATGCTGACACCCGAGACGATCGACGCCACCGCCCGCGCCGCCTTCGACACCCATCGAACGCGCACGCGCTATCGTCCGCTCGACGCCGCGCTCCGGAGCGCGCCGCTCGACGACGCCTATCGCATCCAGGACGCGCTGCACCGGGTGATGGCCGCCGCCGGGCGCGGCGAGATCGCCGGCTGGAAGATCGCGCTCACGTCCAAGGCGATGCAGCAGATGACCGGAGTCGACCAGCCTGCTGCCGGCGCCATCTTCTCGAAGGTCGTCCACGCATCACCGGCGCGCGTCGATGTGACGGCCTATCACCACCTCGGAGTCGAGTTCGAGGTGGCGGTGCGGCTCGGCGACGCCTTGCCGGCGAGCAGCGGGCCCTGGACGCGCGCGTCGGTGGCCGCAAAGGTCGCCGCGTGCCTGCCGGCTTTCGAGCTGGTCGAGGACGGCGCCGCCGACTACAAGACGCTCGATGCCTTCACCCTGATCGCGCAGAACACGTGGAACGGCGGCGTGGTGCTCGGACCCGCGGTCACCGAGTGGCGTCGCGTCGACCTCGAGCACGCGGTCACGCGCTGCTGGGTCAACGACCAGCCCGGGGGCCAGGGCAAGACCGGCGACGCGATGGGGCATCCCTTCGAAGCCGTGGCGTGGCTGGCGAATCTCCTCAACAGTCGCGGCCGCCGGCTCGAGCCCGGCATGATCGTGATGACCGGCAGCAGCATCACGACGAAGTTCCCGGGGCCGGGCGATCGCGTGCGCTTCGTCATCGACGGCCTCGGCGAGGTGGCGCTGGAGGCCGCGCGGTAGTGCTATTGTGAGACCGCTCAGGGAGGGCACGATGGACCGCACGCTGATCGCCAACACCACGGTTCTCGACGGCAGTGGCGCCGCGCCGTTTTCGGCAGACGTGCTGGTCGAGGGCCAGCGCATCGTCGCGGTTCAGCGCGGCGGCGGCCTGCCGCGCGGCGAGGCGCGGGTGATCGACGGCGCCGGCTCGACGTTGATGCCCGGCCTCATCGAGCCGCACGGCCACGTCAGCTATCCCGACGCGCCGTCGAACTCGGCCTTCACGAGCCTGCCGCCGGAAGAGCACGTCCTGATCACGATGCGCAACGCCAAGACGATGCTCGACTGCGGCTACACGAGCGTGCTGTCGGGCGCCGCGGCCAAGCCGCGCCTCGACATCGTGATCCGCAACGAGATCAACGCCGGGCGCATCCCGGGCCCGCGCTATCTCGCCAACGGGCCGGAGATCACCGTCACCGGCGGGCTCGGCGACGAAAACGAGCTGCATTTGCCCTACCTCGAGACGCCGACCTTCGCGTGGGTCGCCGACGGGCCCGACGAAGTGCGAAAGATCTGCCGGCTCCTCGTCCGCGAGGGGACCGATCTCTTCAAGCTCAACGTGTCGGGCCACGCGGGTCCCCCGGACAATCGGGCCGATCGCGCCGTGATGACCGACGCCGAGGTCGAAGCGGCGATGGAGATCGCGCGGGCCTCGGGCGTGCGCGTGTGTGCCCACGCCCGTAGCGCGGACTCGGTCAAGATGTGCGTCCGGCACGGCCTCGGCATCATCTATCACGCCAACTTCGCCGACGAAGAAGCGCTGGATCTGCTCGAGGCCAACCGCGACTGGTGCTTCGTCGTGCCGGCGCTCGGCCTCACGTACCAGGCCTGCTATGCGGGCAGCGACTGGGGCTTCACACCCGAGGTGGTCCGCGCGCGCGGTCTCATGAAGCAGCTGTCGACTTCCATCGACACGATGGGCCGGATGCGCAAGCGCGGCATCCGCGTCCTCCCCGGCGGCGACTACGGCTTTGCCTGGAACCCCCACGGGACCTACGCGCGCGATCTCCTGTTGTTCGTCGACGTGCTCGGCTTCACGCCGATGGAGACGCTCGTCGCGGCGACCAGCATGGGCGGCGAGATCATGGGGCGCCCGAACGAGCTCGGGCAGATCAAGCCGGGCTTCCTCGCCGATCTCTTGCTCGTCGACGGCGACCCGCTCGCCGACATCAAGCGGTTACAGGATCGGGACGCGTTGCTCGTGATCATGAAGGACGGCCACCTGCACAAGTCGCTGTGAGCGCCTCGTGAGGCGGCGGACCGGATCCTCACGACGCACACCGGCTTTGTGGTGAGCCTCAACCGTCCCGTGTCTTCGCGGCCGGCCCCGGCCCGAGCAGGATCAAGGCGGCGCTGATCGCCTGAAGCGCCGCGCACGCGCCGAGCGCTGCCCCGTAGGTTCCGGCCCAGTCGCGCACCACGCCCACCAGCGAAGGGCCGAACGCGAACGTCAGCTGATTGATCCCGACCACGAGGCCGACGAGCCCGCTGAAGCGCTGGCGCGGCCACTCGACGGCGAGAATCAGCCCGGGCAATGTGGTCAGGTTCCCGACACCGAGGCCGAACAGCACGCAGCCCGCATAGACGCCGACCGGCGACGGGTCGCGCGAGAGCAGGGCGAGGCCGGCGAGCTGAACGACCAGGGTCGCGCACGCGACCAGGCGCCTGTTCACCTTGTCGACCACAAAGCCGGTCGCCAGACGCCCAACCAGTGCGGCCGCGGTCGTCGTGCTGACGGCGCGCGCGGCGCCGCCCGTGCCGAGCGCCGGCGTCACGAGCGCGACGAGATGCGTGAGGACCCCGACCTGGGCCGCGAGGCCGAGCGCGAACGGCGCCGACACGCTCCAGAAGCGCCACGTGCG
>WNGJ01003792.1_pt1 | contig 15652 bp, 15 predicted proteins | sample 5400611 | NCBI WGS metagenome assembly WNGJ01 (sample SAMN13153375, study PRJNA577476) | soil metagenome | isolation source: 40 cm soil or saprolite under Garry oak tree replicate 1 | place: USA:California | collected 2016-06-15
ACCTGCGCGACGGCCGTGATGATCTGATCCAGCTGGGGCGCCAGATGGTCGAGTTCGGCGTCGCTGAGCGCGATCCTGGACAGCCGCGCCAGGTGCGCGACCTCGTCACGGGTAATGGGCATGCACGCGATTCTAGGGGCGATCCGGGAGCAGGCTGTAAGCAATAACGCCGTAAGCGGTGATTGGAGGGCTGGCGGTTCGTCGTAGCTGTGCGGTAAGGAGGACTGATGCGATACCTGCTGCTGATCCGCGGGGACGAGAGCGCCGCGGCGCACGCGGACGAGGGCTGCTTCGGGTGGAGCGAGCGGATGCTGGAGCGCGGCGTCCTGCAGGGCGGCGGCGGGCTGCGGCCGCCCGCCGAGGGCCGGGCGGTGCGGGTGCGCCGCCGCCAGCTGCTGCTCTCCGACGGGCCGTTCGCCGAGACCAAGGAGCAGGTGGGCGGGTTCTGCCTGATCGAATGCGCGGATATGGACGAGGCGGTCGAGGTGGCCGCCCAGCATCCGGCCGCCAGCTACGGGACCATCGAGGTCCGTGAGCTGTGGCCGCCACTATGACGGCCGAGGTCAAGGCGGCGGTGGACGCGGCCTTCCGGGAGGAGTGGGGCCGGGTCGTGGCCACGCTCATCCGGGTCACCGGCGACTGGGACCTGGCCGAGGAGTGCGCCCAGGACGCCTTCGCCACGGCCCTGCAGCGGTGGCCGCGCGACGGCATCCCCGGGCGGCCGGGGGCGTGGCTGACCACGGCGGCCCGCAACCGGGCCATCGACGTACTGCGCCGCAGGACGGTCGGGGCGGCCAAGCTCCGCGAGGTCGCCGCCCTGTCGGTTGAGCCAGAGCCGTCGCCGGCCTACGAGACCGACCACAGCGGCGTCCCTGACGACCGGCTGCGGCTGATGTTCACCTGCTGCCACCCGGCGCTGTCGCTCGAGGCCAGGGTCGCGCTGACGCTGCGCACGCTGGCCGGCCTGACCACGGCGGAGATCGCCCGGGCGTTCCTGTCCAGCGAGGCGACCATGGCCAAGCGGCTGGTCCGGGCCAAGCAGAAGATCGCCAACGCCGGAATCCCCTACCGGGTGCCACCCGCGCACCTGCTGCCGGACCGCCTGCCGGGTGTGCTCGGCGTGCTGTACCTGCTGTTCAACGAGGGTTACTCGGCCACGGCCGGCGCGGACCTGATCCGGCAGAACCTCAGCACGGAGGCCATCCGGCTGGGCCGCGTGCTCGGCCGGCTGATGCCTGCCGAGCCGGAGACGACTGGCCTGCTGGCGCTGATGCTGATGCACGACGCGCGCCGGGCCGCCCGGCTGGACGCCGACGGCGAGATCGTGACCCTGGAAGACCAGGATCGCGGTGCGTGGGACGCCGCCGAGATCGGCGAGGGCGTCGCGGTGCTGGAGGGCGCCTTGCGGCTCGGGCGGCTGGGACCGTACCAGGTGCAGGCGGCCATCGCCGCCTGCCACGTCACCGCGGCCCGCGCGGCGGACACGGACTGGGCCCAGATCGCCCGCCTCTACGGTCAGCTGGCGCGGTTCCTGCCGACGCCGGTGGTCGAGCTCAACCGCGCCGTGGCGGTGGGCATGGCCGAGGGCCCGGAAGCCGGGCTGTCGCTGGTCACCGCGCTGGAGGAGTCGGGAAAGCTGACCGGGTACCACCTGCTGCCCGCCACCAAGGCGGACATGTACCGTCGGCTGGGCCGGGCGGACGAGGCGGCGGCCTGCTACCGGGAGGCGCTGGGACTGGCCAGCACCGATGCCGAACGGCGCTACCTCGGCCGGCGCCTGGCCGAAACTGGCTCCGGCTAAGAAACGGGCTCCGGGTAAGAAACTGATCCCGGCTGAAACGTCCATTTCCGCGGTGGCCCGGTCGTCGCTGGCACGTAGACCCTTTCTTCACGAGGAGACGTGACAGCGATGGACACCATCAGGGACATGATCGCCGCCCAGCGCGCCGAACTGGCCGAGGTCCTGACCGGACTGCCCGGGCCGAGCTGGGACGAGCCCACGCTCTGCACGGGCTGGCGCGTGCGGGAGGTCGTGGCGCACATCACGATGCCGTTCCGGTACGGCCGCGGGCGGTTCGGGCTCGAGCTGGCGAAGTCGCGCGGCCGGTTCAACGAGATGGCCGACCGGGTGGCCCGGCGCGACGCGGCCGTGATGTCACCCGCGGACCTGGCCGGGGCGGTCCGGTCCAACATCGGGCATCCGTGGAAGCCGCCCGGCGGCGGGTACACCGGGGCGCTGGCTCATGACCTGATCCACGGCCTGGACATCACGGTGCCGCTCGGCCTGACCCGGACGGTGCCGGAAGAGAGGCTGCGGCTGGTCCTGCCGGCCAGGCTGACCGACCGGTCCGTGAAGTTCTTCGGCGTCAACCTGGACGGGATCCAGCTGCGGGCCGCGGACATGGACTGGACGCTCGGCTCCGGCACGCCGCTGACCGGCGCGGCGTCCGATCTGCTGCTGGTGCTGTGCGGCCGGACGCTGCCGACCGGACGCCTGGCCGGCGAGCCGAGCGCCCGGTTCACCCAGCCGGGGTAACCGCCGTCTCAGCGCTGCACGCCGGGCAGGTAGGTCCAGGCCTTGGCCCTGGTGTGCTTGACCTGGAATCTCGTCGGCTGGAAGGCTTCCGGAGACACGAGGCTGGGGTAGCGGCGGACAAGGCTGCCGTACACGTAGTCGGAGACGACCAGGGCCAGTTCGGCGCCGGACTCGGCGAGGGCGCGCTTGAGCGGCCGTGCCTCCAGCATGCGGAACAGCAGGTTGACGTCGGTGCCGACGAAGCCGTGCCCGTCGTGCTCCACCGGCCCGATGTGGGCGGCCACCCGGAGCTGGAGGCGCGCGGCCTCGCAGGAGACGTGATTGTGGCGGCGGATGAGGGCGCGCAAGCGTTCCGGGAACGGGTCGATGATGCCCTTGCCGGGGATGTCCGGCGGGATCACGACCAGGGCGCCGTCGCCGCGGTCCTCGCAGCAGCAGCCCGCCCACGGGATGCCCGATTCGTCGAAGGCTTTCTGCAGGAACTCGTAGAGCTTCTCGTGCAGGTAGAGGCGGATGTCATCGTCACGTTCCTGGCGGGTGAACCCGGCGATGTCCACCGCGAACAGGGTGCAGATCTGGCCGTCCGCCGGAACCACGGCTTTCGCGGCCGGCCAGGTGCGGCGGGCCGGGTCGGCGGTCGCGGCCAGCTGAGCCGGGGCCGCCGCGGCGAGTATCCGCCAGGCTTGGACGGCGCCGGCGATATCGTCAGCCGGGATGCCGCCAGCTGGCCCGACGCCGAGCGCGGAGCGGTCGGTGAGGAGGGCGGCCACCACGGCGGCCGTAACGCGGGCGATCTCGGCGACCAGCGGGCTGGCGGCCAGGGAACCGGTGAGGGCGGCCGGGTAGAGATCGTCGAGGAATACCGGCTCACGCGGCAGGCCGGCCAGGCCGTCGAGGCCCGCCGCGCGAAGGTCTTCGTCGAGGCCAGGAGCTAGCGGACTCGCCTGCATAACCGGCTCGCCACCTCCTCCTGGGTCGCTCATGGAGAGCAGCCAGGCTCTGCTGACCGTTCTCCTTCCAAGCATCAAGATACCCGACGGAAAGCAGCATTACAACAGCAATTTTACAGGCTTCTATCGCCCTGGTCGCAGAAGGAGGGCAGGGCCGATGCGAACGTAAAGGTAGGAGCCCATGATCGACCCGGCTCTCTAGGACGCCGGCTCACGGACGGCGTCGGGCCCCTGGGTGAGGAGCGTCCGGAAGGCGGCCTCGTCCAGGATGGCGACGCCGAGCTCGACCGCCTTGTCGTACTTGGAGCCGGCGTTCTCGCCCGCGACCACGAAGTCGGTTTTCTTCGACACCGACGACGTCACCTTGCCGCCGGCCTGCCGGACCGCCTCGCCTGCCTCGTCCCGCGTCATCCCGTCCAGCGTCCCGGTGATGACCACGGACACGCCGACTAGCAGCCGGGCCGCCGCCCGGTTCGGGTCCCAGTCCGGATCCTCGAGCCGGACCCCGGCGTCCCGCCACTTCGCCACGATGGCCTGGTGCCAGTCGATGGCGAACCACTCGCGCAGCGACGCCGCGATCGTCGGCCCGACCCCGTCCACCGCGGCCAGCGCGTCCACGCTGGCTTCTTCGATCCGGTCCAGCGAGCCGAACTCGCTGGCCAGCGCCCGGGCCGCGGTCGGCCCGACGTGCCGGATGGACAGCGCGACCAGGATCCGCCACAACGGGCGGGTGCGCGCCTGCTCCAGGTTGGCCAGCAGCCGGTTCGCGTTGGCGCTCAGCGTGCCCTGCTTGACCATGAAGAACGGGCAGGTCTCCAGCGCCTCGGCGGTCAACGCGAACATGTCCCCCTCGTCGGCCACCAGGCCGCAGTCGAGCAGCGCGGCGACCGCCTCCCAGCCGAGCACCTCGATGTCGAAGGCGCCCCGTCCGGCCAGGTGGAAGAGGCGCTCGCGCAGCTGGGCCGGGCAGGACCTGGTGTTCGGGCAGCGCCAGTCGACTTCGTCTTCCTCCCGGGCTAGCTTGGTGCCACAGGACGGGCAGTGCGTGGGGTAGACGTATTCGCGTTCGTCGCCGGTGCGCAGGTCCGCGACCGGGCCGAGCACCTCGGGGATCACGTCGCCGGCCTTGCGCAAGATGACCATGTCGCCGATCAGCACGCCCTTGCGCTTGACCTCGTCCGCATTGTGCAAGGTGGCCCGGTCGACCGTCGACCCGCTCACCTTGACCGGCTCCATCACGGCGAACGGGGTGACCCGGCCGGTGCGGCCGACGTTGACCTGGATGTCGAGCAGCCGGGTGGTCACCTCTTCCGGCGGGTACTTGAAGGCAATCGCCCACCGGGGCGCCCGGCTGGTCGAGCCGAGCTGGCGCTGCAGCGCGATCTGGTCGATCTTGACCACCACGCCGTCGATCTCGTACGGGGGGTCGTGCCTGTGCTCGGCGTAGTAAGCGATGTACTCGCGGACTCCGTCCATGTCCGGGACGACCTTATAGAGGGTGCTGACCGGCAAGCCCCACGCGCGCAGCCTCTCGTACCAGCCGGACTGGGTGTCGGGCGCGCCCTCCAGGTGGCCTTCCTCGCCGGGACCGGCCGCTTCTCCGCTAATGCCTGTGTCGTCTGCGGAGCCCTCGACCCGGCCGATGCCGTGCACGATGGCGTCCAGCGCCCGGGACGCGGTGATCCTCGGGTCCTTCTGCCGCAGCGACCCGGCCGCCGAGTTCCGCGGGTTGGCGAACGCGGCCTTGCCCGCGTCCAGTAGCGACTCGTTCAGCTTGGCGAACGCTTCAACCGGCATGAACACCTCGCCCCTGACCTCGAGGGTGGCCGGATGCCCGGTGCCCTTCAGCCGGGCCGGGATGGAGGAGATGGTGCGGATGTTCGGCGTGACGTCCTCGCCGGTGCGCCCGTCGCCCCGGGTAGCCGCCTTGACCAGCGCGCCGTCCCGGTAGACGAGGTCGATGGCCAGGCCGTCGATCTTCAGCTCGCACAGGTACGGACCCGCGCCGCCGAGCTTGGTCGCGCGGTCGGCCCAGCCGCCGAGGTCCTCGTCGGTGAACACGTTATCCAGGCTGAACAGCCGCTCCAGGTGCTCGACCGGCGTGAACAGCGTGGATATCGCCCCGTGCACGGTCTGGGTGGGCGAGTCGGGCGTACGCAGCTCCGGGTACTGGTCCTCGAGCGCGCGCAGCTCGCGCATCTTGGTGTCGTAGTCGATGTCGGAGATCGTGGGCGAATCCAGGATGTAGTACCGGTGATCGGCCTCGGTGATCTCCAGGCTGAGGTCGGCGTGCCGCCGCCTGGCTTCGGCCGGTGCCTCCTGGCGTTCGTCGTTAGTGTCGCTCATCTGGGTTCGTCCCCCGTCTCCTCGATCAGCTCAGCCAGCATGCTCCCCGCCTCCCGGCACCGCGTCAACGCGGCGCGCGCCTGGTCGGGAGAAGCGCCGGCCAGCCCGCAGGCGGGAGTGATCACGGCCTGCTCCGGGCAGGTGTCCAGCGGCAGCCCCAGCCGCGTCCAGAGCCGGATGACCCGTTCGGCCGCCTGCCGGGCCTCGGCGCTGCCGTCGCCGGGCCCAGTGGGACCCGCGGGGCGTGTCATCCCGGTGTCCTGGGCGGGCACGGCCGGCACGACGCCGGTCAGCAGGCCCATGCCCGCCTCCGCGGCCTCGGCCACCGCGTCCTCTTCCCCTCGCCGTAGCTGGCTGAGGTCGAAAGAAAGGGCATCGGCGCCCGCCGCCCTGATAATTCCGAACGGTACGGCCGTCGAGCAACTGTGTACCACCGTGTACGTCCCGGTGCTGGCGATCGCCTGGGCCAGCCGCTCGCGCAGCACGTCGGCCTCGACGGGGCGCAGCCGCGACAGGCCGCTCGCCGTCGGCACCTCGCCCCCGGCCACGGCGGACAGGGCCGGCTCGTCGAACTGCACGACGAGCCGGGCGCCGGGGACGCGCTTCGCGATCTCGGCCGCGTGGGCGGCCACGCCTTCAGCCAGGGAGGCGGTCAGGTCGGCCACCGCGCCCGGATCGGCGATAGCCACGTTCAGCGTGCGTGTCAGCTCCAGCGTGGCGGCCAGCGTCCAGGGTCCGCACACCTGGATCTTGACGGGCCCGCGGAAGCCGTCGAGCACCTCTTCCATCGCGTCCAGGTCGGAGGAGAGCATGGTCCTGGCCCGGGCGAGGTCGCGGCCGGGACGTTCGGCCAGCCGCCAGCCGCGCGGGGTGACCTCGACGGGAATGCCGACCAGCAACGCCGCGGTCCGGCCGGTGAGGTCCGCGCCGGGTCCGCGGTCCGGCAGCTCGGGAAGGTGCGGGAAGTCGGGTAGTTCCCCGGCGACAACACGCATCGCCTCAGCCGGATTGGTTCCGGGCATCGAACCGATACCGGTGGCGCTCCCGGCGGGCCAGGGGAAGCTAGGTCCGTTATCGTCAGCAGGCACACGTCGAGCTTAGAACCCGGCTCGAACCAAGCCGCAAACCCGGGCGGCTCGCCCGCGCGGCCGCGATCGCGGAGCCGACGGATCCCGAGGGCGGTCAGGGCGGTCAGCACGACCGCGGCAGCGATCCCGATGACGATGACGCTACCCAGGACCGAGCCGTGCATCACGACACCCGGCCACGCGGCTGAACGGGCAGGCCCGCGGCGCCGAACCGGGTCAGCCGCCGGGTCGCCTGCGTCGCCAGACCCGGCGCCGCGCTGCGGAGCGAGAAACGTCTGCTGTCCTCTTTCCGCACGGACAGGGCCACCATGGCCAGCGCGATGAGGGTCAATACGCCCAAGATGATGGGCAGGATCCAGTAAACTACCGATGCTGCGCTGCCGTTCATTGCAGCCTCCCCACAACCTGCCGACGGCGCGAGAACCGCCGGGCCTCGCTGTTCTCCGGCCTGGGAGTCCTCCTAGGCCCTACGCAAGGGTCATTGATCGGCCCGTACGCTGCTGGAACTACCTGGCCTGCTGAGCTGACTGGTCTGAACCATTGGTCCGGTAGGGCTAGTACTCCCGTACCCCCGTAGCCAGGCCGCTGGATTGCTTCCGACTGCTCAACCGATCCGGGTTGTTGGTACCTCACATCCTGTCGGTACCCCCTGACATTCAACGGGAAACGGTCTTAGCGGCAAATATTCGGAATGAGACCAGCAGGTCAAGCAAGAGGGCTTGTTAGGATGGTTGGTACAGGATCGCAGTTCCTCGCGATCAGAGGCCTCGAGACCAGGACCCGCCCGGGCACGGGGGCCGACATCGCCACAATGTCCGGATCCGCCGGAACACGCCGCGAAGGTGCGGTTCGGACCCGGCGGCTGCGGCGGCCTGCGGTGTCGGCGGGACTGTCGGCGATTCGTGAGCCTGACGAGAGACTTCGGCTGGCCTGTTCTCGCGGACCCGCTTGCCGTTTGTCCACGACTCGCTCCAGTTGTCCGGTATGCACTATCAAGCCTGATAGCCCTTTCCCGACCAACGATCTCACTCATGGGGGTGCACCCGAGCATCCGCACTGCTAGCATGATTCCTGCATCACATGCCATCCAAGTCATCCCAACCTTTGGTATGATAGGTTTCCATCGCAAGAAGCTGGGTAGAAACCCGTCACGTCAGGTCTACTGACTAGCCGGATGGCATGGGTGGTTGGTATGGGCCAGTACCACCCAACCAGACACGGCCAGGCAGTGAGGAGGGTCGATGGCAAACCCGATGTACCGGCAGATCGCTGAGACTCTGCGCGGACAGATCGAGGCGGGAGAGCTCGCCCCTGGTGGTCGGCTGCCTACCGAACTCGAGCTTCGTGACAGATTCAACAACGCGTCACGGAACACCGTCCGGGACGCGATCAAGTGGCTCACTACCCTCGGCCTCGTCGAGACACGACCGGGCCAGGGGACCTTCGTCGTCCAGAAGATCGACCCGCTCATCACTACGCTGTCGGGAGATCCCAAGACCGGCTTCGGCGGCGGCGAGGGCACCCGCTACGCGTCGGAAGTGAGCAACAGGAAGAGGACACCGACGACCAGCGACATCCAGATCGAGATTCAGAAAGCCTCGCACGACGTGGCCGAGCGGCTCGGGATGCCTGCTGGCGCCGTGGTCGTCAGCAGGCACGAAAGGCGTTTCCTCGACGGCACCCCCTGGTCGATGCTGACGTCCTTCTACCCGATGGACCTCGTGACGCGCGGAGCGGTCCGACTCACGATCCCAGAGGACATCCAAGAGGGAACGGTTAGGTACCTAGCCGACACCCTGGGCATCCACCAGATGGGGTATCGCGACTGGCTTCTCGTGCGGACGCCCGACAACAACGAGGCGGACTTCTTCAAGCTGTCTCCGGACGGTCGGACCTCGATCGTCGAGATTTCCCGAACCGCCTTTGACGGGAACACGCAGCCGATGCGGCTCACCGTGACCGTCTATCCGGCGGACAGGAACCAGTTCATTTTCGACTTCGGACAGGTCCCGGAGCAGGAGACGGGCCAGCAGACCTGAGCGAGGTCTCCGCCAGCCCACCCTGCTCCATGGAGCTCAGTAGTAGAGGAGGAACAGATGCCTGATCTTCAGAACCTCCCTGCTGCCAGTGGGGCCAAGATGTACCACGGGCAGCCCGCGAAGGAGCCCGCAGATGTCTAGGAAAGGGACTACGCAGAGGTCAGTCGGCTTCGAGTACCCGACGGCCAAGGCAGAGCTTACGATCCTGCTCGTGGACGTGAACGGCCGGACCGAGCCGGTCCGCTGGCAGAGCAGGCGGAACCGGCTCGCCGAGCGCTGGAAACAAGTCGTCCAGCGTCTCAAGGTCGATAGCAGCAGACGCAACGTATAACTCCATAACGCAGGACCGATTGCAGCGCGATCACCTCGCTTGCACCGTGCCTAGCCCGACGGGGCGTCGCTTATCCAGCGTCGTCCCCCAACGCCCGGCCTTGCGGCAAAGACGCGCACTTGACTAGAAGCCAATTACCGAACGGCCACGGTTCACACCCGACCGCCCGCCTCTCATTCCGGTTCCCGTAGTGCTCATACGGGAGCCGGAATGAGCTTTTAGACCATAGACGGAAGCCATGACATCTTCGTTGCATCTCGCCCGTGCTGAAGCCACGCCACAGAATATGAAAATCCTCCTTCGCCTCATCCGCGGAGCCAAAGAGTGGCTGGCAGACAAAGGTACCGACCAGTGGCAAAATCCCTGGCCGGACATAGCAGGACGTGATGCCAGAGTCTGGCGGGGCCTTGAGGTAGGAGCCACGTGGATCGCCTGGATCGGGAAACGAGCAGCGGCCACGGTTACCGTCGCGCGGACGCCGAACCTCGCGGTCTGGCGGGGTGCGGAGTGCAACGCGGACGACCCGGCTATCTATGCGCACCGGTTGATCATCGATCGGCAGTTCGCGGGCTGGGGCCTCGGCGCAGAACTGATCGACTGGACCGGACTGCGTGCACATCAGGAGTACGGAGCCAAATGGATCAGGATCGATGTGTGGAGCAGCAACATTGGCCTTCACGACTACTACAGGAAGAGGGGATTCGAGCCATGTGGCGAAGCCCTCGATCCTGGCTACCCTTCAGGGAAACTTTTCCAGAAGCCGGTGATCGAAATACCTGAGCCATTCTGCCCGTTGTTCACCGAGCCAGACCCCACCATTAAGCTTTTTGGCGAGGACGCCGTCAACGTATCACAAATCGACCTGGCGCCGCCTCGCTTCGCACCGGCTGAAAGGAACCCCTCCCTCGCCTTGTGCCCGAGCTAGGAGGCGACCGGCTCCTCCGCTACGCGGGGGGCGGGCGGTCCCATCGATCCCGTGAGGGTGTGAGACCGCCCGCCAAATCGGCCTGAGACAGTTGGACGACTAAACCATCACAGGATCACGACGCTCTGGGTTTCCAGTGTTTTCTTGTCCCGGATCAGGATGTCATTCCCGGCACGCAACTGAGCCTCGATGAACTCATACAGCGTGATCGCGCGGTTGGTAATGTCAGTTTTGGAGAGCTTTGTCCAGTCCTGAAGGCGCTGAAGGTCCTCGCTGACATCTGGTATCAGGGCGACTGTAATCCGGTCGACGACCTGCTGGCGGTCGGCGGCCTCGGGAAGGCCAGATGTCCGGGAACGGTCGGAAGTCCGCGAGCGGTGCGCGGGCTGCGTATGGGCAACATCTCCCTTGGCAGCGCTACGGCCTGTGCGGGCAGTCATCGTGTGCGGTCCTCCCTTTCGGCCAGAAGTAACCTGGGCCGCATATGTCGCGCCAAGTCTTCCTCCTTGCCATCCATCCAGCCTCGTGGGCTGGGCACGCACGCCGCCCCGGCGGTCCGGTGCTACTGTGCGGTGATTTCCCGCTGCGACATTGCAGCTCACTTATGGTTAGGGTACGGCCGTAAAACCATGAGTGCAACAGCTCTGTAGCAGCAATTTTTTGCTTCCGGTGCATGATCTATTCATCCCCCTTCTGCGCCCGGACGGCTTCACGCTGCTCCCCACCCCCGCGGGCGTGCCCGGTCCGCCAGGAGAATCCCGGCCGGACACGTGAGATGCGAAGCTCTTTCATGGCCGGCTGGACCCGCTGTCCAGATCGCCCCGTTGCACAGCCCGAAGCGGGCGAGAACAGCGAGGTCAGCCAGACGGTCGGTCATCAGGCAACCGCCTAATTGAGCAGCTCGACCAGGTACGTCGACCCGTCACGGCGACGAACCAGCAGCTCGGCGCCGGCGTCCCGCTCCTGGTCCAGGAACTCATAGAGCGAGATGGCCCGATTGACGATGTCCGTCTGGCTGAGCTCCGTGCGACCGTGCGTCCTGGCCAGGTCTCCTGCTGCCTTTGAGACCAGCACCACCGTGATCTTATGCCCAGTCTCCGTGGTTGACGCTTCCATGTTCACCTCCCCTACCTCGGGTTCATCGACGCGGGCGCCCAGGATGGGAACCCGGCGATGTACCTCATATTCTATGCCCCTCGTGCAGTAGATTAACACACGAGACTTGTCACATTGCTGCTCTCCGCTATAATGGGGGGCAGCGTTAACGCATATGATCACCGGTTCAGCAGCGTCACGCGGCTCGTTGCGTGGATCCGCAGGACCTGACGATGAGGATGAACGGAGGTGAAACGGTGTCAGCACGCGTCCCGGGCGGCCGTCCCGCTGGTTCTGACCAGGACACGCAAGCGAGCATCAACCGTGTGGACACCGGTATGGCGTGGTGTTCAGAGGAAGCCGGCCACACGCACGATGACCTAGAGCTACCCAGCGCCGACGCCGTGCTGGAAATCATCCTGCTCCCGGTGGACGACACCCCCTCGGAGCGGCGCTCCCTGCGGCAATCCGGCCGGAACCGGGCCAGGGCCCTCCTCGAGGTCGTCGGCCAGATAGCGCTGCTGCCGCGGCCTGGCGCGGTCGTCTCAGCGGTTCCTGCGTAGTGCCCGCCGAAGAGGCTGGCGAGGGAGGAATCCGTGCGGGCCATTGCCGTTCATGGCTCCGGGGAGCGCCAGAAGCGGCGGATCTTACTGGCCAGCTCCGCCGGTGACGGGCCCGGACCTGAGCCGGAGAGTTCGCCGTGCGGACAGGCGACGAGACCGCCGGCCAGTGCGCCGGCCTGAGCCGCCTCATTGAGCATCTGATGCATGTGGCTGACCGTGAGTTCCTCGTCGGATATCGCGTACAAGCCGATCGTGCCGACCAGAATGACGCATGCCCCGACCGCGTCGACCAGGCGGGCCCACTCGTCGGTTTGATCGCAACCGCCGTGGTAAGCCACCTCACCGCCCGGAACGAGCAGGAGCGCGCTGGCCCGGTCAGGGCGAAGCAGCTTCCAGCCCTCGGCCAGATCCGGCATCTCACCGTCCGTACGCACAGCGCCAGACCACGACTAAGCACGGCCGCCATGGTCACGCTGATCCTCTCCCCGCCTGGGGTCAACCTCGCCGCTTCCACCCGGTGCTCGAGCAGCAGTAGCGGACGGACCGTGGGCACTTCTGGATAGCTGAGCACCAGCGTCATCGCGCGCATATCCGCCCTGTCTCCCTCCGGGCGGGTACTGGGCGGCGCGTCCGCGTCGAACTCGACGATCTTCGGCTGCGTACACCGGGCGTGCGCCAACCTGACCATGGCGGTGCCCCGGTAACGATGAACCACGACCGACGTCGCGTCAGTCGTAAGGCCGGATGACCCGCACTCGGCGCATTCGTACGAACGAAAAGCGTCCTTCTCCAGCTCGCGTAAACTCTCGGTGCCGATCAGCGCTACTACCTCGGCGCTGGCCCGGATGTCACGCATGCTGTCCCTCCCCACCCGCCTGACCCTCGCATGCCTACTCAGCGACTGCCTGACGCTTACCCACGAGGACGGCTGTCACACCGGTCAGGGTGATCATGTCCGGTAAACCTTTTCGCTTACCCTGGCCGTTCCGGAAACTCCGCAGCTTTATGCATCTGATTCCGCAGTATCTGATGGGTAAATCGCCTTCTGGCTAGGCCGGCGAGCCACGCTGCCGGCCCGGGCCGGCGCGTCCGCAGCCGGAGGCGTCGGCGGGTAGGCGTCTCGGGCGGACACCGGGCCGCCGGGCAGGTAGAGCCCGCCCGGCGGCCCGGTGTAACCACTCCTGACGGGGGTCGTAGTCAGGAGGCGGCTTTCCTCCTCTCTATTGATGCGAATATAGTCATCTCAACACATCAAGTCAACATTTTTTTTACTGCTATTTACTGCATCCATGATGCTGTGATGACCACCGGCGGATCGACGCAGAGGCGTCGCGGGTCGCCGCCTCGCCTTGAACGATCCGGAAACAACCAGCTAGACAGGCCATTACCCGACCCCGCCGTCCTTCGCCACGCTAAGCATCGGGCATCACCCAGGGCCGGACCTGGCCCGCGGCCTGGAGATGACCTTACCTAAAGGTGATGTTTTACTTACCGTACGAATGGCGCCACACCCGTTGACCGACAGTGCAAGTCCCTGGTGACCCGCTTGGAAACCGGTCAAACCGGCCCTCTAGACGATCTTGCCGTCATTCCCGGCGAAGAAACTCAAACGTGACGCGGGGGCTCTTGTAGCAGATACTCAACGGTGAGAGAGGACGGCGAACCTCACCTCGGCCACGTCCTAATAAACGGGACATCTAGGGAGGGTGCCCGGTGACCGTGCCACCAGCAAGGTGACCAAGCCGTCCGGGCCTTAGCAAGGAGGTGTTATGGCCAAGCGTCACTGCCGCCCTTCAGCGCAGTACCGGTACGAGCACTATGACCCCTTCCGCTGAACCCAAGGATCGTCCGGTAGCGCGAAACGGCCGATGACGCCCCCGGCGGGGCCTGATCGCCGTTTTCACAGCCGTTGGTGCTGTCCGCCCCAGGCGGACAGCACCAACGGCGCGTTGCAGTGAGCCGCCATGAGCTAGGCAACGAGGCCGCCATGAGCTAGGCAGCAAGGAGGCGTGTACCTGTCAGGTTTCGCTCATACAGTGCGGTCAAGTCGTTGAGTTTCGGCTGGACAGAGTTTGACGTGACCGATCAGCTTCCCGAGGGCTGGCAGCACGATGTCGTCACGGTCGCCACCCAGGCTGATTGCCGGGATTTCCCGCGTACGCCGGTGCTGTCCCGCGAAGCACGCGATGTCGCGCACATCCCGCGCGGCCGGGTGCACGCGGACCAGGTCCGGCGGGGCCTCCCCTGGCTCTGGCGGTTCTATCGTGAGAGCTTTCTCAAGCTGGCTGCCAGCACCCGCGCCGAACCTGTCATGCCCGCGTCTGACGAGCGGTACGGCGTCGTCCTGAACATTCAGCGCGGAACCGAGATGCGCTTCGAATGTCACGTTGACTCGAACCCGCTGACGGGCCTTCTCTTCCTTACCGATCACGCGGCGGGCGCAGGCGGCGAGCTCGTCTTCGCACACGATCCGAACGCGGACAGCGTCATCGCGGTGGAACGGGACTGCACGGTCATCCGCCCGCGGGCCGGCCTGCTGATCTTCTTCGACGGACGGCGGCACCCGCATTACGCGCGGGCCCTGCGGTCCGAATCGGACGTGCGGGTAGTGGCGGTGATGAACTTCTACACCGAGTCGTACCCGGAGTCGACCCGCCCGCGCGAACTGAACCGTCACCTGTACGGGGACCGGTGACCCCGGCATCGCCAGCGCGCTCGGCACGCCGACCTCGGTCAGCCCAAGCGGGCCGGCAGAGCCGCCGACGACGATGTGGCGCTGATCGTGCCGCTGCCCAGGACGGTATCGCCGTCGTAGAAGACCGCCGCCTGGCCCTTGGCCACGCCGCGGGCCGGGTGGTGCAGGCGGATGCGCACCGCGTCGTCCTCCAGCCAGGCCGTGCAGGCGTGCACCTCGCCGTGGGCGCGTAGCTGGACCAGGCAGTCCACAGGCTCGGCGGGCGCGGCGCAGCCGGTCCAGACGGGGCGCGTCGCGGTGATCTCGGTGACGTCGAGGTCCTCGGCAGGGCCCACGGTGACCGTCCTGGTCACCGGCTCGATATCGAGGACGTACCGGGGCTTGCCGTCACCGGCGGGCGTGCCGACCCGCAGCCCCCGGCGCTGGCCGACGGTGAAGGCGTAGGCTCCGTCGTGCGCGCCCAGGACGGCACCGGACTGGTCGACAATGCGGCCGGGTGCCGCGCCCAGGTGCTTGGTCAGGAAACCCCTCGTATCGCCGTCGGCGATAAAGCAGACGTCGTGGCTGTCCGGCTTGTCCGCGACCGCCAGCCCGCGCCGGGAGGCCTCGGCCCGGACCCCCGCCTTGGGCGTGTCGCCGAGCGGGAACATGGCGTGGGCGATCTGCTCGGAGGTGAGCACGGCCAGTACGTAGGACTGGTCCTTGCCGGGATCCGCGGCGCGGTGCAGGACGCCATCGCGGATCCGCGCGTAGTGACCGGTGCAAACCGCATCGAATCCGAGCGCGAGCGCGCGGTCGAGCACCGCCGCGAACTTGATCTTCTCGTTGCAGCGCAGGCAGGGGTTGGGGGTGCGGCCCGCGGCGTATTCGGCGACGAAATCCTCCACCACGTCGCGATGGAATCGCTCGGCCATATCCCACACGTAGAACGGGATCCCGATGACGTCGGCGGCCCGCCGCGCGTCCCGGGCGTCCTCCAGCGTGCAGCAGCCGCGGGCCCCGGTCCGGTAGGACGACGGGTTGGCGGACAGCGCCAGATGGACGCCGGTCACCTCGTGACCCGCGTCCACCGCACGAGCCGCGG
>WNGJ01017515.1_pt1 | contig 15651 bp, 16 predicted proteins | sample 5400611 | NCBI WGS metagenome assembly WNGJ01 (sample SAMN13153375, study PRJNA577476) | soil metagenome | isolation source: 40 cm soil or saprolite under Garry oak tree replicate 1 | place: USA:California | collected 2016-06-15
CGCTCCCTCTTCGTCAACGTGCCGGGCATCGTAGCCGTGATCACTTTCGTGGCGGCCATCGTCCTGCTGTTCAGCGGTGCCATCGGCATCGCTTTGACGGCAGGGCTCATGGCGATCCTTACCGTTCTGGTCGGCGCCAGGCTTCGTATGGGGCGGTCGGCCTGAATCGAAGGCCGTTTAACCATCTTCTGGGGCATCGTCACAAAGGGGCGCCGCCGAACTCGAATTCGTTCCCGTCGGGATCGCGGTAGGCCGCCTTGCGGACGCCGTTCGAGTAGGTTTCGCGCTCTATTGGGGTGAGTCCACGCTCGGCGATCCGCGCGACGCGCCCGTCGAGGTCGTCGACGAACAGCAGTGGCCTGACGTGCCCGGCGTGCTCAGCCCGCAGCTCGATGAAGGCGTAGCTGTGCTCGGCGAGCTCCGATACGAATCAGATCGCGGGCCAGCCAGCCGTCGGAGATGAAGCCTGGCTTGGTTTCACCTCATCCTGCTCGTGCGATTGGCCTCCCGCTGACGGCTGTGCAAGCAGTAGACGCGAAGCCGGCGCGGCATACCCGACGACCGCAGAATTGGGCCGTCTCGCTGCCCGGCCGCCACCTTGGACTTTTGGGCCTCCTGCTAATCGGGTTCTTGCTCGACTCCGTCCAGTTCTGGGTCGAGGTACTCAGGTAGTCCGGAGGCAAAATGGCAGCGTGGCGGCCAAGTCTCGCGCCGTTGCTACACGAGAAGCAGAGACGGCAATCTGCGGCCCGCAACTTGCGGCTTTGGAATAGAGAAGGTGGGTCGAGGGCGGACTGTAAGCCGGGTTCTTTTTTCGCTAATTCGAGTCGCCGCGTCCGAATACTGGGCGACACCCAACGACACATAGCGGCACGAAGCAGTTGGGTACTGAATGGGTATTAGTACCCAGAACCTACTGTGTTCCTCGTTGCGATACTTCCTCGCTCGTCAGCTAATCGTCCAGTTCAGGATGGTCGCTCTTGCGCTTGACGGCCCGCCGCGGTCTTGATCTCTGAGATCACATGCTGCGAATACGCGTGCACTTTGGGCATTAGCTTCTGCCATCCCTCGACCGGTTCACTGAGGTAGCCGGCCTTTGCTCGTTGGAGGATGGCGCGGTGCCTGGGCGGAAGGTGCGACAGGGCCCACTCGGCGGCCTGGTCCTTCGTACGGATCTGATCGGTGACGATGCCGCACCAGATGCGGGCCAGGGCCAGCACGACGTTTCTGATGCCGAGGTCGGTTGCGTTGAGATCTTCCAGCCATTCGTCGATAGTTGAGACAAGGCCAGCGATGTAGTCGGTGCGCGGCACCGGATCGAAGACATTGGCTGGCGGAGGACCGATCACCGCCGCGTTGGCGTGGAGAACCAACCGTATCAATGAGGCCAGGTCGGGATTAACGTTGGACCTGTACGGCTCGACCACACCCTTCTCGTACTCGCTCCGCCACCAGTTGCCAAACTGGAAATCCATGCGCGCAGGGTAATGCCACGGCCGAATCTCGCTCGATACGACGACCGTTAGCTCGACGCTGCGTGGCTTGCCCGAGATCTTGAGCATCTGCTCGATGATCTTCGGTTTCTCTCTGATGGTCAGACGCCTGCTGGATACCGCCATGAGGTCGATGTCGCTGCGGGCGCGCAGACCGCCAATGACGGCCGAACCGAACAGATAGGCGCCTATCAGGTCATTCCCGAGTACAGCTCGCACCAAGGAAACGGTACGGTCGACCTGATCGGTCCTAATGTCCCTCCACGTTCGTCTTGCCGAACGCGGCACGCTGCTGAGTCTAGGCCCACATCGGCTTGACCGGAGCCCAGCGGCAGTATTCTGCTCTCGGCCAAACCGGTCACGCCGGGTGGTGCGGCTACCGACCCACCGTGCCTCAAGCGGGCTGTCCCTTCGACACAGCGGTTTAGCTGCCACCGTGACAGCGCTTGTACTTCCGACCGCTTCCGCACGGGCATGGATCGTTGCGGCCGACCTTCGGATAACCGACTGAGCCCAGAGCCTCCGGAGGGATGACCGACTGTGGTTGCCGCATCGTCTGCATCGTCAGCCACTGGGGTGTCTCCGTCGATATCCGAATATCGCGTGAGTAATCGGGGTTCATTGCGATCCGATTGACTAGAACCGGCTGCATGTTGGTCGCGACGGGCTTGCCCAAACGACTGAGCATCTGGGAGGTCTGATACGTAACCTCAACGACCACGATCCCCGGAATGTGACTTCGCCGGCCGCCGCGCCGGCGCAGAACCTCGTGAGCCGCCTTCTCGATAAGATCAACGCCGCCGGGACCGAGGTGGTAGGCGCCGAACCCGATGATGCCAGGTCGTCCTTCACCGATCTGACCTCCAGAGGTAGACCCGGCGCGCATTACGTGGCGCTCGATGATCTCGACAGCACGCTCAAACGACAGTGCCGAACCCGGTTCCCTAAACGCTTGAGGCGTCTTAATCTCGATATCAATCCGACCGTGAGAGTCCACCGCGACCCACGCATCCGGGATTCGGCCGCTGGCCTGCTCTGAATGGACGATGCCAACCCCGTTGCCGACATCGGCAAGATAGCTGGCCAGGCACATCAGCATCACAGTGTGCTGCACGTGAGAGGGATCAGCTAGCGAGGCGACCAGGTCGTCCCAGGCCGGGTGATTGCGCCAGCGGTGGAACATCGATATCGCGGTGTACAGCTCCGCAATTCGATTGCCGTCGATGGTGACTTGTCGGCGCCGGCCAGCGGACTCAATCTGGTTCGCGGCCTTATCTCCATATCTGATGAGATCGACCAGCCGGTGGTGATCCGGAGCCTGCGTTGAATGCCGTTTGCTCCGTTCGTACATTGCATCGAAGCGATCGAAATGAACGCCGAGAACACTTCTTCCCATCGCTGATATCTGGCGAAGCGTCTCCGGCGACATACCGGACGGGAACATCGCGACGTGTTGCCTCGCTCGCTCCGAGTAAGATGCACCGACTTCGAAGGCGTAGTCCTCGGCGGCAACTCGGGCCGCGAACACCCCCGGACCAGGGACATTGAGCTGGCTCCCAAGTAAGTATTGGCCGGCAGGCGCAACGACTGAGTAGCTCGGAATTGGTTCGCCGGCATCGCGTTTTGGAGTCGCACTGATGCCTCCACACCGCACGCATCGAATCACGATGCTCAGGAACTGACGCGGGTGCACGTCTTGAAGCACCAGCCGCGAGCAGCCTGAACAGAGATAGTTCACGCCATCGGATGCAACACTGACCGCGAGCGGACCATCGTGCGCGAGGATGAGAACGGTTTGATCGGTTTCGAACTGCGCGGGTTCCAGGGCTATGTCGGACATGGGAGACCAGATCAGAGCGTACGGCTCAAGCCCTCCCATGTTCGGTCATCTCTGGCCCATGCACACGAGCACACCCGCAACATCCTCAGCGAGGCTCCGAGCGCACTGTGAACGGGAGACAGTAAGTCGAGGGTCCTGAGCGATATCCAGCCGAGCTGGGTACTGATTGGGTGCTCACGGAGCCTCCGGCCTCCCCTTGTGGGGTTCCTTTGCATTCAAAATCGGGGCAAGTGGGCCGAGAGCGGCGATAAGCCGGGTTTTGTATCGGTGAGATCGCCCCAGCGATTCTGAATACGGAACGACACCTAACGACACTCAGAGATTGAAAGCGGCTGCGTACTAAATGCGTACTGGTACGCAAAATCTTCTGTCGGCCGGCAACCGTAGGATGGGGCCGCACTCTGACCGCACCCTGACGGCTGGAGCGAAGAAAAGACGCGCGACAGGCGACGTCCACTCGAGTACGGCTGCCCGCGCAGCTTGGGTCCAGCCCACTCTGACTGCCCTCCGGCCGCAGCTGCCTCGACCGAGGCGGATGATGGGGGTTGTGTCGAAGGTCGTCGAGCTTCGGCGGCACACCGACGCGGAGGGCGACGTACTCACCGCCTCGGGCGTCCGCGTGGCGGTCGAAATCGGTCGGAGCATCGAGGGTGACTGATCTCGTCCGGAGCCCAGCGAGCGACCCAGACCCTCGCTTGCTTGCTCGCGGGGATGGGCCGAACGATCGCCGGCGGAGTGGCGGTGAACCCTGGGTTCCGGTCCGCGGTCGAGGAGCGCTGGTTCGAGGCGGCTCGGCGGGCGGATGGCAAGGACCTGGAAGCGTTTCGACGAGTCGATCCGGATCTGGTCGAGATGGAATCCGCCGTACTCGGTACCGCCCTCCGATCGGTCTTTGAGTCGCTACCGGACGGGGGCCGTGCCCTCGTCGTCGGCCATTCGCCGACCACTGAGGCGGCCGTCCTTGGCCTCACCGGCGAGTTGGTCGACCCGATCGACAAAGGTGCAGGAGTCCGGGTGACCGAGGACGGCGCGCGCTACCGAGTCGACCCGCTAACTTGACGCTGCTGGCGAGGCATCATTTCTCCTAGGCGACTTGACCATGAGGACTCTCCACACCTCGTACCGCGTTTCCAATCTGGCCGCCTCGCTCGACTTCTACACCGCGCTCGGGTATGAGCAGGTCGGCCGGGTTGATCTGGGGGCCAACGCGAGTCTGACCATGCTCAAGTTCCCAGGCGAGGAGGTAGTCACGCTTGAGCTGGTGCACCGTCCGGAGGATGGGCCGGTCGATATCGGCACCGGGTTCAGTCACATTCCGGTCCAGGTCGACGATCTCGCTGCCACGCTTGGGCAGTTATCGGAGGCGAGGCTCCGGCCCGGCCCGGCGGAACGGCCGGGTGGAGCGGACGGGCCGCAGATCTCATGGCTCACCGACCCGGACGGCTACCGCATCGAGTTGGTGGAGTGGCCGCCAGGGCACGCCTATGGGATCACCGCGGCCGACTTTCGCTAGGCGGCTGGGACCGCCCCGAAGGCGATCTCGTCACCGCCGGGGTCCACAGTGACCGGATCATCAGCGGGCCGCACTGCTTGGTAGTACTCGCCACGCAGATGCCCGCGTCAAGATGCTGCAGAGTGCCCTGGTGGATCTTGTCGTTGAGCCGAGGTGGGTCGTCTGCCTCGGCTCTCCGATGGACTACATCCCGGCGTAGGCGGTGTTGCTCATCCTCTCGACAAACGGTTCGCCGACGACCTGGATCCCAAACCGCGTCCAAGGGTAGCTCGCGGCATCGCGCTCGATGAGTGTGGTCGCGATACGACCAGGCTGCTCCGTCTCGGGAGGCAGCACGAACGTCAGCGTGTGGTGACCGCCTGGAACGATCCCGCCCGAGTTGCTACCCGAGCACGGTTCGTTGATGAATCGACCGAACTCGCACCACGTCTCGAAGTCCATGGGCAACGCCGCGGCGACGGCTACCGAGACGAGAAAACGATCTGGATGAACTGAAAGCATGTCGAACACCTCAGGCTCTAACTCACTCCCACCGAGGTGTCCCGGGAGGCGTTCATTCCACTGAGCCAATGTGGACGACTGCTTCGAAGGAGTGGTAAGAAGAGTCTACCCTGACTCAGATGTTTCGGGCCTAAACGATGTCGTCACATCCTGCGCTAGGCGTCATGACCGCCGACGAAGAAGACCGGGCCAATATTGCGCTCAACTTCCTGAACCGGTACGTTCCGATGGCGTGGAGTCACTTCCTTTATTGCAGGGAGAACGCCGCACCTAATTAGCTAAGCGAGAAGAGTGATGACGAAGCACAAGACTGGAACGCGCGAAGAGTGGCTGGCGGCGAGGATCGAGCTTCTCAAGGCAGAGAAGGCGCTGGCACGACAAAGCGACAAACTGGCCCGGCAGAGGCGGGCACTTCCGTGGGTTCGAATCGACAAGGAGTACCGCTTCGAGACCGATGAGGGCACAGCGTCGCTCGCCGACCTGTTCGGAGGACGCTCCCAGCTTCTGGTCTATCACTTCATGTTCGGCCCCGAGTTCTCGGCTGGGTGTCCGACCTGCACGGCCATCGCGGACGCCTTCAACGGTTCTGTCCCTTACCTAGCGAATCACGACGTCACTCTCTGCGCCGTTTCTCGGGCTTCGCTCGCGAAACTGCAAGCGTATAAGCGGCGCAACGGCTGGAGCTTTCCTTGGGCGTCATCGATCGGCAGCGACTTCACGTATGACTTCCAGGAGGCATATGCCCAAGAGCGGCATCTGGCGGCGGACGTGCAACCGGAGGTTGCCGCCGGCGACAGTGAGTGGGCCGTCGCGTGGGCGGCGCGCGTTGGGACTGACTGGGCGACCTACAGGCGCGAAATGGCCGGAATCAGCGCATTTGCGCTTGAAGACGGCGATGTCTACTACAGCTATTCGGTGTACGAGCGAGGGCTCGATCCATTCTCGGCCATGTACTCCATCCTGGCAGCTGTGAAGATCGCGGAAATATGAATCGCAAAGGGAGCACTGGCCGAGATACCCGGTTCGGCAGCAATAACAAGATCGTCATTGCGCTCGCCTCGCTTCCCGGACTCGCCCACGCGATGTGAGCATCAGCAGCAGCACCTTGCGGGGTCACGAAACTGTGATGCCCGGATGCAACAGGAGGAGGGAATCGATGTCGAAGCACAAGACCGGAACACGTGAAGAGTGGCTGGCGGCCAGGCTGGAGCTGCTCAAGGCAGAAAAAGCGCTGTCACGGCAAAGTGACAAGGTAGCTCGTCAGCGCCAGGCGCTGCCGTGGGCTCGTGTCGACAAGGAGTACCGCTTCGAAACCGATGAAGGCAGCGCCTCTTTCGAGGACCTCTTCCGAGGGCGCTCGCAGCTGCTTGTGTATCACTTCATGTTCGGCGACGGAGACCGCCTCACCACGAAGCGTCAGGGATGCACCGGATGCTCCTTTGTCGCCGATCACTTCGACGGTGTCCTCCCGCACTTGAACGGCCACGACGTTACTCTCATCGCTGCCTCAATCGCTCCGTTGCAGGAGCTCCAGGACTACAAGCGGCACATGGGTTGGCGATTCCCGTGGGTTTCCTCGCTCGGGAGTGATTTCAACTACGACTTCGGAGTCGCCTTCACCAAAGAGCAGCAGAGGAACGGCGCCGACTACAACTTCCAACATGTCGACGAGCCGGGGCGGCAGAGGGAGGGTATGAGCGTCTTCGCACTCCAGGATGGCGCAGTCCACCACACCTACTCCACCTACGCACGTGGCGTCGAGGCGTTGATGGGGTCCTACCGGTTCCTCGACCTCGCCCCGCTGGGCAGGAACGAGGATGGCCAGTATTGGTGGCGCCGCCACGACGAATACCAGAGTGAGTGACGCCTGTGGCTGGTCGGATTCCCAAGACGAGAGGTACCGGCCCCCGTGGTAGCTGCTAGGCGCGCACTCCGAAAACAGGAGGAGTCCGATGTCCGAGACCCCCGCGGAATACAACGCCAAGATCATCAGTGAGTTCCGCGCGAACGAAGGATGCGTGGGCGGCGTATGGGAGGGAACAACGATGCTCCTGCTCCACCACACGGGCGTGAAGTCCGGTGCGATGCGGGTCAACCCGGTCGCCTACCTGCCCGACGAGCAGCGCTATTTGATCTGGGCCGCAAACGGCGGAGCGCCGAACAATCCTGGCTGGTACTACAACCTCAAGGCGCAGCCGAACACGCGCATCGAGGTCGGCACAGAGACGATCGATGTCGTTGCCAAGGAGGCGACCGGCGAGGAGCGCGCGCGGCTCTTTGCAAAAGCAGCCCAGCGGTACCCGCAGCTTGACCAAGTTGCGCGCAAGACCCAGCGTGTCATCCCCATGATCGTCCTCACACTTCGCGGGAGCTGACTTGCTGGACCACACACAACAAGCCTTGAGCCGAGACCCGTTCCGACTCCGTGGCATGGCATAACTAAGGAGCTGAATGGACCTGCCGACTGGCACGCTGACCTTCCTTTTCACAGACATCGAAGGCTCGACCCGGCTCATGCAGGAGATGGGCGACCGCTACGTCCAGGCGCAGGTCGAGCACCACGCCATCCTGCGCGAGGCGTTCAAAAGCACAGCCGGACGCGAACTGCGCACGGAAGGCGACTCCTTCTTCTGCGTGTTCGAGAGCGCCCTCGACGCGTGCGGCGCGGCCGCGCAGGCCCAGCGCGGATTCATCGAGCGCAAGTCGCCATTTCGGGTGCGCGTCGGTCTTCACACCGGCGAGGCGCAACTGGTCGGCGAGGAGTACATCGGCCTCGACGTGCACCACGCGGCGAGGGTCGCGGCTGCGGCGCACGGCGGCCAGGTCGTGATCTCTGAGACAACGCACGCGTTGGTCCACCACGGGCTGCCGTTGGGCTTGACCATTCGCGAACTCGGCATCCACCGGCTGAAGGACCTGGCGCGCGCGGAGCGCCTGTACCAGCTCGTCATCGAAGGCGTGCCCGACGCCTTCCCAGCGCTGCGCACACTCGACGCGACTCCCAACAATCTGCCCACGCAGCTGACCAGTTTCATCGGCCGGACCGCAGTCGTCGACGAGGCCAAGCGCCTGCTCGGCGGCACGCGACTGCTGACCCTCACCGGACCAGGAGGTATTGGTAAGACCCGCCTGAGCCTGCAGCTCGCAACTGAAGTGACGTCGCTTTTCCCCGATGGAACGTTCTTCGTCGCGCTCTCGGCCGTGACAGACGCTGAGCTCATCTCTTCCGCCATCGCACAGAGCACCGGTCTACATTTGACCGATAACAGGCAGCCGCTTAATGTGGTTCTCGAGTACCTGCGCGACAAGACGGTGCTGCTCATTCTCGACAACCTCGAACAGCTACTGCCGGCAGCTGCGCCAGGCGTTTCCGACCTGCTCCACCAAGCTCGCGGTGTGAAGCTTGTTGTGACTACACGCGCGCCTTTGCACGTCTATGGCGAGCAGGAGATGGCGCTGGAGCCGCTGCGCCTGCCCGACCTGCGAACGGTCCAGTCGCCGGCGGCACTGTCGCAGTCCGAGGCTGTCAAGCTCTTTATCGAGCGCGCCGTCGCGGCCAAGCACGACTTTCGTTTGACCAACGAGAATGCGCCCGCGGTCGCAGGCATCTGCGAGCACGTCGACGGGCTACCGCTCGCGATCGAGCTCGCCGCGGCGCGGGTCAAGCTTTTTAGCCCAAAGGCGCTGCTGGCCCGCCTCGAGACGAGCACCAGCGTCCTGGCCGAGGGCCCGCGTGACCTGACCGGGCGGCAGCAGACCCTACGCGGAGCAATCACGTGGAGCTACGAACTTCTCGACGGCCCGCACAAGCGCCTGTTCGCACGATTCGGCGTCTTCGCGCGCGGAGCAAGCCTGGAGCAAGCCGAGGCAGTGTGCGGCCCGGAATCCGAGTTGGGCTTCGATGTCCTGGAAGGACTGGACGAGCTCGCCGACCAGAGCCTGCTCCGACGGGTGCCGGACTTCGACGAGCCGCGGCTGCTGATGCTGCAGGTGCTCCGCGAGTACGCGCTGGAACGGTTGGAGGAGAGTGGCGAGGCAAACGTCATTCGCGACCGGCACGCGGAGGCGTTCCAGGCGCTTGCGGAGGAGGTGGCGCCCCACCTCTTCGGCGCGCAGCGGAAGGCCTGGCTCGACCGCTTGGAGGTCGACCACGACAACATTCGCGCCGCCTTCGACTGGGCTCAGTCGAGCGGTGATGTGCGGCGCGCGTTGGGGCTCGGCTCGGCTTTCTGGCGCTTCTGGCAGATGCGCGGCCACGTACGCGAGGGTCGGGCGCGGCTGGATGCGATCCTGGCCATGCCGGGCGCAGCCGAGGTCGGCGAAGACCGCGCCCACGCGCTGGAAGCCGCGGGTGGCGTCGCCCACTGGCAGGGCGACGTCGCGGCCGAGCAAAGGTTCTACGACGAATGTCTTGAACTGGCGCGCGCAGCAGGAGATGAGAAGGCCATCGCCAACGCCCTCTACAACGCCAGCTTTCCCAGGTTCATGGAAAAGCGCGACATGCCCGAAAGCCTGCGCATGATGCAGGAGGCACTTGCGCTGTACCGCGAGCTTGGTGACGACATGGGTGTGGCCCGGACTCTATCGGCCGTCGCCACCGCTCATCACCAATGGGGCGAGCCTGACAAGGCCATCCAGCCAGCGGAGGAGGCGATCGCCTTACATCGCAAGCTTGATGACCGATTCAGCCTGGGCTGGGCGCTGCACACCCGCGTCATCGTTGCGATGGCGCAGGATGACATCGAACTGGCGTGGAACCTGACGCGGGAGGCGCTGGAGATCTTCGGAAGCGCCGGCGACTTGTCAGGCGTTGTCATGCTGCTGGACGACGCCGCCTCGATCGCGAAGCTCAATGGGGATTCCATTCGCGCTCTTCGGCTGGCAGGCGCCGCCGCCGGCCTGCGCGAACAGAGCGGCGCGACACTGGGTTCGTTCCTCAACGTCAACGAGGGACGCGCCTGGCAGGAGACCATCGAAATACCGGAAGAGCAGCGTGCCTGGGCGCAGGGTGAGGCGATGTCGGTCGACCAGGCCGTCGACTACGCGCTGGGGAGAGACGTTCATAGCGAGGAGCACGCTCAATGAGCAACGGCATAGCGACGAAGAAAACGATTGGTCGGGTGCACGTGCGGCGGCAGCCGTCTCGAGGGCACTACGATCGCGACTCGATCTATGAAGTGCTCGACGCAGGGTTGGTCGCACACATAGCGTTCGTGGATGCCGGCCAACCTTTCTGTATTCCGATGCTCTACGCGCGCATAGGAGATGCGGTCCACATCCATGGAGCGACGACTAGCCGCGCGATGCGCATCCTTGGGGATGGTGCCCCGGCATGTCTCACCGTCACCCTGCTCGATGGATTGGTCCTCGCTCGCTCAGCATTCGAGCACTCCGCGAATTACAGGTCAGCTGTCCTCCTCGGTGTCTTTCGACGCGTGGAAGATCCAGAAGCCCGTGTTGCTGCGCTCGCTGCCTTCACAAATAAGATTGTTCCCGGTCGCTGGAAAGAGGTTCGGAAGCCAAGCACCCAGGAGTTGAAAGCGACAGTGATTCTCTCCATGCCGATACGCGAGGCTTCGGTGAAGAGCCGCTTCGGATCCCCTACCGACGATGGCAGCGCCGACGCGGATCTCGACATTTGGGCAGGAGTTGTGCCGTTGCGGACCGTCTTCGGCAATGCAGAGCCCTCACCCGGCCTTAGACCCGACATCCCTCTACCCAGTAGCGCTGAACGACTGCTTGTGAGTATGCGGTAACAGAAACATTAGGCGGCCCAGCACTGATCGTCGAGAGGCGAGAAGCCCGCGGTCTCGAGCCATCTCATCCATTGCGGCGGGCGACAGTACCGATTGTGAGAGCCCCCGGTAATGGGCGCTTGTCGAGAGCAGCGGTTTGCAAGACCATGGCACGCCGCACGGCTGGTCAGCATGCCGGCATGTGACTTTCGAACTGGGTGCCTCACGGTCCTGACCCGTGCGTCGTCAGGCACTACCGCGCGTGGGTGCACAGAAGGTTGGCCAGCAACTTACTGTTGCCGCGGCACCGTCGTACCGAGTCCGTCAAGCCTCGCGCCGTTGCTACACGTGAAGCAGAGACCGCAATCTGCGGCCCCCAACTTGCGGCTTTAGGGATACAGAAGGTGGGCCGAGAGCGGCGATAAGCCGGGTTCTGTGTTTGTGAGATCGAACTGCCCATTCTGAATACGAGATCGAACTGCCCATTCTGAATACAAAACGACACCCAATGGCACATGGCGATTGAGAGCGACTGCGTACTGGATGCGTACTGAGTACGCCCGACTTACTGTATCCCTAGACCGTCTTGGGCTTGCCATTGAAGTCGAGGAAGCGATCGCCCAACGGTGTCGTGATTACTGATTGGGGGGGAACCGGATCACGAGCCGCCGCCTGATCCGGTGCAGTTCGAGGAACAGCCAGCCCCAGATGACAATTGACGCGATCACAAACGCGACGCCCGCATACACCAAGGCCATGGTTGCGCTGCCGCCCAACACTAGGTAGACAGTTGCGGCAGTCGCTCCCACAAAGAACGTATTAACCAATGCAACCAGGGTTGCCATGCTCGCGGCGGGGAGCACAGTCATGGCCCAAAGCGACGGGTGTCGACTAGCGGATTCGACGACACCCACCTCATCGTCGTGAACCGGGAGGGTGAAGTATGGCTTCACACCCGCGTCGAGCTCCGTGAAGAAGTGGCGGATGCGATTAAGCGATTAGATGTAGAGGACGGTTTGACCGTGCGCGTGCAACATCCGCGCCATGGCCATAAGACCCCCAAGAAGGTTGAGCAGAAGAACTGCGAGGGCAAAGATCTGGAATTCGCGCGTGAAGTGAGAGGCATTGGAGATCAGAGCGAGTGCGACCCCTGTGGCTGAGAGGAAGACGAAATACAGATTCGTTCGAGCGGCAGACACGGCCGACGTCGACGCGAGGCGTTGAACCAGTGCGCTGTACTCAACGCTCAGGATCCGAAACCTGAGCTCCAGGTCTTCAGGCCGTTCTCGGGAGCTCGGTGACGATTTCATTTTTTCCGCGAAGCTCTGCCGACTGCGAGCTCGCTTCCAGCACAGATACCCGGAGTTCTCTCAAGGTGCGAGCGACGCCCAAGACGGCTCAAGACTTCGCCAGCGGTGCTCCGCTGCGAACCGAGGCGACGACGTCTAGGATCGCTTGACTCGCCACCGCGGCGCCCGCCTTGTCGTGGATGACACCCGGGTGATCGGTATCAGGCAGAAGCCGATGAAGGCTGTTGGTGGACAGACCAGCCATTTTGTCCTGCAGTGGGAGCCAGCCTGCGTCAGCCCCCTTCACAGCCGTGACAACGATCAGCGGACGATCACCGAGGGTTGTGAGCTCCGCAGCCTCTTTGAGGGTCATCGGCAGCTCGGCAAACTCGTCGCGCTGAATGCGATTGAGGTTCGCCGCCGATACCACTGCACGTTCTTCGTCACGTGTTGGGACCGGCAGAGGGTCTCCAGCGAGCCGATTAACCAGTTGAAACACCCCCAAACGCGCCAGCGAGGGGAAAAGCGCCGTCGCTCGGCGGAGGATGCTGTACTGGGACGGGAAGTCCGGCAAGCCACCGGTCAAGGCTTCGTTGGGCTGCGAGTCGAGCATGACCATTCCGGCGACTTGGTCCGGGTAGCGGGCGGCAAAGACCCTCGCGTAGACGCCGCCTGTCGAGTGACCGACCACTACATACGGGCCTGGGATCTGTGCATTGGCCAGCAGATTGTGGAGGTCGGTGGCAACCGCGACGCCGTCCTGCGGACTGGGTGGGGGATCGCTCCAGCCCTGGGCCGCGCGGTCGTAAGCGCAGACGGTGGTGTTCTGCGCGACGACGGGCGCGATCCAGCCTCCCCAATACACGGAGGTCTCGGCCAAACCGGACACCAGTACGACAGTCGGGCTGCCCGAGCCGGTGCAGTGCACATAGAGGCGGCGTCCGCCGACGTCGACCAGGTGGCCAGGCATCGCGGTGGTGCTCCGGTCGACTTGTTCTTGAATCGTCTCGTAGCCGCCTCCGACCCCGGCGACAACGAGCCCGACGAAGAGCGGGTACAGGATCAGCCGGCGCGTGATGCTGCGTAGAGTCCGGCGTGCCTGCACTGCCATCCACACAGCAAGAGCGATCAAGGCCAACGGCCAGATCCATCCGAGCAGATTCATTGTGTTGGCGTCAGGCGTGAAGATCAGGAGGCATGCGCCGGCGAGAGCCATGAGCGCCGCCGGCACGATTGCCCACCGCTGCGGTTGATGGCTCCAACGTGTGGATAGCACTGCCAATAACGCCCAGCCGAGAGCCCATCCGAGTAGCGCAGTGCCCATGATCACGTGTTCCTGAGCTCCTCCGAACGGGCCGATCACGAGTACGAGCGCGACTACAAATCCGGTGATCATGGAGCCGGCGACAATTACACCGACGCGACCTTTGCGGATCGACCGATCTTGAGCGTCTATCTCATGATCCCGGTAATTGCTATCCATCATTGGCTATCCGTTCAAAGACTATTGTGTCCAGCGATCACGGGATCGCCGATGTCATGCCGACTAGGTCAGCGCTGACGCTCCAGAGCCTCGCTGTCATATCGGTGTCGTAGGCGACTCTATTTGCGGTCTTGGGCTTGCCGCCGGCGAAGAACTGGCCGGTGACGCCGTCCACGTCGGGTGAAGAGGCCAGGTAGATCGACGTCTGAGCACCTTGCGCCGGGGTCTTGAGGAACGGGAGAACAACTTTGCTCACGACTGTGAAGAGCCAGGCCTGGTCCTCAGCCCCGAAGTTGGTGCGCACGACGCCGGGGTGCACTGAACTGGCCGTGACGCCGGTGCCCTCGAGTCGGCGGGCCAGCTCGTTGGTGAACATGATGTTGGCGAGCTTGGACTGGCTGTAGGCGCGTTGTCCAGAGTAGTTGCGAGCGCTCTGCAGATCGTTGAAATCGATCCGGCCAGCCGACTGTGCGCCTGAGGACACTGTGACGACCCTTGCCGGTGCGCTTGCCTTAAGCCGATCGAGAAGCAGGTTGGTTAACAGGAATGGGGCCAGGTGGTTGAGGGCGAAAGTGTGCTCCAGGCCGTCGGCAGTCGGATGGCGGTGTGCCCAGAACCCTCCGACGTTGTTGATGAGCACGTCGAGCCGCGGGTAAGTCTCGAGGACGGCGACGGCGAGCCGCCTGACCTCGGCCTGGGAGGACATGTCCGCTGCGAATGGGTCGACGGCCGGGTTTCCTGACGCGGCCCGGATATCAGCCGCGACCTGTCCGGTGCGCGCGACGTCGCGACCGGTGATGCCGACCCGGGCCCCGAGGCGGGCAAGGCCGATCGCGGTGGCCTTGCCAATTCCTCCGGTTCCGCCCGTGATCAGCACGATCTTGCCGACCATAAGATTTGTTTCAGACACTGATGACAACCGTTCCTCGCGCATGTCCTTCTCCGACATGAGCGAGCGCCTTACCGGTATCACTCATCGCGTAAGTTGCGTCGATGACCGGTGTGATCTTGCCGGCTTCGGTGAGCTCCTTCAGGACGAGCAGGTCCGCCCGGTTGGCAAATTTGATGGCCGGACCCAGCTGCCGGCGATCGAACAACGACACTGTGGCCGACTTGAGGACGGTACCAATGGTGCCGAACCAACGACCGCCCGACGTTCCGTTGTTGGACTGCAGCTTTCCGCTCGGGGTGAGCACGCGCCTGGTGTCTGACAATGAATGGTTCGCCACGTTGTCGAGGATGAAGTCGAAGCGGTGCCCGTTTCGGGTGAAGTCTTCACGTGTGTAATCGATGACATGGTCAGCGCCGATCGAGCGGACCATCTCTACGTTCCGCGTGCTACACACGCCGGTCACCTCGGCGCCGAACGCTTTGGCGATCTGCACGGCGAATGTACCGATGCCGCCCGAGGCACCATTGATCAAGACCTTTTGACCTGGCTTGATCTTGCCCTGGTCGCGTAGCAACTGGAGAGCGGTGGATGCAGACACGCCCACGGCCGCGGCCTGCTGGAAGGTGAGGTTTGCCGGCTTCGGAATGAAGTGGTCCGCAGGAGCGGACGCGTACTCGGCGAAGGCGCCCGTGCACCAACCGAATACCTCATCGCCTGGCCGGAGGCCGGTCACGCCATTGCCGACCGCCTCGACCGTTCCCGCTACGTCCGTTCCCGGCACACGGCCTTTTGGCTTCCCGTAGGCCGGACGAGCGATGTACGGCACGCCTGTCACAACGAGCCAGTCACCCACATGTATGGAAGCCGCGTGAACGCGAACCAGCACCTCACCGTCCTTGACCGCG
>WNGJ01004001.1_pt1 | contig 15646 bp, 11 predicted proteins | sample 5400611 | NCBI WGS metagenome assembly WNGJ01 (sample SAMN13153375, study PRJNA577476) | soil metagenome | isolation source: 40 cm soil or saprolite under Garry oak tree replicate 1 | place: USA:California | collected 2016-06-15
GCATGGACCCGCCGTCTTTGGACACCGCTGGTCTACACTCCGCGGCGCGGACCGATCGCGGACGCCACAGCTCACGAGCGCTGCTTGCGCGGTGACGGTTTCGGTGACGGTTTCGGGACCGACTTTTCGCCTCTCGGCCACTCCACTGGCGGAGACTCCGCTCCTGTTTTAGCCTCAGTTGGGCGCGCCCGGCTCGCTCAGGCTACGGGTCGCAGGTTCGAGTCCTGCCTCGGGAGCCTTGAGAAAAGAACGGCGGGGATCAATCCCCGCCGTCTTTTTGTGTCCGCCCATGTCTCATCTCCTCAGCATGCTACACGCATTTCGGCTCGCCTTCCTTGTTAGCGGGAGCCAGCGCGGTCGAACCCACGTAAATCGCGCAGGTCTTCGTCGTCGTGGTGTGGGACACCCGAGCGGTGAAGCCGTCAGCCGTCACCTGAATGGTGGGGCCAACCACGCCGCTGGTCGTCGCGTACTGAATACCACCCACGCCGATCGCCGTCGTGTACTTCACCGAGTCAGCAAAGAACGCCTCTTCGGCCGTAATCAGGTGCCCATCGGGCAGCCTCCGGCAAGGGACTCTGTCAATAGGAAAAATCTATTATTGCGAGGTCAGTAATAGCACTTCCCATACCGAACTTGATCGAACTGCGTAACGTGCTCCCTGCCAGCGAGTTGTCACGGTGGAATCGTCACTCCAACTCTGGTTCCTATGGCATTCTGCAACGTGAGTTGCTGGAAGCATCAGGGTCGCCCGTTCGGCATCTCCTTGCACCACGTCCGCACGGCGTCCAAAAACCCGAGCACGAGCGGTGACTTCTGATCGAAGCGCCAGATCATTCCCAGCTCGAGCGTCGCCGCTGACTCGCGCAACGGAACGAGCGCGACCTCGGGACGGTCGGCCGGCGTCAAGGTCGCCGGTACGAGCGAGACGCCGTATCCAGCTCCGACCATGTACAACAGCGTGTGCATGTGCTCCATCGCTTCGAGCACGCGGGGCGTGAAACCGCATCCATGACAGATACCTAGGACACGTTGAAAGAAACCCGATCCTCGCCGCTGTCCGAACAGGATGAAAGAATCAGTCGAGAGCTGCTGCAGAGACACACTGCTCGCCGCAGCGAGCGGATGCGACTTCGGCAGTGCGGCAAGGAGCGGCAGCTCGAGGACGGTTTCGCGTTTCAAGAGCGAGGATTCAAAGTAGGGGACCACGAGCCCGACATCGGCGCTCCCCTGTTCCACCGTCACGACCGCATCCGCCACGGGTGATTCGATCAAATGGAGGTCGACCTGCGGAGACCCACGGCGGTACAGCTCCAGCATGCCGAGCAGCCCCACATACGCTGCCGTCGGTCCGCACACCACCATAAGCTGCCCGAGCCGACCGGCCTGGGCGGACTGCGCCGCTTGCACGGCATCGTCGGCGCTCCTGAGGAGACGTTGCGCTTCATTCAGGAAGATCCGGCCGGCATGGGTCAGCTCGACATGCCGTTTGCTGCGTGTGAGCAGCGTGACCCCCAGCTCCTTCTCGAGCAACCCCACCTGGTGACTTAATGTCGGCTGGGCGACGTGGACGCGCCGGGCTGCCCGCGTGAAATGGAGCTCCTCGGCGACGGCAACGAAGTAACGCAGCTGGCGAAGGTCCATTTGCTCTAAAGTAACGGCCCGGCGCGGGACCTGAGCTACGCCCGATCGTCCTTTCCCCCCAGCACGGCGCGGACCACATCCACGATCTCGCGCGCGGTGAAGGGTTTCTGCAGGCTCTTCACTGCCCCCAGCAGCTCGGCATCCTTCCGCAGATCGAGCAGACCCGTCGAGTCGCCACCCGACATCGCGATCACCCTGACGGCCGGAAACCGCTTGCGGATCTCTCGCAGCGTCTGAATTCCATCCAATCCGGGCATGAAGATGTCGGTGATCACGACATCGACGGTCTCACGCTCGAGGATCTGCATTCCCAACTCGCCGTCGCTTGCGTCCAAGACCGCGTGTCGCTCGTTCTCGAGGGCCCGGCGCACGATGCGCCGAATCGGCTCTTGATCATCAATGACGAGGATGCTGGCCACGCCCGCAATCTTTCCGGAGTGGCACCTGCTTGCCAGTCGGCGACACCCTACAGCGCCCTGCTGCTAGCCAGAACGTTTCACTCCATCAAGCACTTGCCGCACGCGCGCCAGCAGATCGGCGCTCGTCCACGGCTTCGGCAGGAACGGCAGCGTCGGATCGAGCGGGTCCTCTCCCCGCCCCCCGCCCGCGTAACCGCTGGTAAAGAGAAACGGCGTCTGTCGTCCTTCGCGGCGATCGATCTGATAGAGCCCGCGGCCGCCCAGCCGGCTCATCACGAGATCGGTGAAGACCAGGTGGATCGGCGCGGCGTGCTGGCGCAGCAGTTGCAGCGCCTCGAGCCCGTCGGCGGCGGCCAGGACGTTGTACCCGGCGTGCTCCAGCGTGTACACCGTCGCGCGGCGCAGCTGCGCCTGATCCTCCACGACGAGTACCGTCTCCTTGCCGCCAGCGGTCGGTACGGTCACCTGCTCATGCGATCCGGAGGCGCGGCGTCGCGTCGCCTCTTCCGCCACAGGGAAGTAGATGCGCAGCCGCGTCCCGGCGCCCGGAGCGCTGTCGATCTGGACGAAGCCGCCGTGCTGCTTCACGAGCCCGTAAACCGTCGCGAGTCCGAGGCCGGTCCCCTTCCCGACCGGTTTCGTCGTGAAGAACGGCTCGAACGCGCGCTGTCGCGTCGCCTCATCCATGCCCATGCCGGTGTCGTCGACCGCGAGGCAGACGTACTCCGACGCGGCGCCGGGGCCCAGCACCTCGCGCTGCGCGTCGCTGATCCACGTGCAGCTCGTCTCCAGCCGCAGGACCCCGCCATCCGGCATCGCATCGTGGGCGTTGTTCACGAGGTTGAGCAGGATCTGTTCGACCGCGTGGCCGTCGGCGGAGACCTCGGGGAGGTCTTCGTCGGCGAAGACGAGCAGCTCGATGTCGGCCGGCAGCACCCGCCGCAGGACGGCGCCGAGATCGTTCAGGAGCTGCCCCAGGTGCACCGGCTCGAGTGCCAGTGTCGAGCGGCGCGCAAATCCCAGCAGCTGATTCACCATCAGCCGGCCGCTGACGGCCGCGGAGACGATGTCGCGTAGGCTCGCTTCATCAGGGCCGCGCGACAGCAGCTCCGCGTTCGCCAGGATGATCGTCAAGAGATTGTTGAAGTCGTGCGCGATGCCACCCGTGAGCTGGCCGATCGCTTCCATCTTCTGCGCCTGCCGCAGCTGCTCTTCGAGCCCGCGCCGCTCGCTCACATCTTCGGCGAAGACTTCATGGCACTCCACGCGGCCATCCTCGAAGCGCACCGCGCGACCGTAGAGACGCACCGTGATCGGCTCGCCATCCTTGCGCCGCCACACCGCCTGGGCTTCGACGGCCCCGGCGGCGTCGTTCAGCTGCGCGAGGTAGCGGGCGCGCGCGGCCGGCTCCTTGAAGACGTCGCGATCGAGATTGCGACTCAGCAGCTCCGCCTCCGACGCGTATACCAGCATCTCGACCAGCGCGGGATTCACCGACAGGAAGGCGCCTTCGGGCGTCGCGCGGTAGATCCCGAAGGGAGCCTGCTCGACCAGCATACGATTGGCGGCGTCGGCACGACGCGCTGCCTCCTCCGCGCGGCGCCGCTCCGTGATATCGGTCGCAACACCCACGACGCCGGAAATGCTGCCGTCACGTTCGCGCACGGGTGAGTACTGCGCTTCGAACTCGAACCCGAACAGCTCGACGCGCGCCGTCACCGACTGCCCGGCGAGGGCGCGACGCACGTCGGCCACCGCCTGCGGCACATCCCCCAACAACTCGAAGAACGACTTGCCGAGCAGCATCCCCGGCCGAACCCCGAGTGAGTGCAGGCCCTTCCCCTCCACCAGTGTGAATACGCCTTTGCGATCGAGTGAGAAGAAGATGACGGGCGCGCCCGCGACGACGGTGCGGAGCCGCTGTTTGCTCGTGCGAAGCATCTGCTCGTGCAGCACGCGCTCGGTGACGTCACGCGAGTTGACGATCACGCTGTACGCGTTCGGCTGATCGAGCTTCGCCTGACCGATCGATTCGAGGGCGCGCCACGATCCGTCCGCATGCTTGAACCGGAACGTGGCGGTCTGGGGCGACCCGGGCCGTTGAATCGCGTCGGCCAGCGCTTCCATGACCGGCGCGAGGTCCTCGGGATGCATGAACTCGAACGCGTTGCGGCCGAGCAGCTCTTGGGCGCCATAGCCGAGCAAGCGCTGCACCGACGGGCTCACGTACCGGACGATGCCGTCGTCGCCGAGAATCGTGACGATGTCGGAAGCATTTTCGGTCAGGGAGCGGAAATGCTCCTCGCTCTTGCGCAGCGCTTCCTCGACCCGGGCGCGCTCGAGCGCGGTGGCGAGCACGTGCGCGAGCGCCTGGACGAACAAGACGTCGGGACCGCTGAATTCACGCGGCTGCGCGCTGTAGGCCCCGAGCACACCCCAGGGACGCTCGCGTCCCTGCACGACGACGCACACCCCGCTCACGATGTCGTGTGCTTCGAGATGGGGCGGGACGCTGAACCGGATCTCGGCGGCGAGATCCTCGATGACCACCGGGCCCGCGGCATTGAGCGTGTAGCCGGCCATCGCGCCGCTGTCGGCCGTGATCAGCGTTTTCCCCACGGCGCCCTCGCGCCATCCGACACCCGCGCGGAGCAGCAGGCTGCGGTGCTCCGGCTTGAGCTCGAGAATCTCGCTGAACTCGACGTCGAGCCCGCGCGCCAGGAGCGTGGCCGCGGTCTCGAACAGATTGACGGGGAGCGCCCCGGCGAGCGCCTGCTGGCCGAAGTGGGCGACCGCCTCCTGCTGGCGCGCCGCCGCGCGCAGCTGCTGCTCGGCGCGGTTCGATTCCGCGACCCCAAGCCACCGAAACCGCTTCGGGCGCAACCGTGCTCCGTGTTGGAAAGAAGGGTTCGAAAGCTAGATGCGAGACGCCTTGCGAGCCCGTGAGGCTGGTCACGGGAGCCGTCGGCCCTAAATTCGGCCCCATGCCGCAGCGCCGTTCCAAACCCAACCCGAGGGCGAAGAAACCCCGTAGAGTGGCCGATTCCCTCACGGTCTCGGTTCTGCAGGCCACGCTCGAATCCACCGCGGACGGCATTCTCGTCGTGGACCTCGACGGGAAGATCGTTTCGCACAACCGGCATTTCGAGGAAATGTGGCGCCTCCCCACGTCCTTCATCGCCGCCAATAACGATGCCGCGGGCCGGCGGCGCCTGATCCAGCACGTGAAGGACCAGCTCGTGAATCCGGAGCTCTTCGTCGATGGCATCGAGGAGCGGTATGCCGAGCCCGCGTCCGACAGTTTCGACGTCCTCACGTTCAAGGACGGCCGGGTGCTCGAGCGCTACTCCATTCCGCTGCGATTGGATGGCCGCTCGGTGGGCCGGGTCTGGAGCTTCCGTGACGTGACGGCGCGGCGTCGCGCCGAGTGTGTGCAAGACGCGGTGTACCGGATCTCCCACACCGCGCACACCGCCGAAAACCTCCAGCAGCTCCTGCGCGCGATTCATGAAGTCGTCGGCGAGCTGATGCCGGCCAAGAACTTCTACGTGTCGCTCTACAACGAAAAGGACGACCGGCTCGAGTTTCCGTACTTCGTGGACGAGTACGACACCGCGCCCGACATCCCGCCCCGCAAACTGCGCAAGGGCCTTACCGAATACGTGCTGCGGACCGGCCACCCGTTGCTCGCCACCCCCGAGGTGTATGAGCGCCTGGTCGCCGCCGGCGAGGTGGAGCTGATCGGCGCACCGTCCATCGACTGGCTCGGCGTGCCGCTCAAAGTGAAGGACCGCACCATCGGTGTCGTCGTGACGCAGACGTATTCCCAGGGCGTGCGCTATGGACCGAGTGAGCTGGACATCCTGACGTTCGTGTCCTCGCAGATGGCCATGGCAATCGAGCGCAAACGCGTCGAGGACGCCTGGCGCGAACAGAGTGAGTTGTTGCAGCGGATCGTCGACAACATTCCGGTCATGCTGGTGTTCCTCGACGAACGCGGTCGCATCCAGTGGGGCAACCGGGAGTGGACGCGTACCCTCGGATACGACATCGCCGAGGCGCGCCAGCGCGACATTTTCGCCGAGCTGTACCCGGACCCCGTCGAACGGCAGCGTCTGCGCGACTCCATCGGAGCACCGGTCGGTCAATGGACCGACTTCCGGACGCGCACGCGCCGCGGTGCCGTCCTGGACACCATCTGGGCGAACGCGCCGCTCACCGGCGGCGGCTGGCTCGCGATCGGCATGGACGTGTCGGACCGCCGGCGAACCGAGGAGCGCTACCGCGCCTTCATCGCGCAGAGCTCGGAAGGGGTGTCGCGGCTGGAGATCGATCCGCCCGTCCCGACCACGCTCTCGGAAGAGGAGCAGATCGATCGACTCTACGCCGGCGCGCGCATCGCCGAGTGCAACGACGCGATGGCACGCATGTACGGATACCGCGAAGCCCGCGACCTGGTCGGGACGCGCCTCGCCGACCTGCACAACGTGACCGATCCCACCAACCGAGAGCAGATCCGCGCGTTCATTCGCGCCAGCTATCGGATGTCCGATTCTGAAACGCGCGAGCACGATCGGGACGGCCGGCCCCGCGTCTTCCTTAATAACGTGGTCGGCTTCGTCGAGGACGGGCATCTGGTGCGCGTCTGGGGCACGCAGCGGGACGTCACCGAGCAGCGCCAGCTCGAGGAACAGTTCCGTCAATCACAGAAGATGGAAGCGGTCGGACAGCTCGCGGGCGGCATCGCCCACGACTTCAATAACCTCCTGACGGCGATCCTGGGCAACACGCAGCTCCTGCTGCGGGACTTGCCGCCGGGCGATGCCAAGCGGGGCGATGTCGAGGAGATCCGCAAAGCGTCCGAGCGGGCGGCCTCGCTGACCCGCCAGTTGCTCGCCTACAGCCGGCGACAGATGCTCCAGCCCGAGGTACTCAACCTCAACGGCGTCGTCGCGGAGATGGACAAGATGTTACGCCGCCTCATTGGTGAGCACATTGCGCTCGTTACCGTGCTCGCGCCCGATCTCGGGCACGTCCGCGCCGATCCCAATCAGCTCGAGCAGGTGATCGTGAATCTCGCGGTGAATGCCCGCGATGCGATGGCGCAAGGCGGCATTCTGACGATCGAAACCGCCAATGTCGACCTCGATGAGACCTACGCGCAGACGCACCTCGGGTCCGTGCCCGGGCCCCACACGATGCTCGCCGTCACGGATACCGGAGTGGGCATGGACGCCGGCGTCCGCGCCCATCTCTTCGAGCCCTTCTTCACGACCAAAGAAGTCGGTCGCGGAACGGGCCTCGGCCTCGCTACGGTGTACGGCATCGTCAAACAGAGTGACGGTTATATCTCGGTGTACTCCGAGGTGGGACGCGGTTCGAGCTTCAAGATCTATCTCCCCAGAATCGCGACGCCCTCCGATGCGCCGGTCGGCCCCCAGCGCGGACGACCCGCGCGCGGCAACGAGACCGTGCTCGTCGTTGAAGACGAGCCCGCGGTGCTCACCTTGAGCCGCCGCGCGCTCGAAACGCAGGGCTATGTCGTCCTCGCGGCGTCCGACGCGACCGCGGCGCTACGCATCGTCGAGCGTCATGGCGGGACCATTCACCTGCTCGTCACGGACGTGGTGATGCCGGGCCTGTCCGGCCGCGAGCTCGCCGACAAGCTCGCCGCGCGGCGGCCCGGCATCCGTGTGCTCTACATGTCCGGCTATCCCGGCGACGCGGTCGTCGAGCACGGCAGCCTGCCGGCTGGCAGCGCATTCCTGCAGAAGCCCTTCTCGCCCGACAGTCTTGCGCGCAAGGTGCGCGACGTCCTGGACGCGTGAGCCCGAAGCGAGTACCGTAGCGTCATGTTGCACGCCGCGACACCGATCGCTACCGAGCAATTGATCAAGCTCGTGAATCAGATGCCTGCCGTGATGTGGTCGACGGATACCGATCTCCTGCTCACGTCGCGGTGTGGGGGCGTCCTGGCGATGTTTGACCACCTGCCGGGAGCCGTCGATGGCACGGCGATCGGCACCTTCGTCGATCCGGAGGATCGGGAGACCGTCCTGGCGGCACATCGCGCCGCGCTCCAGGGGCAGTCCGCGTTCTACGAAACCCGCTTCCAGGGCCGCATCTTCAGCGCGCGCGTTGAGCCGCTCCGTGACGGCAGTGGGCCCATCGTGGGAGTGGTTGGGCTCGCCTTCGACATCACCGAGCGCCGTCGCGCAGAAGATGCGCTCCGGGAAAGCGAGACGCGGTTCCGCACGATTATCGAGAGCGAGCCCGAATGCGTGAAGCTCCTCGATGCCGAGGGCCGGCTGCTCGACATGAATCCGGCGGGTCTCGCGATGGTTCAGGCCGACAACATCGAGGCGGTGCGCGGTCGCCCTATCGTGGAGGTTATTGCACCCGAGCACCGCGCCGCCTTTACCGAATTGCACCGTCGCGTCTTTGCCGGTGAATCGGGGACGCTCGAATTCGAGATCATCGGGTTCAAGGGCAAACGCAGCTGGCTGGCGACCCACGCCGTACCACTGCGTGACGCGGCCGGCACGATTCAGGCAGTGCTGGGAATTACGCGGGATATCTCGCGCCGCAGGATCGCCGAGCGGGCCTTGGTGGAGTCAGAAGAGCGGTTTTGTAAAGCGTTCTACGCGAATACCCTGCCGCTGCTGATCACGCGGCTGTCTGACGGCATGGTGCTGGATACGAATGAGGCGTTCATTCATCTGGTGAAGCGGCCGCGGGATGAAATCATCGGGCGCACCACGGTCGAACTCGGCTTCATCCACGCCGCGCGGCGCGCCGAGATCATCGACATGCTTAGCAAGACCGGCGTCGTCAACGATGTCGAGCTCGAGGTGAAGTCGGCCCACGGTCCACCACGTACCGGATTGCTCTCGCTCGTGCGCCTCGAGCTCGGCGGCCAGGACTGCACGCTGGGCACATACCGCGACATCACGGAGGCCAAACGCGCCGAAGCACAACTGCGCGCCTCGCGGGCGGCGCTGCGCAGTCTGGCGACGCGGCAACAGGACATCCGGGAGGATGAGCGCACACGCATCGCGCGCGAGATTCACGACAGTTTGGGCCAGGCACTCACGGCCCTGAAGCTGCAGCTCTCCGCGGCCGAGGAGGCCGCATCCCGAGACGCGTCCGGGGGGGGGCTCCACGCCAGGCTGCATGAAACCACCGTGATGGTCGATGACCTGGTGAAGAGCGTGCGCCGCATCGCCACCGATCTGCGGCCGCCGATTCTCGATCAACTGGGCCTGCCCGCCGCGCTCGAGTGGCTGGCGCAGGATTTTTTCAAGCGGACCGGCATCACGTGCGCGGCGACGATCGGTGCCGCGAATGACGCGATCAATGGTGAGCTCGGTACTGCGTTGTTCCGAATCGTTCAAGAAGCGCTCACGAATGTGCTGCGCCATGCAGGTGCTACACGCGTGGACATCGCCCTGGGCACGAAGAGTGGCTGCGTGACCCTCGAAATCAACGATGACGGCACGGGCATCACCGAAGCCGGCACCATGGGACCAGGCTCGCTCGGGATCCTGGGGATGCGCGAGCGTGCCGCCGCGCTTGGCGGCGTCCTGGAGGTCGTGCCCCGCCAGGAAGGCGGAACGCGCGTCGCCGCCTGGTTTCCGCCGTCGGCTCCAGCGACGCGCCGATGATTCGCATCCTCGTCGTCGACGACCATGCACTCGTCCGGCGGGGGCTGATCCAGATCCTGCAGGGATTTCCCGACCGTGTGCAATTCGGAGAAGCCGGGACCGCCGCGGAGGCGATGTCGCTTGCTTCCAATGAACGGTGGGATGTCGTCCTGCTCGACCTCGGCCTACCCGACCGGCACGGCCTCGAAGTCCTCCGCGAGCTGCACGCGGCGCAACCGCACCTGCCCGTATTGATCCTGACCATGTTCCCCGAGGACCAGCTCGCCCTGCGGATGCTCGAGCTGGGCGCCTCCGGCTATCTCACCAAGGAATCGGCACCCGAGGAGCTCCTGCGCGCGCTGGAGCGGGTCATGGCTGGGCATAAGTACCTCAGCCCGGCGATGGCGCAGGCGGTCGCGGACGGACTCGGCGGGCCACCGCCAGCGCCGCACGAGCAGTTGTCCGACCGCGAGCTGGAGGTCTTGCGGCTCCTCGCCGTTGGTCGTCCCATCACGGCGATCAGTCGCCAGCTTGGTCTGTCGCCGAAGACGGTGACGACGTACCGCGCGCGGTTGCTTCACAAACTGCGGATGAAATCCAACGCCGAACTCACCTTCTATGCGACGCAGCATGGGCTCGTGAGTCCGGCGGCACTGCGCTCGACGTCGTAGAACCGACGTAGGCAAACCCCTACCAGAAGGTTTCCTTACCGCCGACAGACACGTTTTCCCGCATCATCAAGACTGTGTTCATGCAACCGATGCGGGTGCTGCTGCTGGAGGACGATGCCAACGATGAGCAGCTCATCGCTTATGAGCTTGTGCGACTCACTCCACGCCCGCAAATCCTGCGCGTCACCAGCGAGTCGTCGTTCCTTGCCGCACTGCGGGAGTTCGCCCCGGACGTGATCCTGAGCGATCACAACCTTCCCGCGTTTGACGGGCGAATGGCGCTGGCGAAAACGCGCGCGATCCTTCCCGACGTCCCCTTCATTCTGGTTACCGGAACGTTGAATGAAGAAACGGCGGTGTCGTATCTCAAGGCAGGTGCGTCGGACTACATCCTCAAGGATCGCCTGGTGCGTCTCGGCCCCGCGATCCTCGAAGCGCTCGAGCGTGCGCGCGAACGGCAGGCGCTGCGCCGCCACGAACGCCTGTTGCGAGAGATCATCGACGCGAATCCGAGCCTGATCTTCGTCAAGGATTGGGAAGGGCGCTTCGTGCTCGTGAACCAGGCCACCGCGGAGATTTACGGCACCACCGTCGACGGACTCGTTGGAAAAACCGACGCGGATTTCAATCCTGATGCGGAGGAGGTCGCGCATTTTTTGCGCGACGACCGCGAGGTGATGGCATCCGGCCACCCGAAGCTCATTTCCGAAGAGCCCGTCACCAATCCTCATACAGAGCAGACGCGCTGGTTTCAAACGACCAAACTGCCGCTCCGGCTGCCCGGGGAAGACGCGCTTACCATGCTCGGCGTGGCGACGGAGATCACGGAGCGCAAGCGGCTCGAGGAACAGCTGTTGCAGTCGCAAAAGATGGAAGCCGTCGGCCAGCTCGCGGGCGGCGTGGCGCACGATTTCAACAACATCCTGACAGCGATCGTCGGCTACGCCGATCTGCTCGCCGCCGAAGTCGGCCAAAACTCCCAACAGCGCGAGGACATCGAGGAGATTCGCAAGGCGGCGCGGCGGGCCGCCGCCCTGACGCGGCAGCTGCTGTCGTTTTCGCGCAAGCAGGTGCTCGAGCCGCGCATCGTCGACGTGAACGGCGTGGTGCTGAACCTCGACAAGATGCTGCGGTCGCTGATGTCCGAAAACATCGCGCTCAAGACCGAGTTCGCGGAGGATCTCGACGCGGCCCGCGTCGATCCGAATCAGCTCGAGCAGGTTATCATGAACCTGGCGATCAACGCGCGCGATGCCATGCCCGACGGCGGAACCCTGACCATCGAAACCGCCAACGCCACGCTCGACGAGGACTACGCGGCGAAGCACGTTGCGGTGATTCCCGGCGATTACGTGATGCTCGCGGTCACCGATACCGGATGCGGCATGACGGAAGCGACGAAGGCGAGAATCTTCGAGCCGTTTTTCACGACTAAACCCGCCGGGCGCGGCACCGGCTTGGGGCTATCGACGGTGTACGGCATCGTCAAGCAAAGCGGCGGCAACATCTGGTTGTACAGCGAGCCGAACAAGGGGACGACGTTCAAGATCTACTTGCCGGCCGTGGACGCCTTGCCGGAGGATATCGGGAAAGCGGCCCCCGTGGAGGCCGGGCGTCACGGCAGCGGGACTGTGCTGGTGGTGGAGGATGACGAGCAACTGCGTCGCTTGACACATCGCGCGCTCGCGGCCCAAGGGTACGAAGTCCTTGAGGCCGACCGCGGTCGCTCCGCACTGGACATCGCGCGCCGGCATAAGGGTCCAATCAATTTGCTGGTGACCGATCTCGTCATGCCCGACACGAACGGCCCGAAGCTGGCCGAGACCTTGCGGGCCGCGCGCCCCGGATTGCGCGTGCTGTTCATGTCCGGCTACCCCGAGGGCGCGATCCTCCATCACGGGATGCTGGAACCAGGGGTCGCTTATCTCGCCAAACCGTTCACGACCGAAGCGATCACGCGTAAGATACGCGAGGTCCTGGAGGCGTGATGAGCTGGTCCCTCGAACGCAAGTTGCCGCTGTTCGTGACGATTCTGTTGGTGGCGGTCGCGATCACGCAGCTTACGATCGGCTACGGTGAGGTCCGGCAAGCTTCCCTCGCCCTCGCCGACAAGCGACTCCCGCTCGCGACCAAGGTTCTCGCCGATCTCTTTCAAGCCGGACAAGGACGCGTTCGCATCACCGCGTTGGCCAAGGATCCGGCCATCGCCGCGTTCCTGCGGTCGGGCGGACGTAGTGGCCGTGAGGCGGCGCTCGTGGCGATGCGGCGCGTCACGTCGGACACCGCGACCAATGCCGGCCTGGAGCTCCGCGACTTCAGTGGCAAGCTCCTGCTGCGGACGGGACGATTCTCGGCCGCGGACAGCGTGTACGTCTCCCCCGGAACGGACTCGGCCCGGTACGGCCCCTTGATGCGCCGGGATACGACGCTCTTTATCGCGATCGCCGCTGCCGTGGGCGGGGGCGAGGGGAAGGACGCGGAACGCGGCGGCGGGATCGTACAGCAGGTCGCGCGCATGAATCTCAGCGAGCGCACTCGCACGACGCTCACCGGCCTGGCGGGTGGTGACGTGCGGTTGCTCCTTGGCAACGCGACGGGTGATCCCTGGACCGATTTCGCCCGGATCGTTCCCGCGCCGCCGGCGACCGTGCTCAACAGCCGGACGCCGGTGCGCTACGAACGCGGCGAGACGATGCGCGCGAGCGCGGCGCCGGTCCCCGGCACGCCCTGGATGGTCGTCGCCGAGCTTCCCAGCCGAGTGGTGTCTGCACCCGCGCGCGCGTACCTGACGGGGATGGCGCCGCTCGCCCTGCTGATCGTCATCGTCGGCGCAGTGATCGCCTGGTGGGGCAGCCGGCGCATGACGTCACCGCTCCGTGAGATCACCACTGCCGCCGAGGCGATCGCCGCCGGCAACCTGGAGCGCCGAGTGCAGGTGGGTCGCCAGGACGAATTGGGTCGGCTCGCACGTTCGTTCAATACGATGGCGGCGCAAGTCGCGCGTTCGCTGCAACACAGCGAAGCCATGCTGCGCGGCGTCACTGAGACGGCGCACGACGCGATTATCGCCGCGGATACCAATGGTCTCATCCGGTTCTGGAATCCGGGGGCGGAGCGACTGTTCGGCTACCGCACCGAAGAAGTTTTGGGAAAGCCCTTGACCATGCTGATGCCGGAGCGCTTTCAGGACGCCCACAGGCTCGGTATCCGCCGCTATGTCGAGACGCGCGAAGCGCGGGTGGTGGGGCGCACCGTCGAGCTCGCCGGGCGACGCAAGGACGGCACCGAATTTCCGCTGGAATTGTCGTTGGGCGCCGCGCCGCTGGAGGGGGGGATGTCGTTCACGGGAGTGATTCGCGACATCACCGAACGCAAACGCACCCAGGAGGCGCTGCAGACCACGAACGCGGAGCTGGAAGCGTTCTCCTATTCCGTCTCGCACGATTTGCGCGCGCCGTTGCGCGCCATCCACGGCTTTGCCCGCATTCTGCTCGAGGATCACCACGCCAAGCTCGATCCCGAAGCGCAGCGACTGCTGGGCGTCGTCGACCAGAACACCCGCCGCATGGGCCAGCTCATCGACGATCTGCTCGCGTTCTCCCGGCTCGGGCGGAAGGAACTCGCCGCCGGTCCGGTGAACATGGAGGAGCTGGCGCATACCGTCGCGGACGAAGTCCGTCGGACCGACGTCGAACGGAAGGGCTCGCTCGCAATTCAGATCGATCCGCTGCCACCCGCGCATGGCGATCGCGCGTTGTTGGGCCAGGTAATGAGCAACCTGCTGCAAAACGCCGCGAAGTTCACGCGCGATCGGGCTGAAGCCCGCGTCGAGGTGGGTTCCCAGCGGGACGGCGGGCAGACGGTGTACTTTGTGAAGGACAACGGCGCCGGGTTCGACGCGCGTTATGCCGACAAACTGTTCGGCGTATTCCAACGGCTCCACAGCACCGAGCAGTTCGATGGCACCGGGGTCGGGCTCGCCATCGTCAAGCGCATCGTGCAGCGCCACGGCGGCCGCGTCTGGGCGGAGGGCAAAGTGGATCACGGCGCCACCTTCTATTTCACGCTTCCCACCGAGGAGCACTGATGGCAGCCGCCGTCGATATCCTGCTCGTCGAAGACAACGCCAATGACGCGGAGCTCACGCTGCGGGCGCTCAAACAGCGCAATCTGGCGAATCAGGTCTTCGTCTGCCGCGACGGCGCCGAAGCGCTCGACTTCTTCTTCAACGGCGCCGCTCCCGTTCCGAAAGTCGTCCTCCTCGACCTGAAGTTGCCCAAGGTGGACGGTCTGGAAGTGCTGCGGCGAATCAAGGATGACGCGCGCACGAAATCCATTCCCGTGGTGGTCCTGACCTCGTCCCGCGAGGAGCCGGACATCGAACGGGCCTATACGTTGGGCGCGAACAGCTATATCGTGAAACCTGTGGACTTCGAGGCATTCGCCCGGGCCGTCTCGGATGTCGGCCTGTACTGGCTGCTGCTCAATCATCCGCCGCAGTAGGCCATGAGCCCGCCGTCCCTCCGCGTGCTCGTGGTCGAAGACCGAGCGGAGGACGCGGAGTTGTCCGTTCGGGAGCTCCAACGCGCCGAGCTCGACTGCGAGACACGGCGCGTCGACACGGCCGAGGCCTTCCGCTGTGCTCTGACGGACTTCGCTCCCGACATCGTGCTGGCCGATTATACCGTCCCCGGATTCGGCGGGATGGCGGCGCTCGAGATCGTGCGCGCGACGGCACCGGCCCTTCCTTTGATCATCGTCACCGGCAGCCTGGATGAAGAAACCGCGGCGGAATGCATCAAGGCGGGTGCTGCCGACTACGTCCTCAAGACCAACCTGCTTCGGCTCGGACCGGCCGTCCGGGCCGCGCTCGCGCTCGCGAAGAGTCGGTCCGACAAACAGGCCGCCGAAGCCGCGCTGCGCGTCAGCGAGCGGCGCTTTCGAGCGCTCGTGGAAGAGAGCTGGGACGGGGTCGCGTTACTCGCGGCGGACGGCACCATCGTGTACGGCAGTCCCGCGACGTCCCGGCTCCTCGGCTAAGATCTTGCGGAATTCGTGGGGCACAACGCCATGGAATTCATCCACTCCGATGACCGAGCCGCTGTCTTGCTGCGGCTCGAAGAGGTGACCGCGCGCCCCCGCTCCCGCCTGCACGTGGCCGCGCGCGTGCGCCACAAGAACGGGACTTGGCGTCACCTGGAAGGCGTGTGGACCAACCTGCTCGACGATCCCAGCGTCGCCGCGATCGTCAACAACTATCGCGACGTGA
>WNGJ01009153.1_pt1 | contig 15643 bp, 13 predicted proteins | sample 5400611 | NCBI WGS metagenome assembly WNGJ01 (sample SAMN13153375, study PRJNA577476) | soil metagenome | isolation source: 40 cm soil or saprolite under Garry oak tree replicate 1 | place: USA:California | collected 2016-06-15
CAGTCAAGTCTCGTTGTAGCAATGCTGATTTGCGTTTGCAGCGCTCGAGTTGTGTCTGTAAGACTTTTCTCACAGGAGTCCGTACACTTTCCATCGCATCGCGCCACTCAGCACCAGCATAAAACTCGTCAATCAACACGTTGATCGATGCAGATTCCCGTATGCGCATACCGGGCAATTCAGCGTATTGCTCCAGGACATAGGGAGCAAAGGCTATGGGGATGGGGCGTGAAATGGATGAATGCATTTCACCGGGGTTCTCGACACGCTCGACGAGTTGGGGTTTCCATGCATGTGTATCAAACAGGGCAGCCAGTTCGCGTACATTCCATGCCAGTTCTTCCCAAATGGCTTCACCAGTAATGAGCGGCGATTCTATTTCACCAGTGGTACGGTAGACGGCTTCACGAGCTAATAATGGGCTGAAGCCAAGAAGATTCCTGGTCAATAGTTGCCATAGTTTTGGCTCTTGTATCTTTGTCTGTTTTCTTTTGGTCTGCGGCTGTAATCCCTGTGAGAGTTCCGCATCCTCTTTCTCGCACTGGGCCAGTTGAGCAGCCGTGATAGCTGTAGGCTCCAATCGAGGTACAGATTGGCCTGCGGCCATGCGTTGTTGCGGAGGCGGTGGAACATACTGGGCATTCGCTTCTATGACACGATAGCGATTCACCTCAGCCCCTACATGTTTGAGGCTGCCGAGGATCAACCCATGATCATTGCACAGGATGATATTGCTCATGCGTCCCATCAGTTCAATAAGCAGGTGATAGCTGCTACCCCCCTCAGGATCCGGAGAGCTATGATGACCAGCAATAATTTCTATAACTCGCTCCCAACGTGGTTGCTGAATTGCTCCAATGCGCGCGCCTTCGAGGTATTTACGCAGTAACATTACAAATGCAGGAGGTTCGCTTACTATCCTGGAAGGTTTAATCGCTGTGAGATGCACCCGTGCTAACTGAGCGTGCGCAGAGAGGTAGAGCCAGCGATTCTTTCCACCTTCCCCTTGTTGTGGCGCTGGCGCATAGCATTGTATTGCAATGGAGTGCGCGGTTGGCTGTATAATGGTATCAATACGCGCGCTGGTCAGCAGCAGGCGCCATTCATCAGCGATAGCTGCGAGAGTGACGGCATCGATATGCATATGTACGACCTTCCATTATCTACTTACAAAGGTGCTTGTGCGTGTTGTACAATACTGTCAAGGGCAGTTCCTATAGTATAACAAAGTGTGGCCTGTTCGTACACTAACCTTCCCTAATCCCAGTGACGTAGGAAAACGGCATGCAACTTGAGACGGAGCTTTTTGTGTCCCAACAGCAGCGACCCGCATCCACACAGTCCTCAACTCGTCAGGGACTCCTCTTCGTGCTTTCAGCACCTTCAGGGACGGGGAAAGACACGGTCATAAACACACTCAAGCAACAGGGCATGGATTTCTACGTGGTCCCGTCTATAACGACTCGAGCTCCACGTCCGGGTGAAAGTGAGGGTAACCCCTATCATTTCGTGAGCCAGGAAACATTTGAACGCTTAGTCAGTCAACATGAGTTGTTGGAGTATGCAAATGTGCATGGCAATTGGTATGGACAGCCACGTAAGCCGATACGAGATAATTTGTCTGCAGGCCGCGATGTCCTGCTGAAAATTGATGTGAAAGGCGCAGCCACTATCCATAGCAAGATACCCGAGGCCATTTTTATCTTTCTGATTCCAGGCTCATTAGAGGAACTTACTCAGAGGCTGATCGACCGGCAAACAGAGACAGAGGAGGAACTCCAGAGACGATTGGCGGATGCCCGCAAAGAGTTGGCAGAACAGCATTGGTACGATTACCTGGTCATAAACCGGCAAGGGCACCTGGAAGAAGCCGTGGATTGCCTACGCGCCATTATGCTGGCCGAGCATTGTCGTGTACACCACCGTAATATCGATATTTAGAGTCATTAAGGCAGGAGGTTTTTGTTTATGTCAGAAGAACGTTTTGAGCAATCTGGTACTAAAGAGCGAAATCTTGCTATGGAGCTGGTGCGTGTCACCGAAGCAGCGGCGCTAAGCGCTGGCCGTTGGATGGGCAAAGGTGATAAAATTGCGGTCGATCAGGCCGCGGTAAACGCCATGCGCCTTGCGCTGGACGGCGTCGATATGCACGGCGTCGTGGTAATTGGTGAGGGGGAAAAGGACGAAGCTCCCATGCTGTATATTGGTGAGGAAGTTGGCAACGGTACCCCACCAGAAGTTGACGTGGCAGTAGATCCTGTTGATGGTACAAGGCTAACCTCTCTCGGTCTTTCAGGAGCAATCGCGGTTGTGGCTACGGCCGAACGAGGAACAATGTATTCTGCTCCTCCCGGAGTATTCTATATGGAAAAGATTGCTGTCGGCCCCGCCGCTCGAAAGGTCATTGATATCAACGCGCCTACTGTCACAAACCTGAAAAGTATTGCCCGGGCACGTGATGCTCAAGTCGATGATTTGACCGTCGTGATACTGGATCGTCCACGTCACGCTGAGATAATTAAGCAGATTCGCGAGGCAGGTGCCCGCATTCGCTTGATTATAGATGGTGATGTGTCAGCGGCGATTCAAGCTGCGATGGAAGATTATAGGGGTGTCGATGTACTGATAGGGACGGGAGGAGCGCCAGAAGCAGTGCTTGCAGCAGCAGCAATCAAGTGTATAGGTGGAGAAATACAGTGTAAAATCTGGCCTCGTTCAGATGAGGAACGCGAACAGTTTAAAGCTGATGGCATTGATCTCAACCAGGTGTTTCGAACAGTTGACCTGGTAAAAGGCAATGATGTGTCATTCGCCGCGACCGGTATAACCAGTGGGGAATTAGTCAATGGCGTGCAATATTTCGGCTGGGGAGCACGTACTTCCTCGGTGATGATGCGCTCTCGCTCGGGTACCGTGCGCTATATCGAAGCCCGCCACAAGTGGCGCAAGGCAGACGGCACAGTAGGTATGCCGCGAATAAGTTGAAAACTCGTCAAAGGCACACCCGCCAATGAAGGCGCCCACCAGACGTCGTATCCCTGGGCGCGTGAAAAGGATGACGATAACCAGTAGGATTGGCAGGACCGTAAAAACGATGACGGGAATGTATGCCGGTGTGAGCATGATGCTGTTTCCTCCCGCTCAGGAGACTGTTCCGGATGGCTTCTTATCCACCTTCAGGAGTGTTGCAGCGGGTACAGACTTCTGACGACGGACGAGTTCATAGTTTTTTGCGGTGAACATGGAAGATTCTCCATGCTCGTCTAGAATCTGCGAAGCAGTCGTCGAATGACCCAACCTACGACGAGAGTGACAACGAATGCCGCTACCCACCTGCCCACACGTGCCTGCGCGTGTCCATATCGCGTTTCGGTTTGCACATGTTCTGGTAAGATGCCAAAGCCAAAGATGAGCGGAGGTAGCTTGCGCATGAGAGGCCAACCCAGGAAGCTGGGGAAGGTGAAGGAACCCTTCGGGTCGAGCGCGGCTTTCAGCAAGCGATCTTGCACCAGATTCACTACGGCCTGGATGATGCGCGTCGGCCACTCGCGTCGACGCTGCACCCTGGCTAGATCGGCAACGGTCACATTTCCTGCCTGAAGTGGGGCGGTGAGAATATTGGCTGCTGCTACGGCGTCCATGATGGCATAGTTAATGCCATTGCCACCTGCTGGTGACATGACATGGGCGGCATCACCAAGCAAGAGCAGGCCAGGGCGATACCAGCGCGGCAGACGATTCGCTTCTACGGAGAGCATCGAAACCTGTTTCCAGTCTTTCAGTTCTGCAACTCGGTCAGTAAAATCTGGCGCTGTCTCGGCAATAGCCTGGCGCAGGGCCTCCAGTCCGGTTGCATGAACTTGCTGATAGGTTCCCTTGCCGATGATGTAGCCAATCTGCCAGTGATCTTCGCGTTCGAGGAATACCAGGGCACGCCCACGACCGAAACGTCCCATCAGGCCATGCGGATCGTCAGGCTTGCGTGACAGACGCAACCAGAGAACGTCCATAGGTGGCGAAGATGCAATGGGTTCGAAACCTGCCAGTTTGCGCAGCCGTGAGAAACGGCCATCGGTCCCAACCGTAAGGAGCGCACGCACCTCGTGCCAACCATCATGCGCACGATAGCGCACTCCACGTACTCTCCTTATTCCGTTCTCCAACGACGCTTTCGCGTCTACCGCTTCTCGGTCAGGAGAGCGGAGTGGAGGTAGCTGGCCATTTTCCTCGATCAGTTCTTCAACTCGTGCGCCCATGACCAGGCGGAAGGAGGAAAAGCGCTGTGCCTCGCTCGTGATGAATTCGAGGAAACGGGTCTGGGGCATCATCGCAACGTAGGGGAACTTGGTCTTCAGATCGTGCAGATCAAAGCGTAGCTGTGGACCAGCAGCGGCGGGAGGAGCTACCAAGCTCATTTTGGTATGGGGTAATTGGAGGAGACGGTCGGCAAGACCCAGTTCGTCCATGACCTCCAGGATGGAGGGGTGAAGGGTATCACCGCGAAAATCACGGTCGAAGTCGAGATGCGATTCGAGCAGCAGCACGGGTATGCCTTGGCGGGCCAACATGAACGAAAGGACGGCTCCTGCTGGCCCGCCACCAACGATGCAACAGGTCGTCTGCTCGGTGGACTTTACTTCGTGCGTCGGCTGGCTAACCTGATGATCCATATCATTACCTCTGCCATTGCTTCCTCTGGTAAGCAGTTCAGATCACTGGTGTCATCTCATAGCGCGTGGTCAAGGAACGTAACACGACTCTTTCTCGTTGACGGTACGAGCGTATTATGTTCCATTATAGCAGGCCAGGTGTCCCGCTGTCATGGGAGTGGTGTCCCGATTCCCCGATTCGGTCGGGATATCTCTCCCGTGCATGGCAGCAGAAGCAGTAGCCTGTGAATCCTCATGGCTGCTGATGTAACCTCTCAACGTATACCTCAATAGTGATGATAAACAGTAGCCTCGCGATGAAGATAGCGTAAGGAAGAAACCTATCTAGCTATCGCAAGTATTTTAATTCCCACTCTTGTCTCAGCGAGACAGCGAGTCGGGTAACACTATGCCTTTAAGTAGAACGGAGTGATCTGGGTACAGGGCTTTATCGGAGATCTTCCATCTGGTGCAACCAACCGAATACCCACCGGTCACGATGATTTCGCGAGTGAGTTTGTAGCTATTACCGATATCGGCACCATTTCATTTCACAATTTCGACGAGGACGTACATTTTGTTACGCTGGTTCCGGGCCAGCCAGCATCGATCAATCCTATCTCGATTGGTATCAATCGCATCGGTGGGACACAGGATTTTCCCGGCGGTGAAAATATCACCATTATCTTCAGCACACCGGGATTGTACTATTTCTACTGTGCAAACCACTCGTTGATCAACAAAGACTGGCACCGTGCAGAAGTGCCAACCGCTGAATGATCATCGGGACGAGGCTTGAGATCATACGTGACATACTTGCCCTCAGCGATGACCGCGGCTATAGCTTTCTCTAAACGGCAGGCAGCATCCTTCTCACCCAGGTAACGCAACATGAGCACTCCTGAAAACATCATGGCCATTGGGTTGACCTTGTTCTGTCCGGCATACTTGGGTGCGCTCCCATGTACCGGCTCGAATACGGCATATTGACTGCCAATATTTGCGCCAGGAGCAACTCCCAGGCCGCCTATCAGGCCTGCGGATAAATCTGAAATGATGTCGCCATACAGGTTAGGCAACACGAGCACATCATACTGATCTGGTTTCTGCACAAGCTGCATACACATATTGTCTACGATACGATCTTCAAACTGGATTTCTGGGTATTCCTTTGCAACTTCTTGAGCAGTGGCGAGGAATAGCCCATCAGAAAATCGCATAATGTTGGCTTTGTGAACCGCAGTGATTTTGCGACGCTCGTTAGCCCTGGCATAGTCAAAAGCGAATTTTACAATGCGGCGTGTAGCCATGACAGAGATATATTTGATACTGATGGCGGAATTGCTGTCAAGATGAGTCCCGGTCGTGCGAGCGATCGTGTCAATAATTTCTTGCTGTTCGGGTGTCCCTTTTTGAAACTCTACTCCAGCATACAAGTCTTCCGTATTCTCACGCACAATAATCATATCAATATTCTCGTAACGCGAGCGTAGCCCATGGTAGGTTTTCGCAGGGCGAAGATTTGCATAGAGATTCAGTTTCTTGCGCAGCGCCACATTTGCGCTGCGCACTCCTTTGCCAACAGGGGTGGTGATTGGACCTTTCAGCCCTACCTTTGTACGCTGAATCGACTCAATAACTTCATCTGGTAACACAGTACCGTGCTTCTCGAGCATCTCTAACCCAGCCTGATGTATTTCCCAGGAAAACTGGACTCCCGTGGCTTCGAGAACGCGGCGTGTAGCCTCGGTAATCTCAGGTCCGGTGCCATCACCAGGAATGAGCGTAACCGCGTACGGCATGAAATCCTCCATCAGAGCAGAGCGTTATGATAATGCGTGAATGTGTCATCAACACCTGATTATAGCACAGACTTATCCTGGCAAGTATGAAGTTCACGTTCTTATGTGGATTGCGCCGAGCCAGCCCGTCGAGTAGTGATCTTAGTCGCGGTGGATTTTTTACTTCTGGAAGTTGTCTTTTTTCTCGTAGCAGTACTTTTCGCCCGGGTCGTTCCTGTCGCCTTCTTTGTCCTTCCTCGTGTTGTGCCAGTCGTGGTTTTCTTCGCTGTTGTCGCGGTTCGTCCATTAGAAGACGGCGTTTGAGACAGAAGTTCAGTCTCCGCTGTTGTCGTAACTTTCCTGCGTGTTCCGCGCCGCCTGGCTGCGCCATCCTGTTCAGGTCTCTCCTCAGCGTTTCGCTGCACCACGATGACTTCTTGATAACACACAGGGTCCTGTCCTACACGTGGCACGACCATCAACCCGCCGCAGTGAGGACAGAGTTCGGGTACTGGCTTTTCCCAGATAGCAAAGTTGCAGGTGGGGTAGTTACTACACCCGTAAAAGATGCGTTTCTTCTGCTTTGTCTTACGTTCTACGAGGTCGCCTTGACACACCGGACACAACGCACCGGTTTTATTCACAACAGAGCGACGATAGCGGCATTCGGGAAAGCCCGAGCAGGAGATAAAGCGCCCAAAACGACCCGTACGAATAACGAGGTTGCGTCCACACTCGGGGCAGGCTTCATCAATCTCTTCGACTGGCTTTTGTACCCGATTCATCTCAGCTTCGGCCTTATCCATCGTCACCTTAAAATCGTCATAGAAGCTGCGCAGGAACCCTGTCCAGGACTGCCGCCCTTCTTCGACATCGTCGAGCTTTCGCTCCATTTCAGCCGTGAAACCTGTATCTACAATATCAGGAAAGTGCTTATTCATCACTTCATTAACCGTCTCGCCTAACCAGGTTGGCATGAAGCGCCGCTGCTCCTGTTCGACATAGCCACGGTCCTGAATGGTGCTGATGATAGGCACATAGGTACTTGGCCGGCCGATACCCTGCTCCTCAAGCTCTTTGATCAAGCTCGCTTCGCTATAACGCGGAGGAGGCTGAGTGAAATGTTGTTCGGGCGTTAATTGATGCAGCTTCAACACTTCTTGTACGCTGAGAGGGGGAAGCGTTTTCTCCTCATCATCCCGCTGCCATACGGCATAAAAGCCAGGGAACTTGAGATGAGAACCCGTAGCCCGAAAGACGTACTGACCCGCCACAATGTCCACCCGCACCGTATCAAAGACGGCAGGCGTCATAAAGCTGGCAACAAAACGCCGCCAGATCAGGTTGTAAAGCTTAAACTGTTCGGGTGTGAGATGCGGCTTGATTTTCTGAGGCGTCAACGTGACATCAGTTGGGCGAATCGCTTCATGGGCATCTTGAGTGGTTGCTTTGGTCTTACCCGTCCGCCCCTGTCCAACATAGGGCTGCCCATACGCTTTTTCGATATACTCTTTCACACTCGTGCGCGCTTCGTCAGAGACGCGGGTCGAGTCCGTACGCATATATGTAATCAGACCCTGATGTTCCTGTTCGCCCAGTTCAATGCCCTCGTAGAGTTGCTGGGCAAGGCTCATCGTTTTCTTCGGCTTAAAGAAGAGTCGCGTCGAGGCATCCTGCTGCATGGTGCTGGTTGTATAGGGTGGATTGGGTTGGCGGCGTTGCTCTTTCTCCTCCACTTTCAATACGGTATAGACAGCGCCCTGTAACTCTGCCAGAATGGTATGTGCTTCTTCCTGAGAAGCGATTTTAATGCGGCCTTGTTCTGCCTGCAATTTTTTCGCGCCATTTTGCGCTTCGGGTGAACCTGCTGCCTGTTCCTCACCTTCAGTCGCACTGTCCCCATTGCTGAATTCGGCAATATCTTTGAGGCGCGCAATGAGATGTGCTTCAAAGCGTTCTTGCTGCCCTTGCTTACTGAGCAACGCGGTAATACTCCAGTACTCTTCCGGAACAAAAGCGCGAATTTCGGCCTCACGATCGCAGATGAGACGAAGTGCGACAGACTGGACACGCCCGGCACTTGTGCCTGATTGAATTCGCCGCCAGAGCAAGGGGCTAATCTTATAGCCGACAAGCCGATCCAATACACGGCGAGCCTGCTGCGCATTGAAGAGATCTTCGTCAATGTCACGAGGCTTTCTAATAGCTTGCTGAACAGCCCCTTTAGTGATTTCGTTGAAGACAGCACGCCGGGGATTCTGTAGTCCAAGTGTCTCTTTCAAGGACCATGCGATAAACTCACCTTCGCGGTCAGGGTCTGGCGCCAGGTATACTTCGTCAGCACGCCTGGAAGCGGTCTTCAGTTCGTCAATTAATTTATCTTTTCTCTCAATAATTTCATAGTGTGGTGTGAAATCCTTACGAGTGTTTACGCCAAGGCCTTTTTTTGGCAGGTCAATGATATGTCCCATGGACGCGCGCACTTCAAAGTCACGTCCAAGAAATTTTTCGATTGTTTTAGCTTTTGCTGGTGATTCTACGATTACAAGTTTTTTAGCCATCGACCCTACTTGAACTCCATTTCCTTTGTTGCGATATTTCTGATCTTCAATCACTTGATTTGTGAGCATTTCGTCTCTTGGCATAGAATAGCACATGTTGGCAAGTGGCATAGTCTCATGTTCTTTACCAACGAAAAGCCTCTGCCAGGATAACACATCGTGTCTAGATGATATTCCCCGGGGGTTTCCGTTTCCGGTTGCTCTTGACCCATGTACGCTCGCATGCTATGCTGCAACTGGTACACCTATGTCATTACTGGCTTGTTGGAGGAAAAGGAAAAGCATGAGCGAACAAAAGCCACCTCGCTCTACCAAAAGAGAGGCGCGCAAAAGGCCGGAGAACAGCCGTACAGACGACAGCCACCTGGCTGCCGGCCGTTCTAGCAAGGCCACGAGCAGCCAGCGTGTGATGAAACGCCGGCGTCGTTCACTTCGTGCTGGACTGGCAGTGATGGGAGGAAGAGCTGCAGGAGCGCTCAGCCGTCGTTTCCATTTTGGCGGGGGCACGAGTATTGCGGGCCTGGTAGCACAACGCCTCTATCCAGATATTGTCGGCCACCTGTCCACGCAATTAGCCTATGGAAGTGTACTGGTAACAGGGACGAACGGCAAAACGACCACCAGTGGTTTCATCGCAGCTATTTTGAGCGATGCGGGTTTGCGGGTCTGGCGAAACAGGGAAGGCTCAAATTTGATGCGAGGTGTTGCGGGCGCTCTGGTCATTCGCGCCCAACCTGACGGTAACTTAAGGCGGGCAGGACAGGCTATTTCGATTTTTGAAGTTGATGAAGCGGTCATGCCACAAGCTGTACAGACTCTACCTCCTCGCGTTGCTGTCTTCACTAATCTCTTCCGCGACCAACTTGACCGCTTTGGTGAAGTTGATAGCGTCTCGGCACGTTGGCAGCAGGCTGTAGGCTTACTACCAGAAAGTGCGACGCTAATCCTTAACGCCGACGATCCCACTACAGCTCATCTTGGAGAGTTTTTTCCGGGTAATGCGGTGTTTTTCGGCATCGACGATTCGACGCTCGATCTCACTCATGAGAGTTTATCGGCAGAACGACATCAAGTGATTGATACACGTACCTGTCCACATTGCGGTGGAGAATACGTCTACTCGGTACGATACTACAGCCATTTAGGACACTATAGTTGCTCAAAATGCAAGCGTGTACGTCCTGGAGCAGATGTGCGGGCAGTGAAAGTAGTTACTGACGGTATTGACCGGCTCCGTATACAGATCGAAACGCGAACACAACAGGGAGACATTGTGATTCCCCTGGCTGGATTTTACAATGTCTATAATGCGCTGGCAGCAATTGCGGCCTGCCAGGCACTAGGCATCAACTGGGAGCCGATTGTCTCCGGCATTGAACAGTTTAAGCCGGCCTTCGGACGCGGTGAGCGAGTTCAGGTTGAAGGACGCACACTGCGCCTGCTTCTGGCCAAAAACCCCACGGGCTTCAATGAGGTGCTGCGCACTCTCTTTAGCGATGGCATACCAAGGCATGTGTTATTTGTCTTAAATGACAATATTGCCGATGGACGAGATATCTCGTGGATCTGGGATGTAGATTTCGAACGAGCCACCCAGCATATCGCAACATTGATAGTGGCAGGAACTCGCGCACTTGACCTTGCGCTACGCTTGAAGTATGCGGGAATAGAGCAGCAAACTATGACTATTGTGACGTCCGCCCCTTTACGTGCTGCCAGGGTCGCTTATGAGTCAAAGGCGCATAACACGCGCCGGCACAGAAGAGCATTGAAGGCAGGGGCGGTACGTAGCGCCCAAAGGATTACACCCGATGAGGGCGTGATAAATGAGGGCGTGATAAATCACGCCCCTACAATGCGCTATGGCATTGCCCAGGCGTTGGATGCTGCCATTCGACAAACACCTGTTGGTGAGACTTTATTCGTTGTACCAACGTACACTGGTCTGTTGGAAATCCATCACGAACTGGAACGACGTGGCTTGACGCCTCGATATTGGGAGGAAAAAGGGCCTTGAACGACGATTTTGCGCCACGTTTCACGCTCACGCTAGGTCACTTATATCCCGATCAATTAAATTTGTATGGAGACCGGGGCAATATATTGACCCTACGCAGGCGCTGTCAACTGCGTGGTATCGAGTTGCGGGTTGTCGATCTAGGCATTGGTGATGCCCTGGCGCCAGATGAATACGATATATTGTTTATTGGCGGTGGACAGGATAAAGAGCAAGCTCCAGTCGCTCAAGATTTGCATGAGATCAAAAGTATCGGCCTATGGGCTGCGATTGAAGATGACATGCCAGTGCTGGCAGTTTGTGGCGGCTACCAGTTGTTGGCACAGTACTACCGCCCAGCCAGGGGGCCTGATATGCGGGGACTTGGAGTATTCGACGCCTGGACTATCCATAAGGGAGCACAGGCGCCCCGCTGCATTGGTGACGTGGCGATAAGTTGGAATGGCAGTACATTAATTGGTTTCGAAAATCATGGGGGTCGTACCTATTTGGGCACGGCTACACCATTGGGAAAAGTGCTCAAGGGTAATGGAAACAACGCAGAAGATCATACTGAGGGAGCTGTATATCGTCATACCTTTGGAACCTACATGCACGGTTCGCTCTTACCAAAGAATCCGCACTTCGCTGATTACTTGATTGCATTAGCATTAGAACGGACTTATGGAAGGAGCGATCGCACTGCAGAAGGCCTGGTTCATTCAATGGATGCGCATAATGGGTCTGCAACGTCTACTCGCAGCACAAAGGCCAGTAAATGGACCTCCAGGAGCCGTAGCCAACACAGTGTCACAGATGATCCTATGACGTTCCTTACACCTTTGGACGATACGTTAGAATGGGAGGCCCATGCCTTTATGCTTGAACACATGGGATTATATCATGCTGCGGCTGATGCTTTGCGTACTTATAGAGATGTAGGGACGATTCTGCACTTACCCAAGACCACCTTCATTCGTAAGTAAAATAGACTACTACGTAGACTACTTAGGAAGGTTGCAATGAATATCGATCGGTCTCTGGCACGTTGTTCCTTCTGTGGGAAACGCCCACCAGAAGTACAGCGTATGGTAGCTGGCCCCGGCGCTGCCTATATATGTGAATCTTGCCTACAACTGTGTAATGAAATTCTTAACGATCCTACGCCTTTTTCTGCCAAAGCGTTGGAACTTGCCACACGTCCCCCAATAGTGATTGCTGCTCCGCAGGAATACAGGAGGCAGGGCTTGCCAGCAGCAGCACGGGAGCCTTTGCGCAGCATTACAATTGAATTAGAGCAAAAACAGTACGATATGACATTGATGCTGCGCCAGTTGCAACTCTATCAGAAGCATTTTGAGATACATTACTTATGGATACGACCACCCCTCCAGGCAGGGTTTGCTTTTGTTCCTCGCATCATTTTCCTGGTAAAAGATGATACTGGATCTCAATGGGCTGGAGACCGTGGAGGTGTACTCCTGGCACGTCCTGAGCTTGCGAGCGATCCCTATCAAGCAGTTTATCAAGGAAGCGCACACTTTAGTCCACCCCCGTCTGCCGATGCGCGTATTATGACGATACGCGCGGCTGACCCTTTGGGTCAATTCGAGGATCCGCCGCTACAGTCCTGGCAGTTTGAGGTCACTTTGTGACTATTATTCCGCAACTTGCTCTAATGCAGGCACAAGCAACCCGTAGCCACCTTCACTTAAGCGGTACATGACATTAACACTCCTGGTTTCCTCGTTAAAGAAAGGGTAGAAGGAGAAGCCATGTGTCTCCATTTCTGCGATGACTTCTTGATCACTCATTGGTTTGGTCTGAATCCGGCGAATTTCCATGATTTTAGACCATATTTCCTCATTACGCTCTTCATTGATAGGTGCGGACACTTGCTCACCTTCTTCGACGCTCTCCTCCTCAATCGAGGAAAGACTACCGGAGCGTGATAGTGAGAGAACTTTCACAGGAGGGGTGCGATGCCTGCGCGTACTTGTCTGGCGATCTTTATGACGCCCCAACTGTGCGGTGACTTTATCCAATACCAGGTCTAAAGCAATATTCGCATTGGCTGCACTTACTTCGCTATGAATGGGATGGGAGCTGTTGGAGAGTGCCAGTTGCACCGTATAGCGGTCTTGAGCGCTGCGCGTTTGCTCTTCAGAGACGGTCACCTCGATACGCGCATTTGAACCAACCAGACGAGAGAGTCGCTGTACTTTCCGTTCGATGTGTTCACGCAAGCGAGGTGGGACTTCCATTTGTTTACCTTTGATGATGATTTGCATAGTTTGCCTTCTCTTTCCGATCCAACAATATGACAAAACATATGGAATTAGGAGATTCCCCGACAGCAATAGGAAAGCCACATACTGTATTATATCATTCTTCAACAAAAAGCCGAGAGATGTGCCAATTCTCCTATATCACAATATCATCACGTGTAGATGGTAAGGAACAAATTACCCGCGCCAATCATTTGTATGAAAATCCTGTTATCGAATGAGGAATCTGGTTACGTTTAAAGATGAATATGAAGTAATTTTTCTCAGAGGGGACATTCATACTATGTTCATATGTTCATGATATGATGTCGTTACAGGCATACCCATAAACATGTATTATTTTGACGAGTGGGAGGGTAAATGGCACATGACTCAGTTACCAAGTGATCAGCATATAACATATCAATTACAGTATCGCAAATGCGGGAAACCAACATGCAGTACTTGCCGAGATGGACACGGTCATGGTCCATACTGGTATGCCTACTGGCGCGATGGATCACGTTTGCGCTCAGGATATATCGGTAAAGAGTCTCCCGAAACGGGAATCTTTTTACAGCACGCAGTTGCTCGATAGTAGATTAGGAAAACAAGACACAAACTTTGAATCACGGGGTGCGAAATATCACACCCCTGTAATGTCTTTATTCCCCAAAAATCAGGAGAGCTCTCAAAGATTCTGTACTTTACTTTCGTAGCGTTGATGTTACAATACTCGCATTGATAGAGGGTGTTATGAATTGTTTGTTAGCAATCAACCAACCGGGAGCGAATGGCAAAAGCGGAACAGAGAGGCCGTGTCCCTACGCTCGTTTGCCAACAACTAATTCATACTCCCATCGATAGACATTTACTCCTTCATTACTCTTTGGGAGAACGGCATGAAATGTCCATTTTGCGGAGGTACAGAATCGCGAGTGAAAGATTCGCGAGACGTTGGTGACGCCATTCATCGACGACGCGAATGTGAGCAGTGCAAAGGACGCTTCAGCACATATGAGCGGGTCGAGAAATCTGTTTTGATGGTTATCAAGCGAGACCAACGACGGGAAGCCTTCGATAGGCAGAAACTTTTTGTAGGTATCAGCAAAGCCTGTGAGAAGCGTCCATTGCCAGTAGGCGAGATTGAGAACGCGGTCGAGGAGATTGAGCAGGAATTGTACGGGCAAGGTAAACAAGAAGTCCAAAGCAGTGGCATTGGGGAACTTGTTATGGAACGGCTGAGGCAGATGGATAAAATAGCCTACATTCGCTTTGCCAGTGTATATCGCTCGTTCAACGACGTTGAGACGATGCTCGAGGAGTTGCAGGATCTCCTGAATCGAAAGAAGGCTGAGCCGGCAGGACATGCACAAGGGCCAACGTACGAAACAGACAATGAAGCGTAGAGCAGTTGTGCTCTACGCTTCATTGTCTGTTTGCTTCATGAAATGCAACGAGCAATCTCCTAATCGCGGATGTAGCTTTCGGCCTTGCGCAGGCGGCGACTGAGGGTAGATAATAGTCTTAGAGCAATATCGGGTTGATTACGTAAGGTTGCTCGAAATTCCCAGACCGGCAGGAGAAGGGCGGTAACGTCGGTTACGGCAGTGACGGTAGCCGAACGGGGTAAATCATCCAGTAGCGACATTTCACCGAGTACATTTCCTACACCAGCGGTGCCGAGATCAAGTTCTGCTTTGTCAGGATCAACTGCCTTCGTGATATGTACTGTGCCACCGGTAATGATATAAAGCCCAACCCCTGTATCACCTTGCTTGATCAATGTTGAGCCTGCGCTATACTTGCGTTCCTGGCAAGTGTTCGCGAGTAGTTGTAAATCTTTCTTTTCCAAACCAGCAAACAGATCTACGTGTGAAAGGGTATCTTCGTGCATGAGGCTAACTCCTTTGTACTAAGTGATGTACTGGATCGAACCGCCACGCTGTTCCGTCCATAGAGTTTATCTTACCACAAGTGTTGCGTCATGCCTAGCAGTGACAACTCCCCACGGCTAAAGCCGGAGGCTTCTCAGGCTAACACCCCCATCGGAGTGCTTCGCGCCTGAAGGCTGTGCCCCAGCCTTGAGAATATTCTTGGCGGCGTTGACGTCTCTATCGGCTACATAGCCACAGAAAGGGCACACATGGGTACGAACCGAGAGACTCTTCTGGACCAATTCACCACAGTGAAAGCATTCTTGCGTGGTGAGGCGGGGGTTCACTCGTATGACCTGGTGCCCAGCACTTGCAGCCTTTGCACTGAGAATATCGAGAAACGCGCCCCAGCTGGCGTCCATGATGGATTTCGCAAGATGGTGGTTTTTGACCAGATGACAGATAGCCAGGTCTTCTACCACAATCCGCCCGTAGCACTCTGCATACGGCTT
>WNGJ01014422.1_pt1 | contig 15636 bp, 17 predicted proteins | sample 5400611 | NCBI WGS metagenome assembly WNGJ01 (sample SAMN13153375, study PRJNA577476) | soil metagenome | isolation source: 40 cm soil or saprolite under Garry oak tree replicate 1 | place: USA:California | collected 2016-06-15
ATCGCGGGCGGCGCCGACGTGATCCTGATCCCCGAGCACCCGATCTCGATCGACGAGGCCTGCGACGACATCCGCCGCCGCCACGAGCGCGGCAAGGACTTCTCGATCGTCGTCGTCTCCGAGGGCTATGAGCTCGAGGGACTCGCGGACGGCGGCGACCAGGACGAGTTCGGCCACGTCCGCCTATCACAGCGCGGGGTCGGGGATGCGCTCGGGCGCGAGATCGAGAAGCGGACTGGCTTCGAGACCCGCGTGACGGTGCTCGGCCACGTCCAGCGTGGCGGCTCCCCGACTCCGCGCGACCGCGTCCTCGCCACCCGGTTCGGGCTGAAGGCGGCCAACCTCGTGGACGAGGAGAGGTTCGGCCAGATGGCGTCGCTACAGGGCGACCGAGTCGTCGAGGTGCCGCTCAAGGACGCGACCGCGGAGCTGAAGACCGTGCCGCCGGAGTGGTACGACGTCGCGAAGGCCTTCTTCGGCTGACTCCTTCAGGCGAGGATCGCCGGTGACCACGATCGAGCCGGAGCACGAGGCGCTTTGCGAGCTGCTCGAGGGCGCCGGAGCCGAGGTCGTTCTCGCCGGGGGGCCCGTGGAGGATGATCCGGATGCGATCTACGTCTTCGACCCGGCGCTGATCCTGGACGAAGGCGCCGTGCTGCTGCGTCCGGGCAAGGCGGGCCGCCGGAGTGAACCGACGGCGCTCGGTGCCGATCTCGAGCAAGCGGGTGTCCCGCTAGCTGCACAATTGGACGAACCCGCCTTCGCCGAGGGCGGCGACCTGCTTCGGCTCGACGAACGAACCCTGCTCGTCGGCCTCGGCTATCGGACGAATCAAGCCGGCGCCGCCGCTCTGGCGGACGCAGCCGGTCTCGACATCGTCGCGTTCGACCTGCCCCACTGGCAGGGCGAGGGCGAGGTCATGCATCTGCTTTCACTGCTCAGCCCGCTCGCGGACGATCTTGTCGTCGCATACAAGCGATTGCTCCCGGTACGGCTCGCGCAAATACTCGCCGAACGGGCGATCGAGATCGTCGATGTCCCGGAAGACGAGTTCGAATCGATGGGCGCCAACGTGTTGGCTCTCGCGCCACGGGTCGCCCTCGTAGTCGACGGTAATCCGGGCACCCGGCGGCGGCTCGAGCAGGCGGGGGTCGACGTGCTCGCGTATCGGGGCGAGGAGCTCTCGAAGGGCGACGGCGGGCCGACCTGCCTGACCTGCCCGCTGCTGCGAGCGTAGCGGCGGCCTAGACGTCAGGCGGCGCATCGCCGACGAGATCGGCCACGCTGCGTGGCTCGACGATGACGCCGTCGAAGCCCGCGCGTTCGAGCGCGCCGACATCATCAGCGCTCGCGGCAGGCAACTCGGCGATCGCCAGCTTCCCCGCCGGCACGTCCGGCAGAAGGTCGAGGACTTGTTCGAGCGCCTCCTCTCCATTTGATTCGCCCGCGGCGAGCACAAAGGTCTCTGGGTCATAACGCTCGAGTGTTTCTTCGAGCTGGTCGTCGTCGGCGATCCGAAAGACCAGCTCGAAGTCAGCTGCCAAGTTGAGGTGCGCGTTGTCAAGCAAGTCGCCGCCGCCTCCCTGCATCTCCGGAACATTGATGACGCACGCGTCGGCGTCGGCGACCGACTCCGTCTTCTCCCCGTCCCAGAAGAAGAGGATCGGCAGCCCGGCCGCCTCGCGGATCCGTTTCAGCTCGTCCTCATGGCCGCTGTAGACGAGCAAAGCCTCCGCCCCGTCGGCCTCAGCACGCGCCGCCTCCTCGGCAGTGGACACGGGCGCGATCAGCGAGATGCCGTCGCCTTCCGAAATCGCCTGACTGAAGCGCCGCCGCGAGTTCACCGGGGCAGATTGTTCACGATCCCGTCACCCACGCGCGCGAATTTCCTCAACTGCGATCGCGGGGAGGCTGGGTGCGCCTTGCGACGGCGCAACCCTCGACGGCTCATACACCCAACGGATGCCAGACCGTCTTCAGCTCGAGGAAGCCGGCGATCTCCCAGGGGCTCTGCGCCTCGACCGAGCCTCGAACGACCCGCTTCACGTTCTCCGCGGCCAGCCGCTCCAGCTCGGGAACGTCGCCGTCAGCTCCGGTCACGTCCAGCGCGTTTACGTCCATGTGCGACGCCAGCACTGGGGCGAGCTCGCTCCGAAAACCCGTCAGCAGGTTGACGACGCCGCCCGGGACGTCCGAGGTCGCGAGCACCTCGGCGAGCTCGATCGCCGCGAGCGGTCGCGATTCCGACGCGACCACGACTGCGGCATTGCCCCCGACCAGCACCGGCGCGAGCCGCGAGACCAGTCCGAGCAGCGGCGGGTCGTCGGGAACGAGCACGCCGACGACGCCGGTCGGTTCGGGAACGGTGAAGTTGAAGTACGGGCCCGCAACCGGGTTCGCCGAGCCGAGCACCTGCGCGAGCTTGTCGGCCCAGCCCGCGTACCAGACGAACCGATCGACGGCCGCATGCACCTCGTCCTCGTCGCCGGTCAGCTCGGCGAACTCGCGTGTCCGGGCCTCGAGCATCTCGGCGACTCGGTAGAGGACCTGGCCCCGGTTGTACGCGGTCATGCCCGCCCATTTCGGCTGTGCGGCACGCGCGATCCGCACAGCGTCACGGACGTCCTTCCGGGATGCCCGCGCCACATTCTGCCCCTCGGCCTCGTACGTGCGGCCCGATTCCGAGCGCGGGAACGCGCCGCCGATGTAGAGCTTGTAGGTCTTCTTGACCGGCAGCCGGCCGCCGCGGTCAGCCACCGGACTCCGCTCCGTCGAACGCCAGATACGGCTCGAGCCCGTGCCGCCCGCCCTCGCGGCCGAAGCCCGACTCCTTGTAGCCGCCGAACGGCGACGCCGGATCGAAACGGTTGTAGGTGTTCGCCCAGATGACGCCGGCCTCGAGCCGCTGCGCCATCCAGAGGATCCGCGAGCCCTTCTCCGTCCAGACGCCGGCCGAGAGCCCGTACGGCGTGTTGTTCGCCTTCTCGACCGCCTCGTCCGGCGTCCGGAAGGTGAGCACCGAGAGCACCGGGCCGAAAATCTCCTCCTGGGCGATCCGGTAGCTCTGCGCGACGTTGGTAAAAACGGTCGGCACGAACCAATAACCCTTTTCCGGCAGGCGGCACGGCGGCTGGTAGATCTCGGCCCCCTCCTCCTTGCCCGCAGCGACGAGCTCCTCGATCTTCTCGAGCTGCTGGCGCGAGTTGATCGCGCCGACGTCGGTGTTCTTGTCGAGCGGATCGCCGACGCGCAGCGTCGTCAGCCGACGCTTGAGCTTCTCGATCAGCGGCTCGTAGATCGACTCCTGGACGAGCAATCGCGAGCCCGCGCAGCAGACGTGCCCCTGGTTGAAGTAGATCCCGTTGACGATTCCCTCGACCGCCTGGTCGAGCGCGCAGTCGTCGAAGATGATGTTTGCGGCCTTGCCGCCGAGCTCGAGCGTCAGCTTCTTGCCCGTGCCTGCGAGCTCGCGCTGGATTGCCTTTCCGACCTCGGTCGACCCGGTGAAGGCGATCTTGTCTACGTCCGACTTGACCAGCGCCGCGCCGGTCGCGCCGTCGCCGGTGATGATGTTGACAACGCCCGGCGGCAGCTCAGCCTGACGCAGTACGTCGCAGAAAAGGAGCGCGGAGAGTGGTGTTGTCTCCGCCGGTTTCAGGACGACCGTGTTCCCGGCGGCCAGCGCGGGCGCGATCTTCCAGGCGAGCATCAGCAGCGGGAAGTTCCAGGGGATGATCTGCCCGGCGACGCCGAGCGGTTTCGGCCGGCGATGCGGGAAGGCGTACTCGAGCTTGTCGGCCCAGCCCGCGTAGTAGAAGAAGTGCGCCGCGGCAAGCGGCAGGTCGACGTCTCGCGACTCGCGGATGGGCTTGCCGCCGTTCAGCGACTCGAGCACCGCGAACTCGCGCGAGCGTTCCTGCAGGATCCGGGCGATCCGGTAGAGGTACTTGGCGCGCTCGGCAGGAGAGGCCGCTGACCAGCCGTCCTCGAAGGCCTCCCGGGCTGTGCTGACGGCGAGCGCGACGTCCTCGGCACCGGCCTGCGGGATCTCCGCGAGCGGTTCCTCGCTCGCCGGAGCAATCGTCTCGTAATAGTCGCCGGAGCGCGGCTTGATGAACTCGCCGCCGACGAAGAGGCCGTAGCGCTCCTCGAGCGTGACGATCTCGCGCGACTCGGGCGCGCTCGCGTACTCCCACTTGGACGGAGCCGGCGTCCGGTCGCCGCGCTGTTCGAGCTCTGCCATCAGTCGATCGTGAAGTACTCGGGAGACTGGTAGCGTCCGGTCTTCTCCTTGCGGATCTGCATCAGGACGTCGTTCAGGAGCGAGGAGGCGCCGAAGCGGAAGAGATCGGGCGTCAGCCAGTCGAGCCCGAGGGTCTCGTGGACGAGCACGAGCGTCTGCACGGCCTGCTTCGCGTTGCGGATTCCGCCGGCGGGCTTCATGCCGACGCGGCGGCCGGTCTCCTCGTAGACGTCCCGGATCGCCTCGAGCATCACGAGCGTCACGGGCAGCGTCGCCGACGAGGACAGCTTGCCGGTCGAGGTCTTGATGAAGTCCGCGCCGGCGGCGATCGCGAGCAGCGAGGCGCGGCGAACGTTGTCGTAGGTGCCGAGCTCGCCGACCTCGAGAATCACCTTCAGGTGCGTGTCGCCGATCGCCTCCTTGACCTGGACGATCTCGTCGTAGACCTTCGCGTAGCGGCCCGCGAGGAAGGCGCCGCGGTCGATCACCATGTCGACCTCGTCCGCGCCGAGCTCGACCACTCGCCGGGCCTCGGCGACCTTGAGGTCGGTCGGGCTCTGGCCCGACGGGAAGGCGGTGGCGACGGAGGCGACCTTGACGCCGCTGTCGCCGACCCGCTCGCGCGCCGTCTGGACGAGGTTCGGATAGACGCAGACCGCGGCCACCGAAGGGATGCTCGCGTCCGAGGGGTCGGGACGGACGGCCTTCGAGGCGAGCGCCGCGACCTTGCCGGGGGTGTCGGCTCCCTCGAGCGTCGTCAGGTCCATCATCCGAACCGCGAGATCGAGCGCGAACAACTTCGTCTCGCGCTTGATCGAGCGGCGCGAGAGATCTGTCGCCCGCGCCTCGACGGCCACCTGGTCGACGGAGCCGATGCGGGGGAGTCTGGGCTCGAGCGGGAGCTCGAAACCCGTCGGGAGGGCCGGCGCCTGCGCCACGCGCTGAGTGTAGCCCGCGCAAGGCGCCAGAACGCCACGCCCGCAGGGGAGATCTGTTTGCTCAGCGGCCTGCGCTCAGCAGCGCCAGGACGATGCCGTCCATGTCCTCGACGATCTCGTCCGCGCCGGCGAGCTCGGCGCGATCGCGGGTGCGAGGCGAGCTGACGGCGATCGAGCGGAAGCCTGCAGCCTTTGCCGTGACCACGTCCTCCGGGGTGTCGCCGATCTCGGCAGTCCCGGAGGCTGGCCAGTCTCCGGCCCGCTTTCGGGCGAGCTCGAGCAGCGTGCCTCGCTCTTCGGCCTCGCAGCCGAACGCGCCCTCGCCGGGTGGAAAGAAGGATGCGAGCCCGAGCCTTTGCAGCCGCGCCCTGGCCATCGGCTCGGGATTGCCTGTGACGAGCGCGAGCCGTACGCCTTCTGCCTGCAAGCGAGCCAGCCCTTCGGCGGCGCCGGGTCGCAGCTGCCAGCCGCTCGTATCCGCCTTGGCGAGCAGCGAGAGGTAGCGCTCGGCAAACGCGGCGCACCACGCGTCCAGGTGCTCGCCGACAGCCGCGTCGAACACGCCGGCGGCGCGAAGCACGTTGCGCGCGATCCGCTTCGCGGTCAGGCCTCGGTGCTCGACGTTTGCCGGCGCGTCGGCGGGCACCTCGACGCCGTAGACCTGCCCCAGCGTCGCGACGAGCGCGCGGCCGCTGAGCGGATCGTGCGTCAGGAAGAGCGTTCCGTCGAGGTCGAACAGCGCGAGCAGCGCGGTCAAATCCCGAGCCGCTCCAGCATCGCCGCGTCGCGGCGCCATTTCGGCCGCGTCTTGACCTGGAGCTCGAGGAAGATCTGCCGGCCGAGCAGGTGCTCGATCTCGGGCCGTGCCCGCGTGCCGATCTGCTTGATCACAGAACCGCCGCGCCCGACCACGATTTGCTTCTGCGACTCGGTCTCGACGAAGACCGTCGCGTGCACGACCTTCTCGCCCAGCTCGTCGACCTCGACCGAGATCGCGTGCGGCACCTCGTCGCGGGTCAGCTGGAGAGCCTTCTCGCGGATCAGCTCGGCGATCTGCAGCTCGGCGACGAGGTCGGTCCGCTGGTCGGCGGGGAAGTAGAGCGGGCCTTCGGGCAGCAGGCCGACGAGCTCTTCGCGCAACTCCGCGATGCCGTCGCCGGTGACCGCGCTGACCGGATGCAGGGCGTGGAACTCGCCCAGCTGCGAGGCGGTCTGCATCTGTCCGGCGATGTGGCCCGGCTTCAGCCGGTCGACCTTGTTGAGCGCGATCACGACCGGCACGCCGAGCGAGAAGACGCGCTCGGCGATGAAGCGGTCGCCGGCGCCGATGCGCTCGCGTGCCGAGAGAACGAAGAGGACGGCGTCGACCTCTTCGAAGGACTGGTCGACGGTCCGCTGCATTCGCTCGGTCAGAGGGTCACGGGGTCGCTGGAAGCCCGGCAGGTCGGCGAGCACCAGCTGGTAGTCGTCCCCGTTCGCGATCCCGAAGATCCGCTGCCGGGTCGTCTGCGGCTTGTCGGAGACGATCGCGACCTTGCCGCCCGAGAGCGCGTTCACGAGCGTCGACTTGCCAACGTTCGGGCGCCCGGCGACGGCGACGAAGCCGCTTTTCATCCGCGGCTCGGTCGGCTCGGGCCGTAGCGTCTCAGTCGCCCACCCCCGGGGGTGGGGTGCAAACGCTCGTCCCAGGGCAAACGATAGAAGTCAAAGGCGCACGGATGTGCGGCGCGAGCGTGCCACCATGTGACGGAACCGTGCCGATTCGTCACGCGGGCAGGTTCCAGGACTCCGGCAGCAGCTCGTCGGGCGCATACGAGACGACCTCGCCATCCGGCTTGGGGAAGGTCACGCGCTCGAGGCGAAACTCGTGGAGCCACTGGCGGCAGCCTCCGCAGGGCGACGCCGTGATCGCGATCTCGACCAGGTCGCCAGGCCGGCAACCTTCGACGACCGCACAGGCGATCGCCGTCCGCTCGGCGCAGATTCCGAGCGGGTAGGCCGCGTTCTCGACGTTCACGCCCTCGTAGATCCTCCCGTCTCTCGCGCGCACGGCGGCTCCGACCAGGTAGTTCGAGTACGGCGCGTAGGCCCGGGCCGCAACCGCCGTCGCGCGTGCGAGGAGATCGTCGCTCACGAGAAGAGTTGGAACACGACGAGCGTGACCAGCGCCCCGAGAACCCAGAAACCGGTGCTGGGCGCCGACGACGTAGGTCGCGGCCATCCAGCCCGCGAAGGCGAGCGCGGCGTGTCCCGACGGCAGGCCGCCGCGAAGCGGCGTGCCTCGGCCCGTGTAGGCCTTCGTCGCGATCACGACCAGGATCGTCAAGACGAGGGCGATCAGCGTCAGGTTCGCCGGCCCGTCGCGGAGCCTGTCGAGCAAGCGCGTGCTGCGCTCGGCAACCGCGCCCGAGAAGACGAGGTAGCCGATTGCGACCGCGTTTACCGTCGCGATCAGGACTGCACCGGCGGCGACATCCTTCGCCAGCTTCGCGAGCGGGTCGAACGAGGTGGTGGCCACGTCGATCGCCTGCTCGAGTGCCGAGTTGATCATCTCGGTGATGAAGACGAAGGCGATCGCAAGCAGCAGCGCGATCAGCTCGAGCTTCGAGACACCGACCCAGACGGCCGCGACGAGTACGGCGATCGCGACAGCGAAGTGCACGCGCATGTTCCGGTGCGTGCGCAGCACGTGGATGATCCCCTCGGTGGCGAAGTTGAAGCTGTCGAGGACCGACGGGGCGCGACCAAGCGGCCGGCGCAAGCGCTCCTGCTCGCCCGCCCCGTCTCCGTTGCCGCGTAGCCACGTCCGCGGGATCGTCAGCCGCGCCACGATTGCTCCTTCGTCTCCATTTCCGGCCCGTGCTCGTAGCCGAGCAGATGCAGGAGGCCGTGCACGAGGGGCTGCCGCCAGGCCTCGCCGACCACCTGCGGGCAGAGAACGGCGTCGCCGAGCTGACGCGGGACGCCTTGGGGCAGGCTTTCCCGGCCGTCGATTGGAAAGGAGAGCACGTCGGTCGCCTCGTCGACGCCGAGATGCTCGCGCTTCAGCGACCGGATCTCGGTCGGGCCGACGAAGACGAGGCCGAGCTCTCCCTCGTCCACACCCTCGGCCTCGAGCACCCTGCGGGCGAGCGCGGTCGCTCCTTCCTCGTCCACCTCGACGCCGCTGCGATTCGAGACTTCGACCGCGATCACGTTCCTATCTGCTCCGCTCGGTGCCGGTCTCCTCCGCGTGCAGCCGGTACGCCTCGACGATTCGCTGGACGAGCTTGTGCCGGACGACGTCCTCGTGCCCGAAGCGGACGAAGGCGACACCGTCGAGCGAGCCGAGGATGTCCTGGACCTGGATCAGTCCCGACGCCTGGTCGCGCGGCAAATCGACCTGGGTGACGTCGCCGGTGACGACCACCTTCGAGCCGAAGCCGAGGCGGGTGAGAAACATCTGCATCTGCTCCGGGCTCGTGTTCTGCGCCTCGTCGAGGATGATGAAGGAGTCGTTCAGCGTCCGGCCGCGCATGAAGGCGAGTGGCGCGACCTCGATCACGCCCTTCTCCATGTGCGCCGTCAGCCGGTCAGGCTCGAGCATGTCGTAGAGCGCGTCGAAGAGCGGCCGCAGGTAGGGATCGACCTTCTCCAGCAGCGTTCCCGGCAGGAAGCCGAGGCGCTCGCCGGCCTCGACCGCAGGGCGCGTCAGGATGATCCGGCCGACCTCGCGGTTCGACAGGGCCGCGACCGCGAGCGCCATCGCGAGATAGGTCTTGCCCGTCCCTGCCGGGCCGATCCCGAAGGTGACGGTGTGATTGCGGATCGAATCGACGTAGCGCTTCTGGGTCACCGTCTTCGGGGCGATCTTCTTGCCGCGGTGGCGCCAAACGACATCGTCGAAGACCTCGCGGATGTCTTCCGTTTGCTCGAGCGCCGAGAGGACGGCATCGACGGTCGTCGGGCTGATGTCGTGGCCGCCCTCGACCAGGTCTGCGAGCTCGTCGACCACGGCGCGAGCTTGTTCGACATAGGGCTCGTCGCCCTCGATCGTCAGCCGGTTTCCGCGCAACACGATCGTGCACCGGAGCCGGTCGCGCAGGGCACCGAGCACGCCGTCGCCGATCGTGGCGAGCTCGGCCGCGACCTCGTTCGAGACGGAGAAAACCTCCTGCACCGGGCCTCAGTGTAGGGACCGCCCCCGCCCCTTCGCCCGGCCGAGCCGGGCCCGGGCCGGCGGTGCAGGCCGCGCGCCGGGTGGAGCGAAAGTTCCGCAATTGGGACGCCGGCGTCACACGCCCGTAACCCCTTGCCCGCTAGCCCTCGCGGCTCAGGCGAGCTTCTCGCGCACGAGCTGGCTGACGACCGAGCCGTCGGCGCGTCCCGAGACCTGTGGCATCACGTCCGCCATCACGCGACCGAGGTCGCGGATGCTCGTCGCGCCCACTTCCGCGATCGCGTCGTCGATGATCTCCTCGAGCTCGTCCTCGGAGAGCGGTGCGGGCATGAACTCCTCGAGCACGGCCAGCTCCTGTTCTTCACCGAGCGCCTGCTCCTCGCGGCCGCCGCCGCGGAAGGCCTCCGCCGCCTCGAGCCGGCGCTTGCGCTCGCGCTGGAGCACCTGCAGCTCCTCGTCGTCGTGCAAGGGCCGCTGCAACTCCTTCTCCGCCGAGCGGAGACTGGAGAGGATCAGGCGCAAGGCGTCCCGGCGCGGCTGGTCGCGCGCGACCATCGCCTGCTTGAGCTCGTCCTCGAGGCGGGCGATCAGGCTCATTACGGCAATCCCGCCGTATGCCCACCAAGGATGTGCCAGTGGAGATGGAAGATCGTCTGGCCGGCTCCTTCGCCGACGTTGACGACCACGCGGTAGTCCTCGAGCCCCGCCTCGCGGGCCGTGTCGGCGACGAATTCGAGCATCCGCTTCGCCTCGTCCGGCTCGAACTCGCCGACCTCGCGGAAGCTCGGGGCGTGCCGCTCCGGGATCACGAGCAGGTGCACGTCCGCACGCGGGTTGATGTCCTTGATCGCGACGAAGCCGTCGCCCTCGCGGACGTGGTCGCCCTCCTTGTACAGCCGGCAGAAGAGACAGTCGTCAGGCAGCGATGATCCCCTCCTCCGAGACCGCAGCCGCACGGACGGGGACGAGCTCGCCCACGGGCGCGTCGACGAGCCAAGGCGAATAGTCGTCGCCGTAGCCGCGGCCGGGGCGATCGACGAGAACGACGTCGTCCATGCCGAGCTTCGAGCGCCAGCGCTCGACGCATGCTTCGTGGGAGACGGCGCGCAGCCGCGCGCTCCGGTCCTTCTTGACCGCGGACGGAACCGGGTCTTCGGCGGCGGTGCGTGTTCCCGGACGCGGCGAGTAGGGAAAGACATGCACCTTCGTGATCCCGGCCGCACGGACGACGCGAACCGTCCTTTGGAACGCGAGCTCGTCCTCGGCCGGAAAGCCGACGATCACGTCGGTCGTCAGGTTGAAGTCTCGGAGCGCTTCGAGGCGCCGCAGGTAGGTCGCGCTCGGGTAGCGGCGGGCCATCGCGCGGAGGACGCGGTCGTCGCCGGACTGCAGCGGCACGTGCAGGTGGCGCGCGAGCACCGGCGTCTCGCGCAGCGCCGCGACGAGCTCGTCGTTGACGTGGTTGACCTCGATCGACGAGAGCCGCAGGCGCGCGAGGCCGGGGATCGCCCCCGCCTCGCGCAGGAGGCGAGCGAGCGTGTAGCCCGCTTCCCGGTCGCGATAGCAGCCGAGATTGATCCCGGTCAGCACCACCTCTCGGTGACCCTGGTCGACCCGTCGCCGAATTTCGCCGAGCACCGCCGCCGCGCGCCGGCTGCGGGAGCGGCCCCGCACGAGCGGAACGACGCAGAAGTTGCAGGAGAAGCTGCAGCCGTCCTGCACCTTCACGAACGCGCGCACCCGCTCGAGCCGCGCGTCGCCCCGGATGCAGCCGATCGCGCCGACATCGCCCGCCACGAGCTGCGGTGTCTGCTCGCTTGGCCGGGCAATCACCCGCACGTTGGCCGGCATCCCGGCGAAAGCATCGCCGGCGAGATTGGCGCCGCAGCCGGTCACGTACACGCGCGCGTGCGTTCGCGCGGCCCGTGAGACGGCGTGCCGCGACTTGCGCACGGCCTCGTGCGTGACGCAACAGGTATTGACGACGGCGACGTCCGCATCGCCCGACTCGAGGTGACCGTCGGCGAGCAGCCGCTCACGCACGGCCTGGGCGTCCGTCTGCGAGACCTTGCAGCCGAGAAAGCGGATCGAGAAGCGCGCCACGGCGCGGGATGCTACTCCCGAGCGTGCAGATCGGCAGCCCACCCGTCGAGTCGCCGGCGAGCGATCGCGCGGAAACCCGGCACCCGCGGGACGTGCGGCTCGAAGTATCCCGAGGTGACGAGCAGCGCGCACTCCAGTCGTGGGCCAACGGCGGCGACGAGTTCTTCGCTGATGTTCGCGACCCCTACATCGGTCTTCGGAAGCGGGTCGACGCGCGCGTCAGCGGGCCGCAAGTCGAGCTCGACGCCGTTCGCGGATGCGTTTGCCTCCGCAGCCACGATCGCGTGCGGATCGCAGTCGAGGCCGATGACCGGAGCAAAGCCCAGCTTCGCGGCCGCGATCGCGAGCACGCCAGAGCCGCAGCCGACGTCGACCAATGAGGCTGGCTCGAGCTCGCTCAAGTGCTCGAGACAGAGCCGCGTCGTCGGATGCGACCCGGTCCCGAAAGCCCGCCCGGGATCGATGGTGATCGACTCCTCGGCCGGCGGCGCCTGTTCCCAAGGCGGCACGATCCAGATCCGGCCGGCGCGCACCGGCCGATGGAAGTGCTTCCAGCGCTCCTCCCAGTCGGCCGGCACGTCCTTGGCCGCGACCGCTCCGAAGACGGCTGACATCCGCGCCTCGCCGCCCGCGTCGGTGTAGGCCGAGAGCTCGAACTCGTCGCCGCGCTCGGCCTCTTCGAAGCCCTCCGGGAAGAGGGCCAGCATCTCCGCGCGCGCGGACTCCGCGGCGTCGCCGTCGACCGTGACGGAGACGCGGCGCAGGCCGATCAGCGGAACGCGCTCTTCAGCTTCTCGAAGAAGCCTTCGTCGAGGCTGTAGGTCTCGTCGTCTGTCGAGCGCGCGAACTCCTCGAGCAGCCGCCGCTGCTCGTCGTTCAGCCGGCGCGGAACCGCGACGTTCACGATGACGCGCTGGTCGCCGCGTCCGAAGCCCTGCAAGATGGGCATCCCGCGTCCGCGCAGCACCCGGATCTCGCCGGCCTGCGTTCCTGCGGGGAACTCAAGCTCCGAGTCGCCGTCCAGTGTCGGCACGGTCACCGTCGCCCCGAGCGCCGCCTCGGTGATCGTCAGGTCGACGGTCGAGAAGATGTCGTCTCCTTCGCGCACGAAGCGCGGGTCGGGCTTCACGTGCACCTCGACGTAGACGTCGCCGGCTCGGGCGCCGCCCCCGCCTGCGTGGCCTTCGCCGGAGATCCGAATCTGTTGGCCGTCATGGATCCCGGGCGGGATCTCGACCGCGAGCGTTCGCTCCTCGACGATCCGGCCGTCGCCACGGCAGTCGGGGCACGGCTCTTCGATCCGCTGGCCGGCGCCCCGGCAGGCCGGGCACGTCTGCGTGCGGACGAACTCGCCGAAGGCGCTCCGGGAGACCCGCTGCAGGCGGCCCGCGCCGCCGCAGGTCTCACAGGTGACCGGGCTCGTGCCCGGCGCGGCGCCACTGCCCGCGCAGGTGCCGCAGGTGACCGCAACGGGAAACGGAACCTCCCGCTTGATTCCGCTCGCGGCCTCGACCAGCTCGATCTCGACCTGGACAGCGAGGTCTGCCCCACGCGACCGTGGCGCACGGCCGCCGACGCCGAAGAGGTCGTCGCCGAAGAAGGCCGCGAACAGGTCGTTGAGGCTGCCGAAGTCGAACTGGGTCGGCGTGAAGCCGCCGCCGCGGAGCCCCGCGTGCCCGAAGCGGTCGTAGAGCTCGCGCGTCTCTCGCTTCGACAGCGCTTCGTAGGCCTCGACGACCTCGCGAAACCGCTCCTGCGCATCGGGTGCCTCCGAGACGTCGGGATGCAGCTCGCGCGCAAGCCTGCGGAAGGCCCGCTTGATCTCTCCCTCGTCGGCCTCCCGGGCGACGCCGAGCACCTCGTAGTAGTCGCGTTGCGTCGTCGCCATCAGCCCAGCCTAGCGCCGGCCCCTGCCGTCAATTCCTCTCGTAGATCTCCTCGACGAAGCGGGAGAGCTCGAAGGCGGCTCCGCGCACGGAGCGAAGCGCCTTCTCGTAGTCCATCCGCACGGGGCCGAGGAGGCTGACTGCGCCGAGCGTCCTGTTCGCGACGCCGTAGGCGGCGCCGACCAGCGAGAGCCGCTGCAAGTCGGGATGGTCGAGCTCGACGCCGACGCGGACGAACGGTCGGCGCGGGTCGAGCGCCTGGCCGAGCACGCCGAGCAGCGCGGCGCGCTTCTCGAGCAGCTCGAGCAGCCGCTGATACGCCTCGAGCTCGTCGCCCCGGGCGCTTTCGAGCAGTCCCGCCGTGCCGCCGACGTAGAGGCTCTGGCCCTCTTCGAGCAGCTCCGTGAACGTGGGCCGGAGCGTCGCGAGGAAGGCCGACTCGCGCCCGGAGAGGCTCGAGTCCTCGAACCGCTGCCGCAGCTGGTGCGTCCCCGGCTGCAGGCCCGCGAGCGTGTCGTTCAGGTACTGGCCGGCCCAGTTTGCGAGCCCGGGATCGACGGGCGCGGCGAAGGCGTAGACGCGCTTGGTGACCGCGCCCGCGGAGGTGATCACCACGATCATCACGACCTGGGGCTGCAGGAGGAGCACCTCGACGTGGCGGATCGTGGCGCTCTCGAGCGGCGGCGCCGAGACGAGGGCAAGCAGGCGCGTGACCGCGGAGAGCATCTCGGTCGTGGCCTGCAGCGCGGACTCGACCTCTGCCTGCGCAGCGCTCAAGTCGAGCGGGAACGGCCCGGGGTTCGGTTCCAGCCGCTCGAGCAGCCCGGCCGCGTAGTAGCGGTAGGCGGCCTCCGTCGGCACGCGCCCGGCCGAGGTGTGCGGGTGGGTGAGCAGGCCGAGCGCTTCGAGCTCCGCGAGCTCGGCACGGACCGTGGACGACGAGACGTGCAGGCCGGTTCGCTCGACGAGCGTCCTCGAGCCGACGGGTTGGCCGGTCGCGATGTGCTCCTCGACGACGCCACGCAGGAGCGAGCGCTGTCGATCTGTCAGCTCTGTCGGGGCCGCATTCGGCATCTCTGCAGGGATTTTAGGCGAGGAGGTCAGCTGTCACCGCGTCGCCGAGCAGCCGGCCCCGGGGCGTCAGGGTCAGCGCGCCCCCGGCATGCCCCGGCTCAAGCGAGACCAGCTGAGCGAGACCGAGCCGCTCCAGCCGTTCGAGTGCCTCCGCATCGAGGGAGGCGGCGACACCCGCGACCGGCAGCGGCTCGTCCAGCCGCAGACCGAGCATGACGCGTTCCTCTCGCTGCACCGAGTCCGCGAGCGGCTCGAGCTCGCGCACCGGCCGCCGACCTCCGGCGAGCGCCGCGAGGTAGGGCCCGAGCCGTGGAGTCGTGCGCCAACGCTGGCCGCGAACCGTCGAGACCGCGCCGATCCCGAGGCCGAGGTAGTCGCGCCCGCGCCAGTAGGCGAGGTTGTGGCGCGAACGCAGGTCGCGGTCGTCCCCGTCCGCCTCCGCGGCGCGGCAGAAGTTCGCGGTCTCGTACCAGCGGTAGCCGGCGCCGACGAGCGTCTCGACGACGCACTCGAAGTAGCCCTCCATCGCCTCCGCCTGACGACGGAGCTCTTCTCCGTGTGCGTGCGTGAACCGCGTCCCGGGCTTCGCCTCGAGCTCGTAGCAGGAGAGGTGCTCGGGCCGAAGCGCGAGCGCCTCTTCTATGTCGGCAGCGAGATCGGAGGGTCTCTGCCCCGGGATCCCGTAGATGAGATCGAGAGAGATGTTGTCAAATCCGGCATCACGAAGATGGTAGAAGGCGCACCGGACGTCGTCAGGTCCGGCAACGCGGTCGAGCACGCGAAGCAGCTCCGGCTTGAAAGTCTGGGCGCCGAGCGAGACGCGGTTGACGCCGTTGCGGCGAAGTAGCGCCGCGAGCGCCGGCGTCAGCGTCTCCGGGTTCGCCTCGACCGTGACCTCGGCCGCGGCGGGCAGCGCCGCCAGCAGGCGCTCGAGCTCCCGCGGCTCGGTAAAGGTCGGCGTGCCGCCGCCGAGGAAGACGGTCTCGAGCTCCGCGTCCAGTAGGTCCCGCTCGAGCTCGAGCTCGGCCAGCAACCCGTCCACGTAGGCGGCGTGCTGCCCGCGGCGCCCGACGACGGTGACGAAGTCGCAGTAGCCGCAGCGGTGCGCGCAGAACGGCAGGTGGACGTAGAGGTGGCGAACCAAGCCGGTCATTTCTTGCTTCCGTCGTTGAGGTTGAGCACGGCGAGGAAGGCCTCCTGCGGCACCTCGACGGCGCCGACCTGCTTCATTCG
>WNGJ01008996.1_pt1 | contig 15633 bp, 16 predicted proteins | sample 5400611 | NCBI WGS metagenome assembly WNGJ01 (sample SAMN13153375, study PRJNA577476) | soil metagenome | isolation source: 40 cm soil or saprolite under Garry oak tree replicate 1 | place: USA:California | collected 2016-06-15
CCCCTGACCCGGCCGTCCGCTCGCAGCGACCGGCAGCGATCAAGGCAAGGGAGCACAGTGAAGCACGCCCGCAAACCGTAAATGGCCCATCACAAACCCCACTTGCGGTCACCGTGGCGATGCAGGTAAGCGGACAGCGTCGCCATGCCGAAACCAGTCCAGTGACGTTTGCGCAGGTAAATGGTGATGTAGCGTCGCGCGGAGGAGCGGTCTGTAAAACCGTCGGCTCAGCCTACGTTGGTTCGAACCCAACACCTGCCACGTAAAAGCCCAGGTCAGAGCCGGTGACGTGATCTTGCGTCACCGGCTTTCGGCGTGAAAGGGAGCGGTTCATCAGACCGTCGGCTGTGTCCCGTGGGCTATGCGTGGGCCGGGTCCGACCGTTGCCGAGCCTCGGCGGAGATCGCTTCAGATGCCTGTGCTGTGCCAAAACGCTGCACAGGTTCCTGAACTGCTGCTTTACGCTCGGCGCTCGTGCTTATCCGTCTCGTCTACCTGTTCATGGCCCGGGTGTTCGGCTGGCTGGTGCTCCTGGCGCGCAGTGACGTCGCCAAGGACGCGGAGATCCTCGTACTGCGGCATGAGGTCGCCGTCCTGCGGCGTCAGGTTGCCCGCCCGAGGCCGGACTGGGCTGACCGGGCCGTAATCGCCGCGCTGGCCACGCTCCTGCCGGGACGCCTGCGGTGGTACCGGATCGTGACCCCCGGCACGCTGCTGGCCTGGCACCGGTGCCTGGCCAAGGAGAAATGGACTTATCCGAACGCCCCGGGACGGCCACAGGTCCCAGCGGAGGTGCGCGCCCTCGTTGAACAGATGGCGCGGGAGAATCCCCGCTGGGGCTACCGGCGCATCCATGGCGAACTGCTCGGCCTGGTGCGCATGCACGGCACCGGCGGCCGCACCATCGCCGACCTGATGGAGGTCTTCTCCATCGGGAGGGCGACAGTGCACCGGTCCTCGAATGCGGCCAAGCCGCCGCTAGAGCCCGGACATGACCGAGCCGGCATCACCGGTCAAGTGCTGACTTGAGCCAGGTCAGGTTGAGCTCACGGGCGGTCGCAGCGGCGGTCTGCAGCAGGTGGCCGCGCTCGGTGCTCTCTGGTGGAAGTACCTCCGCGAGGGTGGCGGCAGCGGCGGCCGTCTGGGGACGGGCGCCGAGCGCGGCGCGGAGTTGGTAGGAGCGGCGCAGGAGATCCAGGCCGGTCTCTCGATCGGCGCCGGACTCCATGGCGTGACCACCCTGGTGACGTAGGGCACAGAACTCGAGCAGCGGGTCTGCGTCGCGCAGCGCCGCCGCGAGGGCCCGGGCGAAGAAGCCCCCCGCGGCAGCCTCGTCCTTCTCCAGCAAATCGGCGGTCACGCCGCGCCAGAACAAGCCCCAGCCCGCCAGCCGCTGATCGCGCGCGGCGGAATCGAAGCCGTCGCGGGCGCGAGCGAGGTCGTCGGGGCGCGGGCTCAGGTCGAAGAGCAGCCGGGTGTAAGCGAGCTGGCTGTCGAGGAAGGCGGCGAGAAGGCCATCCTCCTCATAGAGCGCTGCGACCGCCCGTTCGGCCTCGGCTTGGCCGTCGAGCCGCCACCAGAAGCGATCGGTCAACAGCTCGGCACGGAGCGCGGTGACGTCGGGGGGCAGGATTGCGAGTGCCTCGTCCCAGAGGCCGCAACGCATCAGCCGGAGCCCAATGTAGGTAGTGTCATAAGACATAGTGCCTACAGTGCAGGCCCGGCAGGTAGGTGGTCAAGTGCATTACGTCAACTACATCGGGAACGTCACCCGGGTCGCCGTCGAGCTGGTCAACGGTGACCCGGCCTCCGGCCTGCTCCGGGAGATGTACCGCCAGCACGAGATCGAGCCTGCCTCCGGCCAGCGACTCCAACAGCTCCTGCCCGACCTACGGGAAGCGGTCGAGGCGGCGGCCGGCGGAGGCCCGATCACGCCGGTCAACACGCTCCTGGCCCGTTTCCCGCCGGACATCCACGTAAGCGACCACGACGCGCCAGGCGAGCAGCACCTGCACTTCGCCCGCAACGGCGAGGACGCGATCTCCTGGCTGGGCCGCTGCTGCGCCGCCGCACTGGCCCACGTTATCTGCGGCGACCCCGGCGTGGCCGTCGGGCGCTGCCAGGCGGCCGGATGCAGGCGCTTCTACGTAGACGACTCACGCAACCGCAGCCGCCGCTTCTGCTCTAACGCCTGCGCTAGCCGCACGACCGTCGCCGCATACCGCGCCCGCCGCAAAGCCGCGGAGAAGACCTAACGGCGGTTCGTCCGGATTGGTCAGGAAGCGTGGGATTCCCGTGATCATGAACAGAAGGTCATTCCGTTTCGGCGTCACGCTACGTAACACCAGCCGATCCGACACCAGGTGACGATCATCTCAAACAGAGCGACCTTGAAATCGCCTGCCCGAAGGGCGGGGGTACTTTCTGCGCATTGCTGCGTTAGGCGCGACGGGAAGCTCGTCAATGATGGTATCGGCTGCCTGCGCATAGCGTTACCTATATGCGAAGGCGGGAAGACAGAGGCGTTCGGGTCATCCAGGTTCACATTGAGCTGAGTTATGGGATTGGAACCGGCTGAGGGTGAGTAGAAAATAGTGCCGCGGAGCGGGCTTGTGCAGTGCTCGGTCGGCTGTATGTTGAGGATCCTGACCGTATGGGTACGGTTTCCCTGGACCACGAGCTGGATATTTACCATGCCAGTGGCGACCGCGCCGTGCCGGATCAGCCATCCGTAAGAAGAATTAGCGGCAGGGTTAGAGTTAAGCGTTCGGAGCTGCGGTCCGGTCAGCATCATGCGCCGGGGGCAAACCAGCACCCTGTCCTCAGGAACCGCAGTGCCGATGTAGTCGACCTGGACGGGCTGGCCAGAGACCCGGGGTTCGGTGAGCGTCCCGCCCGCATGATCCCCGAGGGTCGAAAAGAAAGCTACCGAGAAAGCGCCGATGGTGACGCTAGCCAGGCCGCCCGACCACTTGGCCAGCCGCCGCCGTCTCGATTGTCTCCGTGACATGCGTGATGGCGTCGTGTGCGTCTTCGAGTGTGACGGGCTGCCGTGCCTGTGGTTACTCATTGCTTTCTCCGCTGTCTTCCGCAGAGCTTCATGAACGAAGCGCACATAGTTTGCCGTCTCCGCCATAGGCGTAAGCGGTATGACCGGTCACGGTCACTGCGGCACCGTAGAAGCCTTCCGGGGGCGCGGCCAGGCTCCACGTCCGCGCGCCGTTGCCCGAGCGCAGCACGACCACGGTACTGCTGGCCGTGTCGATGTTGGACACGGAGTGGGAGGCGTACACCGCGTTATCCGCCACTGTCAGGTCCGGGCTGGCGCCGCCGATGGTCACGCTCCATATCCTGGTGCCGTCGCGGACGCGGAGGGCCGACACCCGGCCGCCGCCTCCCCGGCCCATCGACTCGCCGCCGTCGGAGACGTAGATGACGTCTGAGACGACCTGGATCGAGCGGGCGCCGTCTCCGAGAGTCGGCGAGGCCCAGAGTTTCTTGCCGTCGCGAGCCCGCAGCGCGTGCACCTGACCTCCCTGAGCATTCCCGGCAGCGTTACCGCCCAGGTAGACGACACCGCGGTCCACCGCCAGCGCGACCGCGAGTTCGTTATCCGGGCTGACGCTGGCCCCGTATGTCGGGAGGTGCCAGAGCATCGTGCCGTCGGCGGCGCGCACTGCGCAGAACTCGCCGTTGCCGTCATATGGATTGCTCAGGTAAGCCAGGCCCCCCGAGGCCAGCTGCACCGTGCTGCTAGCCGGGAACCTCCACAGCTCGGCACCGTCGCTAAGGCGGAGCGCGGCTGCTCCGCTCCCCTTGGTGAAGCCGACGTCATCCGGGCTGAGATAGACGCGGCCCTCTGCGATCAGCGGGGCGCTGAATTGTGACCGCAATCAGCGTTTCCTAGATCGTCAGGGTCGGCCGAATCGGCCGACCCTGACACGCATACCGCGATGTGCTCCAAAGGGGTCGGCTGTACGCTCGTATTCGGGCACGGCACCGCTGGTAGCCGTGCCGAGACATCTGGTGACATCCTATGGCTCCTAGCGAGGGCAGGCATTAACGCCCGCAACGCGAACGGCAGCTGCGAGCCAAGCTCAGCGATGGTGGTAGCTCACCTGGGGGAAGCCGTGAGTGATGACGAGGTGTCGTTCGGGATGACGATTCCGCTCGACTCGGATGGGTTTTTGCGCCGGGAGTGCCCTTCCTGTGAGCGCGAGTTCAAGTGGCGGCCGTCTGAAGCGCAAGCCGAGGAAGATGTCGAGCCTGCCGATGGTGCCGGCTACTTCTGTCCCTACCGTGGCGTGCAGGCGCCGGGTGATGCCTGGCTGACGCAGGCTCAGGCCGCTCTCGCGCAGAACATCGTTGCACGGGAGTTCATCGGGCCGATAGTCAGCAAGTTCGGCACCTACAAGGGGCCTGGCCAACTCGATCCGCTGACCGAAGCCGATGACATGACCCTGATCGTCTTCCCCTGCCATCCATCTGAGCCCCCTGAAGGTCCTCGATGACTGGCGCAAGCCGGTGTACTGCTTGATCTGCGGGAAGTCTCCGTCCTAGCCGTTGTCGGGGTCGGGCAGGCGCTCGACGAATACATCTACTCCTTGCTTGAGCGCTTGGGAGAGTTCGCCGACCGCATCCCCGAGCATTTGCTCGGCCTCAATGCTGCCGGCGGCTGCGGAAAACTCCACAGGTACGGCGGCTATCACCAGGCTCTTCTGTCCGGCCGGTCCCGCCGACCTTGGTCACGTCCCGGGCCCGAGCGGCGGCCGCTGGGAGGTAGCTGTCATCAGCCGCTCCTGTCTGGAGATTTCGCCCGGGAAATACGCTGACACCGATGGCCCTTCCGCCGCATCAACCCATGGTGCCGTCCGGCGGGTCGATCCGCGGATGGAACCTGCGGCGGCGTCGATCTCGAGATGTAGACGCGGCGGGCCAGGTGAAGCTGTAGCTCAGGTGCCCGCCGCCTGTGCGTCGTAGGCGAGGATGACGAGCTGGACCCGGTCGCGCACACCAAGCTTGGTAAGCAGGTGATGCACGTGGGTCTTGATCGTCGTCTCGGTGACCGTGAGTTCCGCGGCGATCTCCCCGTTGGAAAGGCCGCGCGCGACCAGGGCGAGCACCTCGGTCTCGCGTTCGGTGAGGTCGGCGAGTTGTGCGCAGCTGGCCTTTGCCGGGCCGCCGTGCCCGGCCGACGCCGGAAGTCGGCGGGAGAACCTGTCAAGCAGGCGGCGAGTCACCCTCGGGTCGACGATGGCGTCCCCGGTGGCGACCACCCTGATCGCGTCCACCAGCCGGGATGCCTCAGCGTCTTTGAGCAGGAATCCGCTCGCCCCGGCGCGCAGCGCCTCGACAACGTATTCATCCAGGTGGAATGTTGTCAGCACCAGCACCCGGGCCTGGCTTGCGGCGACAACAGCCGCGGTTGCCCAGATGCCGTCCCGGACTGGCATCTGGATGTCCATCACCACTACGTCAGGTTGCAGCAGCCTTACCTGGCGAACCGCGTCGGCGCCGTCTCCTGCCTCGCCGATCACTTCGATGTCGGGCTCCGCGTCGAGGATCATCCGGAATCCGGTGCGCACCAGTGGCTGGTCATCCGCCAGCAGTACCTTGATCATGAGTCGTCCAGCGGGATAGTCGTGTGCACGCGATATCCTCCGCCGGGCTGCGGGCCAGCTGAGATCCGGCCGCCGAGCGCGGCGACGCGCTCCCGCATTCCTGCCGTTCCCCGGCCGGCGCCGGGAAGGCCGCGGGCGGCGAGGGAGGCGGCTGCTCCGCGTCCGTCGTCGGTGACTGTTATGTCAAGGTCCTTGGAGAATGCCAGGCTGATGACGGCCTCCGCGGGACCTGCATGCTTCAGCACGTTCGTCAGCGCCTCCTGCACGATCCGGTAAACGGCCAGCCCCACGTCTGCGGGGACCTCGCGAGGATGACCCGAAGTCTGCACGGTAACGCCGAGCCCGGCGGTTCTCATCCGCTCCGCGAGGGTGTCGACGTCAACCAGGCTCATCGGCTGCGTGCAGGGGTCATGTAGAGGATCACGGATATCGTTGTCTGCCGGTTCACCCGACCGCAGCAGGCCAAGGAGCCGCCGCATTTCCTCCAGTGCCATCCGGCCGGTCCGCTCGACATCGGCCATGGCGGTCGCCGCCCGGGCCTGATCCCGCTCCACGGTGCGCTGCGCGCCTTGCGCCTGGATCACCACGACACTCAGATGGTGGGCGACGATGTCGTGCATTTCACGCGCGATCCGCAGCCGCTCGGCGATCGCCGCGCGGCGCCGCTCCTCTTCCTGCCGCGACGCGATCCACTCGGCACGCTCCCTGAGCTCCGCCAGATGCGCGCCCCGCGCCGAGAACTGCCCGCGGAGCACCAGGCCGACGATCCATGCGCCAGCCGCCGCCAGCAGCGTATGGGTCCAGATCGTCGCGTGCACCCATGCGCCGGCGCCCAGCGCCTGGGCCACGGCCACGGCCACGAACGTCAGCGCGCTCCCGGCACCCAGCGCCCAGGCCAGACGGCGACTGCCATATACCGCGGCGGCATAGCCCGCCACCAGAACCGCGACGAAGGTACCCTCCAGCGACGTCCGCATCACGGCGAGCCCGGCCACCAGCGACGCGACGACCACGAGCACGCTGCCGGGGCACCGCCGGCGGGGGAACAGGACCAGGCCCATCGCGGCCAGCACAGGAATCGCGGCCGCCGGAACATACTGGCCCTGATGTCGTGCCCCGAGGCCGCTGGCCACGCCAAGGGCTGCCACCCCAAGCGCTAGGCCGACGTCCAGCGCACCGGCCGGTATCACAGATCGCCAGCCCTCGCCGTCCCGATGCGGTGCTGTGTCCTCGCGCCGCAGGCTCCATAGATGCACGCTCGCCACCTCACTCCGGCCGCGCCATTTCATGGGCTCGTATCGCGAAAGATACCCGGTACGGTCCAACAGCCCGGCCGGCTCTATGATCATCCGCCCGGCGAAAGCCACGCGTCGATCTGCGGGTGTAACGCACGCAGGCTGTCGATCTGCAGATTGAGGCGCAACCCAGATCTGCAGATCGGTGACGGCGGCCAGCGGGCGGCCTATTTTCGCTGCATGACGTCACCGCAAGACCAACCAGGTGTCGCCGGCGCCTGCGGGGCGCTCACCTGGCTCGGATCGGCCAGTCGCAGATGACAGAGTTCCTCTGGCAGTTAGGGGTGGACGGTGGCCTTCAGCTTCGGGCCCGGCCCGCTTGGCTTGCTAGTGGTGATCGTGTTGCTGACGACGGTGGGGGGAAGACTGCTGGGGATACGGCTGCGGTGGTGGCGGGCGCTGCTCGCCGGGTTCCCGGGCCTGGTCGCGGGCATCGTTTTCGTCTGGGCGCAGGAGGGGCACCCACTCCGGCCGCGGACGCTGCCGATCCCGGCGGTACTGTTCGCATCGCTGGTGGCGACGATGCTCATCGCGGTGTTGCTTGAGCTACTGGCACGGCCGGGCCGGCTCGCGGGCGCGCAGGTCCGGTTCGCCGCGCGCAAGGTGCCGCATCCGCTGCGTTCGCTGGGCATCCGCGCTGGCCGGGCACGCCGCTACCTCGAGGTGACCCGTATCGCGGGGCGGCACGGCCTGGCCTCCTATCTCGGCGCGAGACAGCGGGTCGGCGCCGGGAACGATGCTGAGAGCGGGGCGGAGCGCGAGGTAACTGGCGCGGCGGCCGTGGCCACGGCCGCCGGTCCGCCCCGGACGCGGCCGCTGGCCCGGAATCTGCGGGCCGCGCTGGAGGAAGGCGGAGGGATCTTCGTCAAGCTCGGCCAGATTCTGTCGACCCGCAGCGATCTGCTGCCCGCGGACGTGATCGCGGAGCTATCTGGTCTCCAGGACGACGCGAGGCCCGCAGCGGCCGGTGAGATCGAGGCGTTGCTCGCCGCCGAGCTCGGCGCACCGCCAGGTACGGTATTCGCCTCCTTTGATCCCGAGCCGCTAGCCGCGGCTTCGATCGCGCAGGTGCACCGGGCCCGGCTCAGCTCAGGCGAGCTGGTAGTGGTCAAGGTGCAGCGGCCCGGTATCCGAGCGCTGGTGGAGCGTGACCTGGATATCATGCGCAGGCTCGCGCGGACGCTTGAGGCGCGGGCGGGATGGGCGCGCGAGTATCACGTGGCTGACCTGGCCGACGGCTTCGCAGACGCGCTCGCGGAGGAGCTTGACTTCCGGATTGAAGCGCGCAACATCACCGCGGTGACCGGCACCACCACTATCCGGGTCCCGGCTGTCCATGCGAACCTGTCGACCAGCCGGGTGCTTGTCCTGGAGCGGCTGGACGGGGTGAGCGTGCGAGACGCCGGCTCGCTGCTTGACCGGGTGGGTGTGGACCGGGCCGGGCTGGCGCGCGGACTGCTGGACTGCATACTGCGCCAGGTGATGGTCGGCGGAACCTTCCACGCCGATCCGCACCCCGGCAACGTGTTCGTCCTTGAGGACGGGCAGCTAGCACTGATCGACTTCGGGTCGGTGGGGCGGCTCGACCCGCTACAGCAGGCTGGCCTGCGGCGGTTGCTGCTGGCAGTGGCGCGCCGCAACCCCGCTGAGCTGCACGACTCCCTAGTCGACCTTGCGGATGTCCGCCGGGGGACCGGGGTAGGCAACGAGCTTCTGGAGCGGGCGCTAGCACAGTTCATGGCCAGGCATCTCGGGCCCGAGATGTCCCCTGATGCGGCGATGTTCACCGCCCTGTTCACATTGCTGCTCGAGTTCGGGATCGCGTTCCCGCCGGTGATCGGCGGGGTGTTCCGCGCGATGGTGACCCTTGAGGGGACGCTGGCGCTGCTGGCACCCGGTTTTCAGATGGTGGAGGAGACCCGGACGGTAGCGGGATCGTGGCTAGGTGAGCTGCTGGCGCCGTCGTCGTTGCGCGAAGCGGCTGCCAATGAGCTGCTGGGCATGCTGCCGGTGCTCCGGCGGCTGCCGCGGCGCCTCGACCGCATCACCACGTCCCTGGAACGCGGCAATCTCAGCGTAAACGTGCGCCTGTTCGCCGAGGAGCGCGACGTCCGCTTCGTCGCCAGCATCGTCAACCGCGCCGTGATGGCCTTCGCCGGCGCCACCCTCGGGGTCATGTCAGTGGTGCTGCTCGCCATCCGGGGCGGACCGGCCCTGCTCCCCGGGGCGACGCCCGGCAGCGGGACAAGCGTTTTCCGTCTCTTCGGCTACCTCGGCCTGTTCTTCAGCGTGGTGCTGATCCTGCGGGTGGTGATCGCGATCGCGCGCGAAGGGATCAGCCCACCTTGACCCATGCGAGCAGCGCTCCCCGAGCGTGTAGACCTATCCGGAAATGGCCGCGGCGGGAATCAGCGGCCTCGGCTCCTTGACCGCGATCTCAACGGCGCCCCTGACTTCCTGGCCGGCCTCCATCCTGAGATCGACGCCCCGGGCCAACTCCGCCTTCCGGTCGAGTCCGGGAACAGCACGCCGGGCCGATGTGCCGGTCCCGGTCCCGCCCGTAGGTTCCTGGCAGGCGATAGAGACTGAGAGGAACGACCGATGACTCTCGCGACGGCGGCGCTCGCCGCACGAGCTGCAGGCCTCACCAAGACCTACGGAAGCGGCCTGGCACAGGTAACGGCGCTCGATGGCGTGTCCGTTCAGATCCCGGCGGGGTCGTTCACCGCGGTGATGGGGCCTTCTGGTTCGGGCAAGTCCACAATGATGCACTGCATGGCCGGGCTCGACTCGGTGAGCGGCGGCCAGGTATGGATCGGAGACGAGGAGATCAGCGCGATGCCGGAGCGGCGGCTGACCAGGTTGCGCCGCGACCGGATCGGGTTTGTATTCCAGGCATTCAACCTGCTGCCCGTCCTTGCTGCTGCGGAGAACATCACCCTCCCGCTCGACATCGCCGGACGCGACGCCGATCGTGACTGGCTGCACGCCGTCATCGAGGCCGTCGGCCTCACCGACCGGCTCAGGCACCGGCCCAGCGAGCTGTCCGGCGGCCAGCAGCAGCGCGTCGCGATCGCCCGCGCGCTGGTCAGCCAGCCCGACATTGTCTTCGCGGACGAGCCGACCGGCAACCTCGATTCCAGGGCCAGCGCCGAGGTGCTCGACCTGCTGCGCCGCTCGGTCCGCGAGTTCGGCCAGACGGTCGTCATGGTTACCCACGACCCGGTGGCAGCCAGCTACGCCGAAAGGGTGATCTTCCTGGCCGACGGCAGCATCGTCGGCACGCTGGACGGGCCCACCCCGGAATCGGTCCTTGACCGCATGAAGAAGCTCGGAGAGTGAGACTGCCATGTTCCGCGCCATGTTGCGGGGCATGCTGGCGCACCGCGTAAGGCTGACGCTGACCGCCCTGGCGATCACCTTCGGCACCGGCTTCATGTCCGCCAGCTTCGTGTTCACCGCCACCCTCAACCACAGCCTCGGCTCGCTGTTCGCCCAGGCCAGCGCCGGCATTGACGTGATTGTCCAGCACGCCGCCCCGGGCGGGGCGGTCACCGGTGCCGGCAGCGGTTCTAGCCAGCCCATCGCCCAGCGGATCGCCGGCCGCATCCGCGCCCTACTTGGTGTTGCCGCCGTCGACAGCGCCGTCTCGGGCCGCGCCGTGCTGCTCGGCCGGAACGGCAAGCCGTTGCCGGGCCAGTTCGTGGTCGCACTGAGCTGCCGTCCGATGCCCCCTTCCAGGCCGCCTTCACCAGCCGGACGGGGAGCCCGCCCGCCGGCCCAGGCCAGGTGATGATCGACCGTAGCTCGGCCAGGTCCGGCCATTTCGCGGTGGGTAACTGGATCGATGTGGCCATCGGCGGGCAGGCCAGGCCGTTCACGATCAGCGGGATCACCGGCTACGGGTCGGCGGACAACCTCGCCGGCGGATCCATGGCCGTGTTCGACCTCCGCACGGCTCAGCAGTTGTTCGGCCGGGCAGGCCAGGTCGGCAGCATTGACGTCAAGGCGGCGCCAGGCACGTCCGCGCAGCAGCTTCGTGACCAGATAGCCCAGATCCTCCCGACAGGAGTCGTGGCCGTCACGGCCGCGAGCGCCGCAGCCACCCAGGCACACCAGCTCAACAGCCAGCTGGGGATCCTCACCTACTTCTTCCTCGGCTTCGCGGGCGTGGCGCTGTTCGTCGGCGCCTTCGTGATCTGGAACACCTTCTCGATCATGATCGGGCAGCGGACCAGGGAGCTCGCGCTGCTGCGAGCGCTCGGCGCCGGCCGCGGGCAGGTTTTCCGTTCCGTCCTCACCGAGGCGGCACTCGTCGGCGCGGTGGCCGCCCTCGCCGGCGTCGGGCTGGGCATCCTGCTGTCCAGGGGCCTAGCGGCCCTGCTGGCGGGGTTCGGGGTGTCGCTGCCCGTCGCCGGGCTCGTCGTGCCCCCCGCGCAGATGGCGATCGCGTTCGGCGCTGGCCTGGTGATCACCGTTATTGCTGGTCTCGCGCCTGCCTGGCGGGCCACCAAGGTCGCGCCGATCCAGGCACTGCGCGAGGCGGCGTCCGGCCCGGCTGCGTTGTCCGCGCGCCGCGTGGCAGCGGGCCTGGCACTCACCGTGGCGGGCATCACACTGGTGCTGGCCGGCCTGTTCAGCGGAGCCAGCATCGCCCTCACGGCTGCCGGAGCCGGGACGTGTTTCCTGGGTGTCACCGTGCTCGGACCCGGGTTCGCCCGCCCGCTCGCCTGGCTCGTCGGGCTGCCGCTTACCCGCCTTCCCGGCCGGGCCGGCGCCCTGGCCCGCGGGAACACCATGCGCAATCCCAAGCGCACCAGCGCCACCGCGGCCGCGCTGATGATCGGCCTTACCCTCATCATCGCGGCCGCGGTCCTGATCTCCTCTAGCCGCGCCCTGATCAGCGAGCAGATCAGCGGGGCCAGCCAGACCAGCTTCTACGTGCAGACCACCAACACCGACACCGGGCTTTCCCCGGGGCTGGCCAGGGTCCTGGCTGGTACACCCGGCGTCCAGGCCGTGACCGAAGTGCGCACCACCGACGCCACCGTCGCGGGCACCGCGCACCGGAACGTCGATGGCGTCGACCCGGCCGCGATCGCCGCATTCACAGACCTTTCCATCCGCTCTGGCACCGTCGCGGGGCTGACCTCGGGCGGGCTGCTGGTCAGCAGCGCGGCCGCGGCCAGCCACCACTGGCGGCCCGGCGACAAGGTCAGGATCCAGTTCGGCTCGTACGCGGTACGGCTCTTGCCCATCGACGGGATATTCGCCAACGTCGGCCCGCTCACCGACTACCTGCTCAGCAACGCCGCCTTCACCGCGGATACCGGTCGCAGCACCGATACCGTCGACCTGGTCAAGGCACCGCTCTCAGCCCGGCACTCCATCCAGCAGGCACTCACCGGCTACCCCGGAGCGCAACTCCTGGACCAGGCCGGCTATAGCAGCAGCAGGGGCGCAATGCTGGCCAGCATCCTGAACCTGATCACCGCGCTGCTCATCCTGGCGATCATCATCGCCCTGCTCGGCATCGTCAACACCCTCGCGCTGTCCATCGCCGAGCGGACCCGCGAACTCGGGTTGCTCCGCGCTATAGGCATGCAGCGCAGCCAGCTCGCCCAGATGATCGCCGCCGAATCCGTAATCATCGCCGTGATGGGCGCCGTGCTGGGCGCCGTGCTCGGACTCGGGCTCGGCACCGCGTTCGCCGAAGCCCTCACCCGCTCGCAGCACGCAACCGTGGCAATCCCCGTCACCCAGATCGTGATCTACATCATCGCCGCGGCGGTGGCCGGCGTACTGGCCGCGATCGCGCCTGCTCGCCGGGCGGCCCGGCTCAACATCCTGCGCGCCATCGCCGCCGACTGAAGGCCCAGGACGCGACCGCCCACACCCGTACTCGGGCCGCCGGCACAGTCCAGTGCTCCACCTCCACCTTTGCCGGGAGCGATGTGCAGCAGCACATCCCCGCCACTGGCCAGCGGACGGTTGCGCGGCAGGAACGAGGCGGTGAACTCACCCCTCGCCTGGCGTCCGCGGTGATGACCCACAGCCACGCCCCTCCGGCAGGCGGGCGCTGCCCCGCCAGGGACGTCACGTCCACCTCCTCATCCGCTACGTCATCGGCCGGGACCTCCCACCCTGGGGCATCCGGGCTGGCAGCGTCCGGTGTCGTCGTCATGATCAGCCTCCTCACCTCGTATTGACGGGATACCGGCGTCCCCCGCAGCAGTTGCATGCTCGCCCGGATTGCCTGCCCGTGCCAGGTCCGCGTGGCGGGAACCGCCGGCGACTATCGACGCTTCACTGCCAGCCGGGTGTCAAGCCCGGCAATACCGAGCCAGGCCAAAATGCACACGGCAACGCGGTCCACGAGAGGTGCGGTCGACCAGCCAAAGATGACGGATGGGACGTGGATCCGATCTTGGGGTGTGGTGGTCGAGCGCTCCTTTGCTGAGGCGGCGAACCTGCGCCTCGGCCAGACGATCACGCTGAACGGTCGCCCCTTCCAGGTGGTCGGCTTCGCAGTCACGACGGCGTTCGGTGGCTTCCCGGGTATGAGCCTGATGTGGGCCACCGAGGCGACGGCCCGCAGCCTGGCCACCAAGGCGGACCCGCTGACGTACATCTCGAACCTGAAGCTGTCGGACGCGTCGCCGCGCGCGGTCGCCGCGTTCGTGAACGCCCACAGCACCAACAACGCATCATCCCCGTTTCTCACCTCATGGACCGTGACCGCCTACGGGGACGCCAGCTTCCTGCGCAGCGACCAGGCCGTCCTCCTGACCGGCGCGACACTGCTCGGCCTGCTCGCGCTGGCGAGCGTGGCCGTCCTCGTCGAGGGCCGCCTGGCCGAAGGCACCCGGCGGGTCGGACTTTTGAAGGCCGTTGGCGGCACGCCAGGCCTGGTCGTGGCGACCTTCCTGGCCGAGAACCTGTTCCTGGCGCTCGTCGCGGCCCTCGTCGGCCTGGTGGCCGGCTGGCGCGCGGCCCCGCTCATCTCCAATCCCGAGGCCGATCTCGTCGGTGCTCCGGGAGCGCCGCCGCCCACGCTCATCACGGTCGTAGCAGCCGTCGTCGTGGCGCTCGCGTCGACCCTCGTTCCCGCGATCCGTGCGGCGCGGATGAGCACGGTCAGCGCTCTCGACGACACGCCTCGCCTGCCGAGTCGGCGGGAGTCGCTGATACGGCTGTCAAGGAAGTTGCCCGTGCCGGCGCTGATCGGGCTGCGCCTCGTCGCCCGCCGGCCACGGCGCGCCATCCTCAGCGCGGCGAGCATCGCCGTCACCGTCATGGGTCTCGTCGCCGCGCTCGCCATCCACGCCGGCATCGACAGGAAACTCGCTCACTTCGGGAGCTCGGGCGGGTTTGTCAACCCGGACATCCCCCGAGCGGAGCAGGTGCTGACCGTCCTCACGATCATGCTGGTCACCCTGGCCGCCCTTACTGCGATCTTCACCGCCTTGGCGACGGTCCTCGACGTGAGACGCGCCTCCGCGGTGACGCTGGCGCTGGGTGCAACGCCGCAGCAAGTCCGAGCCGGGCTGGCCATGACGCAGGTCATCCCCGCGCTGCCCGGCGCGATCCTCGGCCTCCTACTCGGCCTCGGTCTGTTCAAGGTCGCGGGCCATGGCGTGAGTGGCCTGCCGCCAGTGCTCTGGCTGGTCGCCGCAGTGCTCGGAACCGTGGTCATTGTGGCGGCGCTCACCAGTGTTCCGGCACGGATCGGCCTCCGGCGACCCGTTGCTGAAATGCTTCAGACCGAGGCGACGTGATGCCTTGCGGCTGGCAGCCGCTGGCAACTACCACCGGACTGGACCTTGTACCGCTCGAATACTCGATTGAGTGGCTGACCTGCGCCTTCGCGAGCAGGTCTGATGTGGTGATGGTTGGCTTGCCGGGTGCTGCTCAAGATCGTCTACCTGCTCACGTGCCGGGTGCTCGGCCTGGCCGTCGTGGTGTTCCGCGGTGACCGGGCGAAGGATGCTGAGCGCTGGTGCCGCGTCGTCGTCGAGGGAAGTTCCGTGAACCCGCGCCGCCCGGACACCCGCATCACCGGCGGCCCGGCCCCGTTGATGATCGCGCCATCGCAGGCCGATCGCTGCTGCGCGCCCGCCGCGAACGCCACAGCACTGCCCCGTATCCAACTCGTCTCGACCGTGGCGTCCTGATCTACGAGTACGAACAGGCCGCATAACGGTCACCAACCCAGCCATGACGGCGCAGGTCAGAGAGCATGTCAAGGTTATGGAACCCTACAGGCTCGGGCGGCCACCTCGGCGGACGCGGTGGTTGCGTTCAGCCACAAGGACAAGGCGGCGAGCCGCAGATCATAGCGGCGGCAGGCGAGCGCGGTGGCAGCAAGTTCCGGGCCGAGCGCGCCTTGCGCGCGGTGTGCGAGATATGGCCATAAGCTGACTCGCTGAGCACGCCGCCGCGGACGCCACGGAACAGCCGTCCGTCACCGCCAGGACCACCATGTGATCGAAACGAATGGCGGCTGTCGGTGACAGCGGCTGGCAGGCCCGGGCCGAGGGCCTGGCCCGCCTGGTCTCGTCCAGAACGCTACTTGGCAGCCTTAGGCGCGTTATGTAGGTTGATGTGCCTGTTCACATCGCGTTACCGAGTTCGGTGAGCAGGAGGGTGTGGGCGGCGAGGACGGCAACGGTCCTGGTCAGCAGCCCTTCGAAGGTGTGCGCGCCGTGCCGGGCTAG
>WNGJ01016659.1_pt1 | contig 15631 bp, 10 predicted proteins | sample 5400611 | NCBI WGS metagenome assembly WNGJ01 (sample SAMN13153375, study PRJNA577476) | soil metagenome | isolation source: 40 cm soil or saprolite under Garry oak tree replicate 1 | place: USA:California | collected 2016-06-15
CCGTTCCGATGACCGCGACGTCACGCAGCCTCATCGAAGGTTCATTTGCATTCATCCTTCCAATTTTCCCCTTGCCCGGTTGCCTCGTTCGGCTCGAAGCTTCCTTGGACGTTACCCCTCGCTTTCCACCTCACCGTTGCCAGTGACGCAGAGAGGGATTGGAGACAGCCCTGGATACTAGGCTGGGAGCGCCTTTGCTCCACTCAACACAAGCGACCTCAGGTCGCACCCACCTTATCGTCGGCTTAACACGGTGCTAACCGCGCTGGCCCCAACACTAGCTCACCCATTTATAAAGCGTAGCAACGTAGATACCAGACGGTCCGAGCGACAAATGCTAGTGGTCGGCATAGATGTGGAACGCCGCCCCAGACCTGAGCAAATGAGCGACTTGACCTATGAATGGGGAAAGCAGTGGGGACAAAATAGCTTTGAGAAGGTGGTCAAAGGTGCTGGGAGAGATGCCTACCAACGCCTACTGGATCGTTTACAGCAACCAGTACAGGATTGGCAAGAAACCGATGCTGCCTCACTTTTCCTCAATCTTGATTGGGGCACACGAACAGGGTATCGTGCTATTCCCAGTGTGCTGGCCTCTCTCCTTGCAGGCAAACAATCAAACATTCACGGGAGAAAAGTCACCTGGCGTCTGGTACAGGACGGCGAGTATGGGCTGGCAGTCATCAGTAATCCCTTTCGGGCAGAATATGAAGAAGAAAACCCTTTTTCACATACCATAGAAGTGAAGACGGGAACATTTGCTTATAAGTTCGAATTTCGTCTACAAACCCAGGTGAGTAGTCCTCATAGTTGGATTCATCTCTATGTACGATGCAGCCGCTATGTGGACGCGCGCTTAAGAGATGCAAACTGGAATCGTGATGTCAGCGTCAAAGTCGGCATTAACCAGCCTCGTTTAAGCGGATGGGGCTGGTCGCCGACACTGGTCACACTCCCGCTGACTGGCGGCATAACCAATCCACGCTGGCAGGGCGATCCTGCGCAACTCTTATCAGCAATGAAAGCACGAGACCTGGTCGCTCCAGACCTGCTCTTACAGGCACCGCAGGACTACCGCACAGCCAGTACGCGCAGCATGTATGATGAATACTTCGTGCTGCATTCCGAAGGCTTCAAACCTCCACATAAAGTAAAGACAGGCTTTGATTTTGCAGAACTACGGGAGGTTGCCAACGCCGTAAGCGATCTGCTGGGGCTGGAGCTTTCTGGTGGTCAAACCCTCGTTTCTGACATACCCACAAGGCAAATGTATCGGCCCCAGCTTCCTTTGATGATGCATGATATTGGTGATCTCCAGGAAAAAAAGTTTGTGAAAAAGCAGCCACATCTATCAGATGGGGAGAGAGAGCATCAAAATCGATTGCAACGACAAAAAATCATCGTCGATGCTCTTCAACGCGCATCGAATCAGCAGCGCATATACATCATTCTTTGCTGTAGTGATACGCTCTCCCAAACAATCCTGGAGCAGGAAATTCGTCAGGTATTGTTCATGGAGACGGATGAGCCATGGCCAGAACATATTCAAGTGATTACCCCTACAACTCCCGTTCCTGGCACATTATTAGCGCCACTGGATCCAGGCAAGCTCAATCCACTCGATCACTACAAGAAATTCGCTTCTCGGGCTGATCGTCAAAAATTCCTGGCTGAATGGAAGGCACAGATGCGCAGAGCCTTCCGCGATAAAACGCGGGCGTGGGAAAGCTATCTGAACAGTTTGTTACCCAATGGGTCTGGTTATGGATTAGCACTGATCGAACTGCACGAACTCGACCTCAAGAAAAATTATGCCGACCAGCATATTAAGGGCGCAGTGCGCAGGGCATGTAATAAACTTGGACTGGCCTCCCAGATGATCTTCCCGATCAGATTAGGAAAAGATGGCATAGCCAAAGGGAGTCAATACCGGGCACGCAGCAGTGTAACAGACCTCGTCTATCGCCAGACAGGTCTTATCTATGACCGACCAGTCGATCTGTATATTAAGGCCGGGATATCACGGGAACAGGCCGAGCACCTTCACGTGATAGCGCTCTACAAATTGCGCAAGAATGAGCCAAAAATGGACTACCCTATGGCAGTACATCTCTGTCCTGATGGCACATTCCAGGCACTTTTGCCACATAATCCCCACCAATGGTTGCCTTTTCTGGAAGCGCGCAAAGTATTAGGCGAACTATTTATGAAGGGGCAAGAACAAGATATCCGCTTGCTTCCAGATGCACAAGCGCAATTCGCTGCTCAGGTTTTCACCGTATCGCGCAATGAGCCAACGCTTGTCCTGCTCGAAGCCCAGGACTGGCGGAACTACAATGTACTACCTCAGTTTGCCAATGGCAGGGCACCGCTGAAAAACCAACTCGATCTCAGCCATGTGAAAACATTTGAACAGGTATACAGTGTGGAAGACCTGCCCCACTTGCGCGTCATCCGTTTACGCACATTCGGTTCGTCTGGTGAAACGCCACAGTACTTTACTGTGCTTGAAGATGAGGACAACGAGATGAGGGAAGACAAAGATCTGGGTCATCTTACTGGCTTTATTGATAGCCTGGCTGAAAGCGCTTTTTTTCACTACCTTTCGATCGGGCGCTTGCCAACAACTGCTGCCAGAGAGCAGCGAGGAAAGCCAGGCTTCTATAAAACAGACGAAGGAGGGGGTATCGCTTTTAAACACCAGACGATCGTCGAATTTGTTCCCTTTTTCCTACAGGCAAGGGATGACCCGCAAGTCTGGTGTCATATTCCTCATTTTCTGCGCATCTCACCAGGATGGGATGGTGGGAATATCGTTCTTCCCTATCCTATGCATCTGGCAAAGTGCATGATTGAGGATCAGCTTTGTATATTGGATAGCAGCCTGAACGAGGAAGAGGCTTAAATCTCTTCCCAATATTGATTTGCCGTCTCGCATACGGGGATCTCACCGCGAGTTCATAGTTCCGGTCAGCTGGGAGGCGATCAAGGTCAAACCAGTACACATGTACACGGTTGTGAACTTGCTACAACATTGAGTTGGAAACTCTCACGGTCATGTTACTCGCGTTCCAAACATGGCGAGAGAGAAGCCGGGGAAGAAGGCTGGAAGCGGTCACCGAAAGAACCGGCGATAGTCATGGCTCGCTAGATGGGAACCAACAACAGCTTGAAAAATAGAATGGGTATTCTAATTATCGTTGTCCAAATCTATACAGAAAGAAGTACTACTTCTATGTACCTATTTAGTAAAAGTGAAATAATTTCAGGTTTCTTGAACCACTTCATTGGAGGAGCAAGCGATGTTCGAAGGTAAACGAAACGCAAGTAGGCAAGGTTCTATTTACCTGCGAAAAGATGGTAGATGGGCCGCTACTATCACGATAGCTCATAATAAACGGCGAACATTCTATGGAAAGACGCGACAAGAAGTTCATGAGAAGCTTAAAAATGCTCTTTATGAGCTGCCTCGGAGAACTCTGATTGGCATTGCTCATCCTACCGTTGAGCAATTTATCAAGTACTGGTTGGCCAATTTAGTAGAAACCGCGAATGCCAGTACTTATATTCGATATGAGCAGGTTGTAAGAATCCATATCATTCCTGAGCTTGGAAGTCTATATCTCGAGAAGCTCACTCCTCAACATCTGACAACATTTTATAATCAAAAGATTGAGGATGGCCTTTCAGCGAGTACGATACCGCTACTGCACACATGCCTTTACCAAACACTCATGCAGGCTATTCAGGAAGGCTATGTAGAGCATAATGCGTGTGAAAAAGTAGCTTTGCCCAACAGAGCATATGATGTGATTCACCCATTGAGTAAAGAACAAGCCCGGCAATTCCTCAAAGCAATACGAGGTCATCAATTTGAGGCACTTTTTACGCTCGCACTTGCTACCGGAATGAGGCGAGGCGAATTACTGGCGCTCAAATGGCAAGACCTAGACCTTGTTGCTGGTGTACTTCAAGTTTGTCGGACCTTCAACCAGAAGCAAACACAGGAAATTATATATGCAGAGGGAGGATCAAAAGCAAATAGCAATCGACGAAGTATCATTATTGCGCCCTTTGCACTCGACCCCCTAAAGCAACATCGTGTACTCCAGTTTGAAGCAAAATCACAAGCTGGGGATCACTGGCATAAACTTGATCTTGTTTTCTGCACTTCGAATGGTGAGTCACTCCCTAGAAATAGCGCCATAAAAAGTCTCAAACGATTTCTACAGACAGCAAGCTTACCACCTATCGGTTTTCGCGATTTGCGACATACGACCGCTACACTTCTCCTTGATCAAGGCGTTCATCCTAAAGTCGTCCAAGAACTCCTGGGGCATAGAAATATCGAAATGACGCTAAAGCTCTACAACTATGGCGCTCCTAAATCTCAAAGAGAAGTTATAAATCAATTGAATATTGATCTGCAAGGATAAAAATAAAATACATAACAGTTTTATGGAGCGGTGTTTTCCTTATACTAAGGTAACATGAAGGTGAGAAGTACAAAAAATTAGCGCAAGAGATGGACGTTATGCGGTTAAGGAGCGGTATTTGCAGGTGTTTTCTATACATCTAACTGTTCTCGCCTTCATATTAAAGCAGAATGACTGCAGTGTTACTATGCTAGCGCTCTGCAAGGGCAGACGAGCTCTAAAGAATTGAGTCTGAGCATAAAGGCCATAGAATCTAATGATCGATCAAGTACGTTATTATTTTGAAGCATTACCTCTCCATCCTCAGCCAGAAAAGCTTGAGTCACTTACAAGCTATTTAACTCGTCTTGCCGAAGCTAATGGCATTCAAACAAGCAGTGCTTTTGCTCACATATGCTTTCCTGAGTATAACATAGAAGCAATTCACAGTTTAAATGATTTCCCTTTATATTCATTGATGAATTTACAAGCAGCAGCTTGCTGCTCAGAAGCCGTAGTCCAAGCAACGACGTTTTACCATTTGGGAAGAAAATTCGGACGTGTATATGATTCAAGGGCATGTTATCACTTTCTACGGAACAGTATTGCCCCCTTCTTTCGATATTGTCCTCTATGTATAAAAGAACGAGGATACTATTCATTGCTCTGGCGTTTCCTCTTTGTAAAGGGATGCAGTGATCATGCTTGTAATCTATTAGATACTTGCGGCCATTGTGGTGAAAAAATTCTAATTTTCACTTCACCCCTACAATTTGGTCTGTGTCCCTCGTGCGGCCGTAATTTAGGCTTGTGTCGAATTCAACCACTCATTGAAGCTGAAGAGGATACACTTTCCTATTCACAAGATCTTCTATTCTTACTTTCTCCACAACCATGGGAATCGATGACTAGCACCTTAGCACAACACGTTGGCGAACAGTTTGCTCTTCTTCGTCAAAGTAAAGAGTTAACTGTTCAAGAAATGGCAGAGCGAGCTGGGTTACCTCCTCGGAAAATAAAGGGCGTGGAATTTGACATTATCGATACATACACTACACCTTTCCAATCTTACCTTCAATGCGCTAAATATTTAGGAGTAAGCCTTCACAATATTTTTGATGCAGTATTAGAACGTCGTAGATTCCATGGGCTGCCACAAACTGATCAAATCCAGCGTTCTGAGAATGAGAGTATAACTAAGATGCAGAAAGCAATTAAAATATTAATAGAATGTAAAATGCCCATAACAAAAAATGCAGTGTGTCGAATTGCTCAGCTGAGCAACGCAGAATTGTTGCAGTCACCTTCCTTGGGTATACAGCTGCAACAACTAGTCCTAGCAGGGTGTGCTGAGCAGAGACAACAAGTAATTTTGGAAAAGAATGCGATACAGGATAAAGTATCTGAGATGATAAAACAGTTAGAGCATTCAGGTAAGCCAGTAACATATCAATCAATTAGTACACTGATCTCAGTAGCTTCTGTTTCATCAAGCGAAAATTGGCAGATGATCAGGTTTATAAATCAGTATATCAGTCAATATCTGTATGACCAACACAATATTGTTCAAGAAGAAGACAGGTTGGTTGTCAGAACAGAAATAGCTATTAATCAACTAAAAGAGCTTGGTGCTGTTCTGACTCGTCGGGCTATAGCAGCAATAGTTGGGAGATATCAGGAAGATTTGCAGCAATATCCATTCATCGAGGTGTTATGGAAGGACTTTCCAGAGACCTAAAAGTTTACTATAGACCTGCTAAAATGGAGCCTTGTATCAAGCATATCAGCAAACAATGTGCTTTGGGGATCATCCATCCATCCCCCTGACAGGAGAGCTTTTGCTTAAACAGGCTGAGATGAACTTATTTGCATATGTAGCCCACATTCTGCATTCCGCAGTTTGATTGACAGGATCCAGAGAATTTGGAAGCGTAGAGCTGGCCACAAAGGGAGGCCTGAAATAACGCTAGAGGAAAGTTCCCTCAACGAGCGGTTGGATCACCTGGACATCGTGGCAGGAGTATGTCAAGAAATTGGACTAGCGGCGTGTCTGGGTTCCCGAGAGCCAAGAAATCACCACCAGGTCAGTGGAGGAACAGCGACCGTTGCAATGATCCTCAATGATTTAGGCTTTAGCAATCCTCATTTTATTTGGTCCGCAGTTTTTTGCTAATATACCCGTTGAACACAATTATTTCGGAGTTACGGTGGAAAAACTTAGAGTAACTTCTTACTTTTTTCGGAGTTACGGTGGAATCTCCTTCCATTTCGGAGTGACGCTGGAATTCTCACTCACATCTCAAATAATATTGGCAGAGGCGTATGGGAGTCGAACCCACCAGGGACCGCGCCGAGCGACCCCTCAGCCGTTTTGAAGACGGTGAGACCCACCGGGGCCCCTACACCTCCATGTTTCGCACAACTGAACAAACGAGAAATATGGCTTATTGTGTCATTGGTTATATTACTTGTCAAGACAGCGTTTGTACTCGCTTTACATCTACCTCGAGCAGTGTTTTCACCATGAGCTCGGCTTTGCGCAGGCCAGGCAGGTCGCGATTACTTGCCACAGCGATGCAACGCATACCGGCAGCGTGGGCCGCTTCGACACCGGCAACCGCGTCTTCAATGACGAGAGAGCGTGAGGGCTCGATATACAATTCCTGGGCGGCTTTGAGGAAGATGTCGGGAGCGGGCTTGCCGTGAGGCACTGTTTCACCTGATACAAGGGCGGTAAGGTAGCGTTCCAGCCCCAGCACTTCGCTAATAAGTTGAATATTCTCGATGGGCGCGGAAGATGCCAGCGCCTGGAGATACCCTGCTTCGTGCAATGAACGCATTAATTCCATGGAACCAGGTAAAGGGGCTGCCGTTTGTCGGATGAGCTCCCGGAAATAGATCTCTTTGCGATCCCTAAGGAGTTGCACCTGTTCTGGCGATAGAGGCCCCCAGAGGATGGCGATAATATCGTCGTTGCGTTTGCCAAAGGTGGCCCAGAAGTCTTCGTCAGTGAATTTTATCCCTTCTTCACGCGCGAGACGCTGCCAGGCGCGGCGGTGTTCGTCGGCGCTGTCGATGATTACGCCGTCCAGGTCCCAGATAACTGCTTGTATTGTATTTGACATAAAGTTAAGAAGACACTCCTTTTTCCTTTAATGATATCATGTCGGGCTTTTTTTTGCCCTCATTTGGAGTATATTGAAGGGGCTGTTTCCTGAGAGAGCCAGCCCGTTTAATACACTTTGAAGGAATTTTAGTGGCACCTCTAGTTGCTTCATGCTATAATAAGGCATGATGGGGGCTGAAAAATGCTTTCATTTATGTACTACCTGGTCTTCGTGTTTGATTTGCATTAGAATACATTGCGATTTTATCCACCGAGCATTGGTGCTGCTAAACCTTTGCATAGGAGTTATTGTGATGAGCAGCGAAATTTCAGAAAATGGGAAAACGTCGGTTCCTGGTGTACGACGTAAGCCGGTACCAATTGTTATGGCAGATCAAGAACTACCAGTCCAAATCACCAGTTTTGCCGATATGCTGCAATGGGCGCAGAACTGGGCGCGTTCAAAATCCGTCTGGCCATTAGGCTACGGGCTGGCTTGCTGCGCTATCGAAATGATAGCCAGCGCGCAGGCACACTATGATCTCTCCCGCTTCGGCTCGGAGGTCTTCCGTTCCAGCCCACGCCAGGCCGACCTGATGATTGTCGCCGGAACCGTCTCGATCAAGATGGGACCGCGCCTTCGTCTCCTCTGGGAGCAGATGCCAGACCCCAAGTGGGTTCTCAGTATGGGCCAGTGCGCGAACTCTGGCGGTGAGTTTTATGACAGCTACTACACTGTCCAGGGTGTCGATACAATTGTGCCGGTGGATATCTATGTCCCTGGCTGTCCTCCTCGTCCCGAGGCACTAATAGAAGGTATCCTTAAGCTGCGCGAGAAGATTGCCAAGCAGGGGCTAAAGGTGCGTGGCGAAAAGGAAATTGAGGTGTAGTGTATGCGTGGTATCCTCGAAGGAATGGGTCTGACGTTCAGCCATCTCTTCCGCCCAAAGGTGACCCGACTCTATCCGTATGAGAAGCCGAAACTGCCGCCGCGGAGCCGTGGTCTGATTCAGTTGCTCGCGCAGGAAGGCCTGCAAACAGATTTTAACCTCAAATGTGAGGCCTGCCTGCTGTGCGAGAAAGCCTGTCCCCCGCGTGCCATTACCATTGACTATGAACCAATGCACTCCTGGAAAGTGCGTCCGTGGTTTAAGTCGTATATTCGCGAGGGCGCCGAGAAGTTTACACCACGTAAACTGGCATCCGCGACTGGCGCGTCGAAGGCGGGCTTTTATACTCCCCGTATCTCGGAGTACGCGGTGGAGTACTATAACAAACCGGTCCCTCCGTGCGTTGCTATGCCCGTCAAAGATTACCTGGAACCTGAGATTGATCTCAACAAGGTTGATGAATTGCTGGAGACCTGGTCGCAGGAGGCAGGTGATCTTCCCGCGCTGCTGGATGCCGTCATGGATATCTACGGGTATCTCCCGCTCCCGGCAGCTAAACGCATTGTCCAGATACGCGGCGTCGATTTGAGCGATATCTTCGGTATCGCTACAATGAGTCCGAAATTCAAACCCGCCCCTGCCGTCCAGCATGTAAAGCGTGACGACCAGCCCCCACGCGGATTGGCGCCAGACACGCGAGGCGTGTGGGGTAATATTCATCATGTGAGGCAGCCAGATGCCTGAATTTGAAACTACATATCGAGTGCTGCGGCGGCGCGGTGAGCCAGATATGCGCTCGCTTGATGCCTATCGCCGCGCTGGGGGTTATACTGCTTTAGAAACGGCCATCCGCGAACAGACACCTGAACAGATCATTCAACAGGTAATCGACGCGAAACTGCGTGGGCGCGGTGGTGCCGGTCGACTGACCGGTGAAAAGTGGCGCATCGTGCGCAATATTGACGATAATCAGAAATATGTCATCTGTAATGCCTACGATGCTGATCCACGTGCCTGGGCTGCACGTTCGCTCCTTGAACGCAATCCACACCAGGTCATCGAGGGAATCGTCCTTGCGGCCTACGCAGTAGGTGCCACGGAAGCGTACCTCTTCACGCGCAATATTTATCTTGAAGGGGTTGCCTCTGTGCAGAGAGCTTTGAATGAAGCTCTGGAGACCAACCTGGTTGGACGAGATATTTTAGGGACCGAGTTTAGCTGCACCATCAATGTTTTCGGCGTCGATATTGGCTTTATGGGGGGCGAAGAGACCGTCCAGATAGCACTTATCAAGGGACGGCGCGGTATGCCAGAGCAGCGACCACCTTTCCCGGCTCAATACGGCCTGTGGGATAAGCCGACTGCCATAAACTGCGTCGAGACGCTGGCTAACGTCCCTGTCATCGTTCGCAGCGGCGCGGCAGAATTCGCAAGCGTGGGTACCGAGATGACTGGCGGGACAAAGGTGTTGACCGTCTACGACTATGTTCCCAACAGCGAGCCAAAGGTGATTGAAGTGCCGTTTGGCACGACACTGCGCGAGATCCTGCACCATGCTGGCTACAATCGTCCAGATAGCGATCTGCGGGCCATTGTGGTAGGAGGCGCAGAAGGTGGCGCTTTGCCAACATCTCTGCTGGATACGCCCTATGACTACGACCCTCTAGAGGAAGCGGGTGCTATTGTCGGCTCAAGTGTTGTTGAACTGCTCCCCGCGAACACCTGTATGGTGGCGTGGGCTATGGAACGCAGCAACTACCTCGCGATAGAATCCTGTGGCAAGTGCGTTCCCTGTCGTTTAGGCGTCAAACGTATTGCTGGTCTTCTTGAAGGAATAGTGAGTGACCTCGGTGTCAGCGGGGACCTGGATGTGCTTGATGAATTCGCCAGCTACGTCCCGAATGGCTCATTGTGCGGTTTTGGCGTGCAAGCGCCTAACCCGCTAAGGACAGCCAAACACTACTGGCCGGATCATTTCCAGATGCATATCGAAGAGCAACAGTGTCCCGCCGGAACATGTGTTCCAGTGCGCGCTCACCGTTTTGTTACAAAACATGTCTTACCGTAAAGCTTTGAAACTCGGAAGAGGAACTACATGGCTATATCAGTCCGAGACAATTTTTCGCTGACAGCGCAGGAGTCAGCGGTACCGATGGTACGCAATGAGGTTGGTCAACCCAGCTTCACATTTACCCTCGATGGCAAAACCGTCCGGGCGTACGAAGGCCAGACGATCCTGAGCGTGGCCATAGACCATGGGATCGACGATATCCCGAACCTGTGTAACGATGAGAAGCTGGAGCCAACATCCGCCTGCCGCATGTGTCTTGTTCACATCGAAGGTGTCGAACGTCCCCTGCCTTCTTGTAATACACCGGCAGCCCCGGGCATGGTCGTCACATCGAAATCGGACGAATTGTTCCACATTCGGCGCACCAACCTGGAGATGATGCTCTGTGACCACAACGCCTACTGCCAACCTCCCTGTCAGGTCGATTGCCCCACGCATATCGACATTCCTGGCTACCTGGAACTGATCGCGGAAGGTTCGATGAAAGAGGCGGCGCGCCTGGTAAAAGAGGTGCTGCCTTTCCCATATATTCTGGGCCTGACCTGTCCCGCCCCGTGTCAGAAGGCCTGCCGCCGGGCCCTGGTCGAAGAAGAAATTGCTATTTGCCGAATGCACGGCTATGCCGCTGAGACTTGCCTGCTCGATCCACCAGTGCCGTTCGTTAAAGACCCGCCGACTGGTAAGAGGGTGGCCATCGTCGGTGCAGGACCCGCCGGTCTCACCTGCGCGTATTACCTCGCGCTGAAGGGCCACTACTGCAAGGTTTTCGATATGCAGCCCCAGCCTGGTGGTATGCTGCGTTACGGTATTCCTGAGTATCGTTTACAGAAAGACATGATGGACCGCGAGCTCGATCATGTCTGGCAATTGGGAGTAGATTTGCAGAGCAACGTCAAGCTGGGCAGAGATTTCACCATCGACGATCTCTTTGCTGAAGGCTTTGACGCGGTGTACCTGGGGATTGGCTGCTGGGTCAGTAATAAGTTGAATGTCCCTGGCGATGATGCCGACGGCGTCGTCAATGCTATCGCTTTCCTGAGAGAAAAGGTAGAGGGTCTCCCTGTACCGGTCGATGAGAACAAAGAGGTCGTCGTCATCGGTGGTGGTTTCACCACGTTTGACTGCACACGTACCTCATTGCGCCTGGGTGCGAAAGTACATACCACGTATTATCGTACTCGCGCTGACATGAGTGCTACGCAAGAAGAGGTCGAGGACGGTGAAGCCGAAGGCACACATCTGGTGGTGGGCGTAGCGCAGCAGCGTATCCTGACTGAAAACGGCGAAGTAGTAGGCGTTGAATACGCCAGGACACGACCGGGTGAGCCGGATGCTCGCGGGCGACGCCGACCGGTACCTATTCCAGGGTCCGAGTTCGTCATCAAGTGCAACACCGTCATTCCCGCTATCGGTCAGGCATGCGAAAAGGAAGTCCTTGACGAAAAATCTGGGGTGCAATGGACGAAGTGGGGAACCATTCAGTCCGATCCACACAACTTCATGACGGATCGCGAAGGTGTCTTTGCAGGTGGCGATGCGCAGATGGGCGCGAAAACCATCATCGAGGGTGTAGGTCAAGGAAAGCTGGGCGCGCGTTCCATCCATGCCTACCTCAACGGCGAAGATATGAAAGAGGTGGCTCGTCGCCTGGAACTGGAAGAGCGCAAGCCTGATCTCTTCGATATCGTGCCCTATAAGCCTGTCGAACCCAAAGTAAAGATGCCGATGTTGCCCTACGAAGAGCGTAAGCGCAACTTTAAGATCATCGAGATGGGCTATCTACAGGAACAGGCGGAGCGTGAATCTGCTCGCTGCCTGCAATGCGCCTGTCCTGCTGCCGGCCAGTGTGACCTGCAAAAGTATAGTATCGAACACGGTCTTGCTGATAACCGCTTCCACGATGGCGAACCAAGCGACTATCACGACTATGAAGTCGACCTGTCACACAGCTTTATCCTGCGCGACCCGAACAAGTGCATCAACTGCACACAGTGCGTGCGTGTCTGTCATGACGTGATAGGCCCTGACTGCTATGGTATGTTTGGCAAGGGATTCGACACCATTGTTTCAACGCCATTCAACGTCAGCCTGCACGATACCGACTGTGTCTCTTGTGGCGCCTGTGTCCAGGTTTGCCCGACTGGCTCGTTGATGATGGCCGAGCGCTATCTGACGCGCTATGCATTCGCATTGGATCGCTGTATCTTCTGTGGCGACTGTGTCGAGGTCTGTCCTCACGGCGCGTTGGGTGAGACGCCGAACTTCGAGCTCTCCTTCTTCAACCGCTTCGGTCCCGATGTGACACTGGAGAAAGGTGACCTGGCGAATGCGCCAGATTACCTGGTACGCCAGCGCCTCCCTCGCGGCAAGAAGGATTTACCGGTGATGAGTCCGCTGGTGCGTCCGCTGCCACCACGGCGCATCCGCGAGTAAATAGAAGCAGAACCGAAAAACAGAGCAAGCCACCTTTCGTGAGGTGGCTTGCTCTGTTTTTCGGTTCATATAGGTTCCTCATCGCTTCTTGTTTGTACCTTCGCCACTTTTCCATCGTTAAGCTCGTGTTACAATAGTTCCGAAAACTCTAGCGATCTAGTGACCGCTTGCTTTTCTCGGCTTCGTGAGGGTCATCCTCACCGGATGGACTACATAGGGGGATACCCTACCATCCTCTACACCCTCCGACCCGAAGGCGTCAGGTGCTACTTTCCGCACAATATTGTACGCGCCGTTTATGTCGGCATTAATGAACCGGCGACCAGATGCGCGGTAGAGTCCACGTTTGATCCGTTTCCCGCTAAAGGTGTGTTTGGTGTCGTCGTTTGGTTTCCGTACCGGTAACGGGTCACGATCAAGAAAACTTGCCTGTGAGGTGTAGGACTCTTCCGTGATCTTGACGGTGATGCCGACCAGTTCCGCCTTGTAGGTCAGCATGGAGATGAAACGAGCATGGGGGATTTGCACAAAGTTCTGGGTAGTGCGCTTGCCCATCTCGCATTCTTGTTTCCAGCCGTCATTCTTGCCGATGACCAGCACGCCTATCTCCTCTTGTACCAGCAGGTCAATGATCTTGCGGCTAGCGGTATGCATGTAGTGATCGATACGCCGGTTGCGCTTGTTGGTCATGCGCTCCATCCGCTCTGTGGTGCCGCTATGCCCAAGCTTGTGTTGTAACTCTGCTCTGCGCTTGTTGTAGAACTGGTTGGCTGACTTCACTGGACGCCCGTTAATGACTACTGGGCGGAACCCAGGTTTGTTTGAGGCTAGCGCTCCTAGATTGTTCATGCCAATGTCTATGCCAGCATAGTATGCGGGATTGACCGGGGCTTGCACGATATCTTTCTCGTAGACCACTTCCACGACGTAGAAGCCCTTGCGCGGGACGACACGGACTTGATCGATGTGCTCTGAGTGTCGGGTTTTGATGCTGATAGGGAGCATAGAGGGTTGAATGAGACCACGCTTCAAGGCTCGTTTACCAAGCGCCTGAACGGTGTAGATGAGGATGTTCCGGCCATCGGTCTTGTGCTTGTACTTGGGGAGTTGTGGGCGTCCCGTGAACTTGGAGGGGTCTTGCTGGTAGGCTTGCTTCGCTTCTTTGAAGCTCTTCCAGTTGCGCTCAAGCAGCATCAAGATTTGTTGGCTGACTTTGGCTGGAAGTGCGCGATACGCCTCGTGGGACTGCATCATTTTATCCACCTGGTTGTAGGAGAGGTATCGTCCCTGGTGGATGAAGGCTTGCCGCATCTCGTACAGTGCTGCATTGTACAGGTTTTTAGACGCAAAGGCAGCGGCATCAATCACAGCGTAGCGCGGGTCATTCTTGTCGATGATGTGTTGCTCAACGAGTTGCATGAGCGTTGCCTCCTTCCTGTCTGGAACATACCTACTTTTATCTATTCTCTCCCATACCACACGAAGCGGTTGTGCTTCTTACTCTTCGCCTGTACTGACAAACGGGTTCTCTCGCAAATAGCCATTTTCCTCCTCTTGGATGTCGGTCAGACATCGTGCTTGTGTTGCAAAAACTCTCAGAGGAACACAATGAGCGGGAGGCTCCCCTTTCTTGTTGTGCTTAGGCAGCCACTCCAAACAGGCGGGCGATGAACATGACCTGCCCGGTGATGTCTCCTTTGTTCACGTTTTGCACCTGTCCTTTCCGAATCATGTTCATCATCTCATACCCCTGTAATGTCCGCCCTGCCGCTGGAAACGAGAAGAAGCCCTTTCCTGGTTTGACCAGTCGTTTGATGAAGCGATGGTCTTGCTCGATCAGATTGTTGAAATATTTCACTTGCCGTAGCTCCACGCTTTCAGCATGCAGCCCGGTAGCTTTGAGGTCTGCTATGGCCTTGGGATAGGCTGCATGCTTATCGATATTGATCACCCGGAGGACCGACGTCGTGGTGTTGGGATCAGCCGGAGCGGTCGGCTGGGCCACCTGCTCTCCTGGACTGGACGTGCTTGAGGAACTGAACATTCCGTGATCAGGGAACAGAGTTGGGCTTGCCTCTGGGAAACTCCTTCCTTCCTTTTGTTCCTTGTGCGTCTCAGATGTGGCAAGTATAGCATTTCTTCTCCAATGTCAAAGAAAGAGACGTTCATTACGACTCTTCAAGCAAGCTATGAGTATTTTTCATCAAAAGTGCGCAAGACCTAGGGTAGTGGACAAAGGAGCAGGATATGGTAGACTCTGAAGGTCAATCAGTTCTCAGAAAAGAGGAGCCTTCAATGGTGACGATCACCCTTCACTGCCCCCACTGAAAGACGCGACGCGCTGGTACGCAATGGTCATGCTCAGAGTGCGCAAACAGTTGTATCGCTGCCGTGTATGCGGACGTCAAAGTCGTGAGAACTCGACTCCCAATGCGTATCCAGAAGCTCGCCGCGAAGAGATTCTGCAGGCCTCTCAAGAACGCGAGCCTCCTGCGCGGCCTCACGCGCACGGATTGCGCGTCTCCCGCACAACGGTATCAAGTTGGATCAAAAAAAAGGAGCTCAGCTTCCTCCCTGCAGTACGACCTTGGTCACTCCCGATCCGCAGGATGCTACTTCCACCACATTGGAACTCGACGAGCTCTGGTCATTTGTGCTCAAAAAAGCGAATCGCTCCTGGGTTTGGATCGCCCTCTGCCGTAAGACTCGTCAAGTG
>WNGJ01007838.1_pt1 | contig 15613 bp, 14 predicted proteins | sample 5400611 | NCBI WGS metagenome assembly WNGJ01 (sample SAMN13153375, study PRJNA577476) | soil metagenome | isolation source: 40 cm soil or saprolite under Garry oak tree replicate 1 | place: USA:California | collected 2016-06-15
ACCTCCGCTTTGGTGGCGCCCTTTCTCTTTCCCAGAAATGGCTTGATGATGAGATAGACCACGTCTCGGAGCGGCATATAGCGAAGGAACCGCCGCAGCAGCCGCAAACTCTGCGCCGGATAATGGAGCAACTTATAGACAAAGAGCCGGCGCAGCCCCGCGCGCCGCACGTCGTTGATCAGTTCGCCCGGCAAACAGGTCGGATCAATAGTCGAGCACTTAAAGTACTTGTACCAATCAACCGCGTCATTGACCAAACCGCGTTTCACATATTCCTGCCAGAGGGGGGTGCCGCGATAGACACAAAGCCGGTTGAAACCGAAAGTATCCAGCGGAAGCCTCGCCGCAAAATCAAAGGTCGCGTTCATGTCCTCCACCGTCTCATCCGGGTTGCCGACCACAAAAAACCCGTGGACGATCTCGATGCCCGCTTTCTTGGCGTTGGCCACCGCGGTCTCAATCTCTGCCAGCGTCTGCTCTTTTCGGACCCGATCGAGTATCTTCTGGCTGCCGCTCTCGATTCCGAACATGAGCGTGCGACAGTGGGCTTTGGCCATCGCTGGAAACAAGTGCTGGGCGACGGAGTCCACGCGGCCTTCACAGCCCCATTGAATCGTGATGCCATTGTCGTTAATGCCTGCACAGATGGCCTCGATCCGTTTTGGCTGTAGAAGAAAATGGTCATCGACAAAATAGACCGCGCCGTAGCCGAGTGCCTGGAGATGCTTGAACTCCTCCACGACGTGCTGCGGGCTGCGCGAACGCCACTTCCCTTCGTTGAAGATGGGAATGTCGCAAAACGTGCACGACCACGGACAGCCGCGGGAGGTCTGCATGGTGGTGAAGCGTTCCATCGACAACACCGCCGGCACGTCCAGTGGCATGGATTCGACGAAGTCCAGCGGCAAGCTCTCGCGGTCCGGGAACGGCCACTGGTCCAGTTGGCGCTCCACCTTTCGATTCGGGTTATTGAGCACCCGGCCATCTTTGGCCCAGGTTAGACTCGCCACGTCCGCTGGATCTTCCAATCGTTCCAGCAGGTCGAGGATGAGCTGTTCGCCGTCACCCCGGCAGACGAAGTCCACCTCGGGGCATTGGAGTTTGACCAACGGCGCATTGAGGCTGGCAAACACGCCTCCGAACGCCAGCTTCACCTCGGTGTCGGCGGCGCGGATCTGGCGGGCGAGAATCTTGGCGTAGGGATAACTGGTGGTGCTCAGGAAACTTAGACCAACCAGGGCCGGTCGCTTCCTTTTGATCTGCTCAACGATGACGTCGTTGGGCGTTTCGGGATTGGCCTGGTCAAAAATCACGCACTCGTGGCCGGCGCGTTTCACCACCGCCGACAGCGACATGATGCCGATGGGAGGAAATCCCATCACCCGAATGTTTCCGTTCTTGGCGCGAGTCTTGGCTGGAAGCGCGTAGAACTGAGGGTCTCGAACGTGGATCAGAAAGACCATCATGAAAACCTCCAATCTAGTGGCAGACAGTGACCGGGGCTGCTGTGCCCGGCTCCTAGTCGTCTTGGTTGCAACCCAAGCTTCCCTCGCCAAAGCCCGGTGGCGGCGGGGCCATCTTCTCGCGGAGCGTGTGCTATGTCGGTCATAAAGACATCGTTGCGGGGCTGGCTCCGACCGGTTGAAGACCGGAGACCCATCGAACGTCCCGCCAAATGAATGGAATGAGAAATATCGAAATTAAGCTTGCGAGGCAACAGAAATGATTTTGAGTGATTCTGCCCTTGCCGGCGGATGATGCTTGAGAAACTCAACAATACCATGAAAAAGAACAAGAACAGTCATTGCATTCGTTTCCGCGTCGCGTAGGGTGCTTCTGCTTCAAAACTATGAAGATTTGCGTCAATCAGGATAACCAACAGCTCGGACCGTACTCCAAGGAACAGGTGCGAGAATTGGTGTATAGCGGTGACGTTAAACGCTCGGCGCTGGCTTGTCCCGAAGGCACGACTGACTGGGTGCCTTTGGAAAAGCTCTTGAATCAGCAGGATGGTCCACCCCCAGCGACCGTGGCGCCGGTGATTACTATTCCAATAGGACGCCTCCGGGATTCCAAGGAAAAGACCGCGTTAACTTGGCTCTACGTCGCTTCCATCCCTGGCTGGTTGTTCCTCGTCATTTGGACTGTAGCGTCAACGGGCATAATTCTTGTGATTATCGGCTTCGTCGTTCTGCTGGCGGTCATCGGTGAGCTATGGTTCGGAGCGTATCTGAAGGCGAATGCAGTGCGCGTTTCCGAAAGACAACTGCCGGAATTGCATGGCGTTGTGCAACGATGTTGTGAGCGCCTGGGAATGGCCCCTCTGGATGTTTACGTTATGCAGCAAAATGTGTGGAACGCATTTGCCATGAAAATCTGGGGCCGGCGGATGGTCGTCTTGCTCTCAGGCGCTGTTGATTCGATCCTGCTCAAGGGAAATATGCAACAACTGGCGTGGCTCGTCGGCCATGAGCTGGGCCATCATCGTGCCGGCCACTTGGACTTCAGCCGAAAGCTGGCCAATCTCGGAGATTGGTGCATCTGGATTAAGCTGTGGCACTCGCGCCGAGCGGAACTCACGTGCGACCGTGCGGGCCTTTATTGCGCTGGGAGCCTCGAAGCGAGCCAACTCGCTTTGATGAACGCAACCGTCGGCGCTCAACTTGCCGCCCAGGCCAATGTGGAAGAGGCTGTCCGGCAATGGCACCAGCATCGCCGCGAATTCTTCGTCCGGTACCGCACACTTTACTCGACCCACCCGCATCACTTGGCGCGATTAGACCATTTGGCGACGGCGGCGGCAGAACTGGGCATTGGGAGATAATAATCGGTCAGTAAACTTGAAACTCCGGCCGCGCCACGCTAAAAGAGCCGGCGCGAAATGTATAACAACGGCCTCGCTCTAGTTGCTCCACGAATTACGCTGGTTTTGGATCCATCGTTTTGTCCCGCTGTCCCCCCTAACCGTGCTTTCCGAGCTCTGGTTCGCGCCGTCACCAATCCAACACCGGTTGGCATCGCGCTGGATCAAATGGACGGCAATGTCTCGCATTTCGACACCGAGATTTTCCCCAAACACATCCCCAAGCCTCCGGCAACTAAACCGCGCAGCGTCAAAAAGCAAATTCCTATGTGCAGCCTTCAACCTTTGACATGCTTGCAGGTGCAAGCCCTGCCTCGGCAAGGGATGGTTGGGCCGAGTAGTGATAGCAGACCCTGGCCGGGGGAGAACCTGGTTGGGGCAAGCTCTGCCGTAAACGGGCGGGCCTGTCGGCGGCGCAGAGCCTCCGGCGGGGATTGGCCAGCCGCTCTAGCCAACGTGCAGGCCGCAACATTACGAGAAAACTGCCGCCCCGAGATTGCTTCCTCCTCTGAAGCCAATGAGGAGGGGAAATTCGGAACAGCCGAGCCACGATAGGAATGGTGAAGGCTCCAATGATCCAGGGATTAGCCATCAAAAGAACGGGGTCGGCCGACGCGGTAGAGGTAGCGGCGTGTATGGACATTATGACAAAGCAAAGAAGGGAAGGTGAGGCGAACCGCCCGGCAAGGGCAAAGACCGGCCAGTGTAAGCTGATAAAGCCAAGCTGGACGGAGTTCGTCAGACTGGCGGATCAGGCCGTAGTAGCGTTTGCAGGTGCGGACATGATAAACCGTGCTGAGCCAAGGGCCTGTGGGTGCAGCCGTGGTTCCAGACGCCTGGATGAGAAATGGCCAGAAACGGATGAACGGCAGCTCCCGCGTCAAACGAAGCCAGGACGGGTTTCGGAAGGGCGCAGGAGGACAAGGCTGGCTTCCAGCCGTACTGGGGAAAACCCGCCGTACGGAATGAATTGAGGGGGTGGAGGAAACGTCGGCATGACCCGAGGGCTGTTTGCCACGATGCTCGAAAGGGCTGACACACAAGAAGCCATTGGTCTAAACCGGTCGTGCCTCCGCTCCACTCGACCAGTCAATTATCAATATAACATTGCCGATGCCGATGGCAACGTGCTGCACCCGGACAAAAGCGCCTTCACTCCCGGCGCGGTCCACGTCCGTGATCTCCAGGCCACTATCCTTCACCTCCTCGGCGTCGATCACGAGCGGCTGAATTATCTGTAGCAGGGCCGCCGCTTCCGGCTTACCGATGTGGACGGCTTCGTGGTGAAAGATATTCTCGCCTGACATACCGCGGTGTAGGCGCAGGGACTTCCACGGGGCGTACAGCCTTGGAATGCGGCGTTCGAATTGCGCCACCCTCACACGTAAGTTTTGGCTTTGTCAGTGACATCTTTGGCATAAACTCAAGTCACAGAAGCCATGAGGCCGACCGTCCCTCGGCTCGAAGCGGAACCTCAATCCAGAGTCTCAAGCGGTGGGTTTCGGCTGGGCCACCGCACTTGCCTGGATGGTTTGAGGGGTATCGCCGTCTTGTCGGTTCTTGTCGCCCATGCCAACCTGGTCGGCGGTTGCCTTGGTTCCATGGGCGTGGACATTTTCTTTGCTCTTAGCGGTTTTCTGATCACGTGTCTTCTGCTGGAGGAATGGGATGAGCTTCACGCGGTCAGCCTTAAGGCCTTCTATATGCGGAGGGTTCTTCGACTTCTCCCGGCGCTGTCGGTGATGCTGGTGGTATTCGTTGCGTTCCACTGGTGCTTCAGCCCTCGAGTGGCTGCCAGACAAAGCGCGGTGCACGCTTTGATAGCTCTTTTCTATTCGTCAAATTGGGCGTTTGCGCTCGGGTTCCGCCAACCCGTTCACTCGTTCGCGCACACCTGGACCCTATCGATCGAAGAGCAGTTCTATCTGACGTGGCCTGCCATTCTGCTGTTGTTGCTGCGACGCACCGGTTCCCGTGCCTCAATGCTGACATGGGTCGTCTTCGGACTATTCATCATCGTGCTGGAGAAGGTGATGATACTGGTAGCGACGGCAAATGGCGGGGCATTATGGCTGAACTTTGCAACGGAAGCTCGTGCTGATGCGTTGTTGAGCGGTTGTGCGGCAGCCATCGCCCTCTCCTCGGGCTTGCTGCCTTCCAGCCCGTGGCCGAAGCTCGGGCTCAAGTCCGTCGCCTGGGGAGTTGCCCTGCCTGGGCTCGTCCTGCTGAATGTTTGCGACGTCCCTGCAGAATTCTATCGACTCGGTCTGGACTTGGCCTTCGCGGTTCTTGCTGTAGTCATCATTTTACACATCCTGATTGAGCCAACAGGGGTCCTGCACCGCTTTCTAGGACTGCGTTGGCTCGGGTATTTCGGCAAGATCTCCTATGGCCTTTATTTATGGCATTACCCCGTATTCCTTCAGGTGCAAACTCAGCATTGGCCGCAGGTGAAAGAGCTCACCATCGAGCTGGCCTTAACAGGGGTCGCCACACTCGCTTCATTCTACCTCCTCGAACGGCCCATCCTTCAGTTCAAGCGAAGATTTGCTTACAGCCGGGCCGGGCACGGACGGTCGGGGTAAATTCTCTCCTGGCCAGCGGAAGCGGTTAGACCAATTCGCGATAGACATCCGGGTGCGGGCGGGAGATCACCACCGCATTGACCAGCATGCCTGCTTCACCAATCACCTGGCGGCCTGCAGCAACCGCCGCTTGAACCGAAGCCACATCGCCGGTCATGGTGCAAAAGGCTTTGCCGCCTAGTGTAGTGTCTCACAAACGACTGGAGTTATTTTCTCTTATTTTTTCGCATTCTGGGGCGGGTGCAACCGGGCTTGATCCGCTCCAGCGTCTGTTTGCAGCGGTTTAGCTTCTCGACGATTGAGTCCACGGTCGCCGTCCACACGAACGGCTTGGGGTCGCTATTCCAGGCGGCGAGGAATTCCTCGATGGCCTTCTGCAGATGCTCAGTTCACTGACTGGTCACCACTAAAAAAGCTTACCTGTTTCGAATGAGGGATATACCATGGCGGTTGTGAAAGCACGATCCAGTCTTTTTCCATTGGTTGCCGGCGCGGCAATTCTTCTGAACTGCGGACCGATTGGGGCGGAAGACTGGCCACAGTGGCGCGGGCCGCATTTCAACGGTTCCTCGACCGAAAAGGGGTTGCCGTCGGCGTGGTCAAAGGACGATGCCCTGTGGCGGACCGACTTGCCGGGGCCCAGCGCGGCGACACCTGTCATCTGGAGTGATCATGTGTTTGTCTCCACGGCGGAGACCGCTTCCAAGAGCCTCCATGCTCTGTGCCTGGATCGCAAAACGGGCAAGATCCTTTGGGACCAGAAGGTGGGGGAGGGGATTCAGCGCGACAATATGAGCAATTTCTCGTCGCCGTCGCCGGTAGCCGATGGCGAGCGAGCATTCTTCTTTTACGGCAATGGCACACTTGCGGCCTTTGATCATGCGGGCAAACAGCTCTGGTCGCGCAGCATTACAAAAGAATACGGCGACTTTGCCTTTCAGTGGACCTTCTCGGCCACGCCGATGCTCTACGAGGGCAGGCTCTACCTGGAGGTTTTGCAGCGGGACGAACCGGTGCACGGTCGGGGCCGCACCGACGGCCCGATCGAGTCGTTTCTGCTGGCGCTGGATCCCGCAACAGGAAAGACGCTCTGGCGCCAGGTCCGTCCCAGTGACGCCGTAGCCGAATCGCATGAGGCGTACACGACTCCAATTCCTTTCGAATATCATGGCCGCAAGGAAATCCTGATCGCTGGCGGCGATTGCCTGACGGGCCACGATCCTGAGACCGGGAGTGAACTGTGGCGCTGGGGCACGTGGAACCCCAGGAAGATCGGCCATTGGCGTCTGGTCCCTTCGCCGGTCGCCGGGGGTGCAGTCATTCTGGCCTGCGCGCCCAAGGGCGATCCTGTCTATGCTATTAAAGCCGGCGGCGGCGGCCGGTTAAACGACTCGGCGATCGCCTGGAAGACGGATCAGAGGCGCGAGCTTTCAGCCGACGTGCCTACCCCGCTGTTTTACGAGGGAGACTTCTTCATCTTAAAGGAGATGAGGCCCCAATTGTCCCGGGTGGATCCCGCCAGCGGAACCGAGAAATGGACGGTGGAGTTGCCTGGCAGGCTCAAGTTCGAAGCCTCTCCCATGGGAGCAGACGGGAAGATCTACCTGATGAATTTCGCGGGAGATGTCGTGGTAGTGGATGCGCGCAAGGGAGAGATCCTGAGCACCGTGGCTATGGGTGAGCCCGGCGACGACATGACGCGCTCGTCCATCGCCGTTGCCAACGGACAACTTTTCATTCGCACCAACCACAAGCTGTATTGCGTCGCAAAGAAATAGCAGATTGAAGAAAGAAAGCTCCAAGCATCAATCTTCAAGCTTCAGGGAATCATCAAGCCACAAGCCCGGCCCTTGAAGCTTGTAGATTCCCTGAAGCTTGGAGTTTGGAGTTTGAAGCTTTTTCCCCGCAGTTTCCCTGAAGCTTGAAGATTGGTGCTTGAGGCTTGTTGCATTGGAGCTTGGGGCTCATGCCTAGTCCCGCGCTTTTGTCGGATTTTTCGAGGCGGTTTGTTTATCAAGCCATTGGTATAGATCCGGTGATGCGTAGGCTGCCTCCCAGGAGTTGTGGCCAATCCACTCAAGGGTGGTGAAGCGGATAGTCGTGCCGCCCGCTTTTTTGATCGCCTCGACCATCTCTACGGACCGTTGCAGCGGCACGGCTGCGTCGTCCGTGCCATGAAAGACCCAGATGGGCAGCCCTTTGAGTTTGTCGGCGTCCTGGGGCTTACCTCCGCCACAAATGGGAACGACGGCGGCGAACCTTTCGGGGTGGTCGGCGGCCAGCCGCCAGGCGCCATAGCCGCCCATGCTCAACCCAGTCAGGTAAATCCGGTCCTGATCTATCTTGCACTGTTTGGCGAGGTGATCGAGCAATTCCAGCAGCAGTACCTCCTGGCGGGATTGGTCCCAGGACTCCGCTTCAGGGCATTGAGGAGAAACCACCACGTAAGGGAAACTTTCCCCACGCTCAATCAGCCGCGGCGGCCCCCACTTCTTGACGGCACTGAGGGGCCCGCGGCTTTCGCCGCGACCATGGAGGAAGAGCAGCAACGGCCATTTGCCTTCTTTGGAATCATATTCGTTGGGCAGGTAAAGCAGATAAGCAACCGATTTGTCCCGGTCGAGCTTGAGGGTCTGTTCGACCTGTTTGCCGGCGGCAGGATCGACACCCAGGACTGGGGGCGGGCTGGAAGCCTCGCCAACTGTCAGGCTGGAAGCCTGACCCACGGGGGAAGGGGCGCAACTTGGAATCATGCTCATGATGGTTAAGAGAATAAGGAGGATTCGCATGGGCCAATTTCCTTACCCAATTGCGGGCGGCTGTCAAAAGAAACTTTACAGCCCTGCATTCTTTCAGGCTGGAAGCCTGACCCACGCGGCGCGCCGCCTCGTGCCGATCAAAGACTCCGTCACCAGCAATACCAGAGCCGCCGCGATGGGGACATGAAACCGTTCGACACCCAGTTTCCGAGCAGGACTTGAACTCGGCTTGGTGTTCAGCGTCTCCAAAGCCAGACGGACTCTGGCCAGACCTTCTCCAAGCGGCCCGAGGGGATGGTAAGCGCCACCCGTCGCGCGAGCGATGGCGCTGAGGGTGGTTTCATCGAGCCGGCTGCGCACCACCGCCCCTTTGCTGTCCCGCACCAGACCCGGAACCCCTTGCTCGTTCAGGAGATGGATCTCCGCCCCCGCCGGCGTCCCGACGCCGATGGTGAAAACCACGGCGCCTTGTTTGGAGAGCGCCTGTGCGGTCTGGACTCCGCCTTTTTCCAGGTCTTCGCCGTCGGTCAGCAGCACCAGAAACTTTTGCCGTTCGCTCTTTTCCATGGCGCGAAAGCCCTCATCGAGGGCGCGCCCGATGTCGGTGCCGGGAACCGGGATGGTCTTGTCGCCGATGGCCATCAGCGCATCTTCGAAGGCGGCGTAATCGAGCGTAAGCGGGCATTGTAGAAAAGCCTGGCCTGCGAAGGCGACCAGCCCGACGCGCCCGCGCCCGTGGCGCTGGACGAAATCGAGCAGGGCCAGTTTGGCGCGCTGCAAGCGGCTGGGCGCCACGTCGGCCGCCAGCATGCTGCGGGAACAATCCAGAATAAAGACAACGTCCTGGCCGAGCAACCGGCTGACTTCTTCCTGCAAGCCCCATTGCGGCCGTGCCAGTGCCAGGCCCAGCCCGGCAACGCTCAGCACCAGCAGCGCGTGCTTGATGGCGCGACGCAACGGACTGTGCGAGCGGGTCAGTTCCCGGACGAAACGGGGCGCGGCAACCTGGGCAAGCTGGTTGCTCCGCGCCCAGGCCGAATAGCGCTGCAACACGATTAGCGCTACCGGCCCCATCACGGCCAGCCAGAGCCAGCGCGGTTCGGCGAAATGGGGATTGGCGAAGTTCATTGGAGGTTTGGAGTCACGGCACCCTTCTGAACCGTGTGTTTGCCAGAGTCAGTTCCAGCGACAACAAGCCGAACGCCGCCAGCAAGGGCCATTGGAACAACGGTCTGTAGGTCGTGAAGCGGCGGAGCTTGACTTCGGTTCTTTCGAGCCGATCGATGTCATCGTAAATGCTCTGCAGTTCGCGGCGGCTGGTCCCCCGGTAGAACCTGGCGTGGGAGAGAGCGGCCATTTTGCCCAGAACCGAGTAGTTGGCCGGCTGGAGCGTCAGAGCCGGGATGACGTTGCCGTTGGCGTCGAGCTTCAGTTTACCGGTCGAGGGATCAAACAAAGGCAACTGGCACGGCTCCTCAATGCCGATGCCGATGGTATAGACCTTCTGGCCCAACGCCGCCGCAAGTTGGGCCGCAGGCACGGGATCAATGTCACCGCGATTGTTGTCCCCATCGGTCAGCACGATCATGATGCGGCTCTTGCTGTCCTTGATTTCTTTGAGCCGCCTGGCGGCCGCCGCAGTGGCGTCACCGATGGCAGTGCCCAGGTCACGGATGATACCCACGTGCAGGCGATGCAGGTTCTCCAGGAGCCAATCGTGGTCGAGCGTCAACGGGCTGGCCAGATAAGGAACAGCCGAGAAGACGATCAACCCGATGCGATCGCTGGGGCGTTTTTTGACGAAGTCTTCCAGCACCTCGGCAGCGATGTCGTAGCGCGACACGCGCTCGCGCGGGCCGCCCATGTCCAACGCCATCATTGACCACGACAGGTCGAGCACGAGCATGATGTCAATGCCGCTGGCTTGCGTTTCCGTTCGGTCGTTGGCAAATCGTGGCCCGGCCAGCGCGATGATGCACAGTCCGACGGTCAAAAGCCTGAGAAAGAGCAGCAGCCGGCCCGCGGCGGCCCGCGCCGTCGCCCCGACCGCCCGAGCGATGTCCGCGCTGGGAAAGCGCAGCGCCGAAAGTTTGCCTGGACGCCCGTGTAGAAAGGCCTGGACGGGCAAAAGCGCCAGCAACGCCAACAGCCAGGGATATTGAAACTGGAGGGTGCTGGTCATAGTGGAGGCACGCAGGGAAGACCGTGAGAGCGTGGAGCGTGGGACCGTGAAGCGTGGAGCGTGGGACCGTGAACCGTGGAGCGATGCTTCGACGCTCTGACGCTCCCACCCTCCACACTCCACGCTCCCTCCGAGCCGCTCATGAGTGGGCGTCTCCAGCTTTGGCGTCAGGGGCTGGGACGGGCTGCGGAGATTGGAGTTGAGCCTGGACGGTGGCGGCTTGGCGCAGTTGAGCGCGGCGAGCCTCGGCCAGTTCGATCAGCCCAAAAGCCTGGGCCACCGCGTTCAGCGCCGGCAGCGGCCCGCCCGCCTTCGCTTCGCTATGGCGCGGCAAGCCCGCTCGCCGCGCCGTAGCTTGGAGCGAAGGCGGGCGGGGCGCGAACTTGCGTTCGTCGCAGTGGCGCAGGAAATCAGCAAAGGCAGCCGAAAGCTCCGGACCGACTGGCTCATGGCCGGCCAGAGCGCGGCAAAACTCGCTGGTGGTCAGCTCTCCGGCCGGCAGGCCGAATGCAGCGGCCACATAGCGCTTGAGGATTTGGGAAACGCCGCTCAATACAACGCCGTCTTCGGGCTGTTGCGGCAAGCCTCTGAGCGCCTGACGCGCCTGAGCTTCCAGGGCCAGTGGGATCGGCTGTCCTGGCCGGTTAAAGAACCAAACGGCGGCGCCAGCCAAGCCCAGCAAAAGGCAAGCTGCCACCATCACCCAGAGGCCGTATTGTTCCCAGAAAGTTGGAGGGATTTCCCCTCGCGGCGGACGCAAACGCGCAATCGCGTCCAGGGCCGCAGGGTTCGTGTCGGCGGCCATCATGCGCCTGGCCACAAGCATAGGCAGGCCCAGAGCTAAACTCCAAATCCTGAGCGTCGAGCTGAGAAACAGACCCGGCCAACACGGAGATCGGAGATCGGAGATCGGAGGTCGGCGGTCTGCTCTGACCTCCGACCTCCGCCCTTTGACCGGAGGGCGCAGGGCGCAGGGGGCAGGGGGCAGGGGGTGCTGAAGCTCAGCGTATCAACACCCGCGCGCCTCAGCGTGCGGTCGAGTTCGGCCAGACGTTCCGTGTTGGTCTGGGCGAACTTCGCGCGGAGGGCGGCGCCGCTGGAATCCAGTTCGAGCAATTCGCCGGTTTCGGCGTCCTCGATGGTTAGTAACCCAGCGGCGGGCAATTGGTTTTCGCGCGGGTCGTGCAGGTGAATGCAGACCAGGTCGTGGCGGGCGTTGGTAAGCCCTATTTCCTGGACCGTGTCCCGGCCAGTCGCGAGGACCGAAGTCGGAGCACGGAGGTCAGAGATCGGAGGGCCTTCTGACCGCTGACCTCCGATCTCAGATCTCCGGCCGGCAGACTCCGCGCCGAAGCTGTGGAGAAAATCGGTGAGCAGGAAAATGATCGAATGCCGATGCAGCACATGATTAAGGAAGGCCAAGGCTGCCGGAATATTGGTGCCTTGGCGCTTGGGATCGAAGAAGAGCATCTCCCGGACCAGCCGCAGGATGTGGCGGCGGCCTTTGCGCGGCGGCAGATACAACTCAACCCGATCGGAGAAGAGCAGCAGCGCGACCTTGTCGCTGCTGCGCGCCGCTGAGAGAGCCAGCGTGCCGGCAATCTCGGCGGCAAACTCGCGCTTGCTCCGGCGAGACGACCCGAAAGCGGACGAGGCCGACACGTCCACCGCCAGCACCAGGGCCAACTCGCGCTCCTCCCGGTAGCGTTTGACGAATGGCCGTCCCATCCGAAAAGTGACGTTCCAATCAATGTCGCGAACCTCATCACCGGGGATGTATTCACGCAGCTCCTCGAAATCCATTCCCCGGCCCTTGAAGTGGCTCAGGTAGGCGCCAACCATCGTGTCGTTGACCAACCGCTTGGTGCGCACCTCGACCCTGCGGACGGATTCGAGTAGTTCAAGGATGGTCATGGCCAACGGAGGACGGAGGGCGGAGATCGGAGGTCAGAGGTCAGAAGGCCCTCCGATCTCAGACCTCCGATCTCCGGCCTATGTCTGCTGCTGATCACGGCACCGGGACAGCATTGAAGATTTTCTTGATGATCGCATCGGTCGTCACCGCTTGCGCCTCAGCCTCGTAGCTCAGGATCAGGCGGTGGCGCAGCACATCGGGGCCGATGCTCTTGATGTCTTCGGGCGTCACATAAGCGCGACCCTGCAACAGCGCCCAGGCCTTGGCCGCCAGGGTCAGGTAAATCGTCGCCCGCGGCGAGGCGCCGAACTGGATGAAATGCTTCAGGTCTAGCTTGTAAGTCTCCGGCTTGCGCGTCGCGAAAACCAGGTGCACCACATAATCACGCACCTTTTCGTCCACATGAATCTGGTCCACCAACTTGCGCGTCTGCCGGATTTCATCCAGGGGCACCACCGCCTTGACCTGTGTCTCCGGCGACGTGAAGGCCATGCGGTCCAGAATCTTGCGCTCCTCCTCGAAAGAGGGATAATCGAGCAGCACTTTGAACATGAAGCGGTCCACCTGCGCTTCGGGCAACGGATAGGTGCCTTCCTGATCGATCGGGTTCTCCGTAGCCAACACCAGGAACGGCGAGGGCAAGGGCATGGTTTCACCCCCCAGCGTGACTTGCCGTTCCTGCATCGTTTCCAGCAGGGCCGACTGCACCTTGGCCGGCGCGCGGTTGATTTCGTCGGCCAGCACAAAGTTGGCGAACACCGGGCCTTTGGTGGCATGGTATTTGCCGTCCTGCGGGCTATAGATTAACGTGCCCACGATATCGGCGGGCAGAAGATCGGGCGTGAACTGGATGCGGTGGAAGGAAGCCTGTATCGCGGCCGCGAGGGTGCGGACCGACAAGGTTTTGGCCAGGCCAGGTACCCCTTCGAGCAGCACGTGCCCGTTGGCCAGCAGCCCGACCAGCAACCGGTCCACCAATTGCTCCTGGCCAACTATCACCTGGCCAATTTCGGCGCGGAGCCTGCCGATCCAGCCCGCCGCCGCCTGGACTTGTTCGATCAACGCGCTGCTCATGGGCGGGCAATCTAGGCCAGGATGCGCAGTGACTCAAGCGATCTGCTCAAAAAACGTGCGCACCGGCTTTGACTCTGAGCAACCGGACCTCCTGGCGGAATGTCTGAGCTTGTCTGAAGAGGAAGACGCCACGGTCATCACGGAGGCCGTGGCCGAATGGAGAGAGGTTCCTTTGGCCGTCAACCGGATTGAGATCAGCCTCTGGCAACGCAACCGGCAAGCCCAGGCCGCTCTGGACTTTGGGTGAACGCGCTGACTTGCGGGCAAGTGTAAGTCTTAGTGCCTCGAATACTGGCGGGAGCTTCCTGTTCTGCAGCGCCGGCCCGCCTTCGCTCGGAGCTACGGCGCGGCCAGCTTCCCCGGGCTTGCCGCGCCATAGCGAAGCGAAGGCGGGCTGGATGATTTTGGCAAATTAAAGCGAGCCAGCAGCCCAGCAGGCCCGCGCAAACAGGATGGCTCTTTGGAGGGCGAACACTCATCCATGAGTCCTTGCACACCCAAAAAGCCGGGAAGCAAGTTTGAGAACTCATCATGGATCGGGCAGCATTGCCCCGAAGCCCATCTGATCGGTGGTGGTGGGGAGCCAAAACCGTTTGCTGCGCTCCAGCTTTGCCCCGGTTTTGGCGTTTACCCTTTCGACGTGAAAATCGCAAAACACCAGATGCCCGCGGCCATTGTGACGGGTCGAGACTGCTTTGGTGGAGACGCCCTGAAAGGAAGCAGGGCCAATCATCCCAGTGTTATCGCTGGCCGACAGGTTGGCTTCCATGAAGAGAAACGTTTTGGTGGGGGCAACGAACCTGGCCGTTTCGGAGTCATGACAGATGACGCAGTTCATGGAGTAACTGGACTGGCGGTTTGCAGCCAGGCCGTTCCTGGTCGAGATGGGGAACGTGGTCGAAATGGGCAACGTCATCTTATCAGTTGGACAGAGATAAACGGTTTTGCTTCGCAGGTGAGGGTACAGCTTGCCCGTGGTGACATCGATGCTGGCTGGAGACAGAGACGAACTGTGGAGCCAATCCAAAAAGAAAGGCAAGTTGCCCTGGTTATCCAAAGAATAGGTCATGGCAGCGATGCCGAGTTGGCGGATGTTGTTCGAGCAGGAAATGGTCCTGGCAGCTTCTTTGGCCCGGCTGAGCGCCGGCAAGAGCATCGCGGCCAACAGGGTGATGATCCCGATTACGATGAGCAACTCGACGAGAGTAAACGCTTGGCCACGGCCCAGCGCTTTACGCGCCCGCAAACGCAAAAACCAATCACACATAATGGACGATCCGTTGAAGGCCATCTCCACCACGTACCGCCTGCCTGCCAAGAGTTTGGACAGGCGCTATATACAACACAGCCAGGAGATTTGCAAGATCGGCTTTCAACTTTTCAACCCTCCGCGTCTCAACCGCCGAGGGGACCGCAAAGCCAACGCAGGCGCTTTGGAAATATGTCCGCTGAAACAGCAAACCGCAATGGCTGCCCTGCGCCAAGAACCCACACCGTCTCAATTCAACAGTTTCTCGTTGCGTCACAGTTCTTGAATCGCGCCAGAAATCCAGCAATTCTCATTATGGCCGCTTCGATCCACGCCGGGTGAGGGCACCCGGCCTACACGCCCCACAGAACCGCCCTCTTGTAGGCCGGGTGCCCTCACCCGGCGTCCCCATCTGGTCCATAATGAGAATCGCGGCAGAAATCACTGGCGGGTTTCAAGTCCGATGGTATAAGACCACGCATGTCTTCTTATCGTGTCGGAATCATCGGCGGCAGCGGGCTGTATCACCTCGAAGGGTTTACCCGCCAGGAGTGGTTGAAAGTCAAGACTCCGTTCGGCCCGGCATCGGATCAGTTTCTGGCTGGCAAACTGGCGGGGCGTGAGGTTGTTTTCCTGCCCCGACATGGCCGGGGCCACCGCATCCTGCCTAGCGAACTGAACCACCGCGCCAATATTTGGGCCATGAAGACCCTTGGGGTGGCCTGGATCATCAGCGCAAGCGCCGTTGGATCGCTCCAGGCCAAATACAAACCGCGCGACATTGTCTTGCCGGACCAATTCCTGGACCGCACCAAGCAGTCAGCGGCGCACACATTTTTTGGGCGCGGCATCGTCGCGCACGTCGCGTTCGCTGAACCGGTTTGCGAGGAACTGCGCCAGCTCTTGCTCAAGACCGCCCGCGCGTTGAGAGCGCGCGTTCACGACGGGGGCATTTACGTGAACATGGAGGGTCCGGCCTTCAGCAC
>WNGJ01003817.1_pt1 | contig 15608 bp, 14 predicted proteins | sample 5400611 | NCBI WGS metagenome assembly WNGJ01 (sample SAMN13153375, study PRJNA577476) | soil metagenome | isolation source: 40 cm soil or saprolite under Garry oak tree replicate 1 | place: USA:California | collected 2016-06-15
CTTTCTGTTTGAGAAGAACTATAAATGTTTCCACACATAAAGGGTATCATGAGAGTTTGAAAACAGCAATTTCTTCCCCGATTCATTCGGTCAAACCTGTTCCCCAACTTGTCGCCCCTCCAAAATAGCCTGCTCAATACGACGTGGCGCTACGCAATCGCCAATACGGAAGAGTTGCGGGACACGCCCCTTGAGCGCCATATACAGCTCCTGTGATGGACGCTCATACGTCCCCAACACAACAATGTCAGCGGGCAGTTCTCGTTCGCCTTCGGCGAAACGGTCAACGACGATGACCTTCCCCGGCTCGATACGTACGACAGCCGTGTGTGGCGTCACAACAATGCCATGCGGGTGTACCCTCTGTTTCCACAGTACAAGATCATGGGTAGCCACAAGATCACGCCCAACATAAAAATCCTCAGTCACTACCTCCACGTTTTTTCCTGCCGCTGCAAGCAGTTCAACCGTAGAAAGTACGCCGTGCGAGTCAGTCTCATCAACCACGACTACACGCTCTCCCTCAATCTGCTCTCCTGCCAGCACACGACGAATATCTGTGACATGTGACAGATCATGACCGGGTATAGGTAACAACCCCATACCTGTATGCGCCCCCGTGGCAATGATGACCGTGTGTGGGCGCTGCGCTAAGATCATTTCTGCTGTGACTTCAACACCTGTGTGCACCTCAACCCCGAGTTGCTCAAGTTCTGACTGTAGATAGCCAGTAATTAGCTGCAACTCGCCACGTCCTGGCCCCTTTGCTGCGAGCGCCACTGTCCCACCGAGGGTTGTTTCCCGTTCGTAGAGTACCACCTCCCGCCCTCTCAGCGCGGCTGTCCGTGCCGCCTCTAATCCCGCCGGTCCCCCACCAACGATATAGACCTTCTGACCATCTTTCACCGGTCGTTTTTCAGGCGGGAGAGGCTGAGCATGTACAACCTCCGGGTTCACACTACAACTAATGGTAGCATTCATGACGCTTCGTACCTGGCAGCCCTGATTACAACTAATACACGGCCGTACCCTCTCAGGCCGTCCTTCTTGCGAGAGTCGGGGTAGATTAGGATCTGCGATCAATGCGCGGATCATCTCTACTCCGTCGGCTTGCTCCTCCGCCAGTACCCACTCGGCCTGTGCTGCACTCATAATACGCCCGGCGGCAAAAATAGGAATATCAACGACTGCTTTGATTGCGCCAGCTAAGTGGACTGCATACCCCTGGGGAACGTGCATTGACGCATTGAAAGGGAACATGTGTGTACTCAAAATACTTCCCATTGTCACCGTCACATAGTCAACGCGCCTCGTAGTCACGAGTAGTCGCACTATTTCAAGACTTTGCTCAGGGGTCAAACCTGCCCAGGGCGCAAGTTCATCTGCACAGAAACGCACACCCAGCACACAGTCGATTCTGATCGCTTCGTCTACTGCTTCCAGCGTCTCCTGCACGAAACGCAACCGATTTTCAAGCGCGCCTCCATAGTTATCGCTGCGCTGGTTCGTCAAAGGTGATAGAAACTGGCGCAGCAGTGAACTATCGGCGATCTGAAGTTCGACTCCATCTGCTCCAGCCTGTGTGACTGTACGTCCTACCTGCGCAAAACTATCGATGACAGCGCGAATATCGGCCTGCTCCATCTCCTTTGGTACTTCGCGGGAAGAAACATCAGGCACAGGTGATGGCGCCCACAATTCGCGCTGGTGATGGCCACTGGTGGACTGCTGCCCATTATGGTTAAGTTGCACGAGCGCCAGTGCGCCATGAGACTGAATACGCTCAGCCACTGCTGCAACAGCCTGTGCCGTACCAGGAAGATAGCTCAGCACCGCGCTTTCGTAGGGCATATCAGAAGCATGGACGATATGCTCTTCCAGCACAATTACCCCGGCTCCCCCTTCCGCACGTGCAGCATAGTAGTCTGCATGCTGCGGACTGAGGAGGTTGTGGCGCGCAAAGTTAGTGGCATGGCTACCGAATAGAATGCGGTTGCGCACCTCACGCGGACCTATTTTAAGAGCCTGGAAGAGTCTGTCATGCATGCCGACTGTCTCCATTACAGGGCGGGGCAAACCCCACCCCTACATTACCAGGTGAGGTTTTGTTATACAAAACCTCTGGCTTTCAAAAAATCCACCAACATCTTAGCCAGTTCCTCTGGTGATCCCTCTATCAACTGTGTCTTCCGGCCGGTCGCACCGCCTGCTACAATCTCGCCGATACGCTGGTATGCGCTATGTCGATTGTCCGGTGCAGGGATATGACGAGGGCGAGGGCGGGGAGAGTGTATCTCAAGCAGCGTCATCTCATCCGCTCCCTCTAGCCATGTATCGTCCATAAGTGCTTGTGGATCAAGCACGGGAATCTCTGCTTTCAAGGCGGCAAGGTGCGCTGGCAATGAAGGATAGCGCGGCTCGTTAAGATCGCCTGTAACGGTGATGAGTAGTGGTAGTTCTGCCTCTAAAAGTTCGCGATAACCTCGTTCCAGTTTGCGTGTCAACTGCAATGTCATCCTGAGCGAAGCAACAGTGTCATCCTGAGCGAAGCGAAGGATCTCGTTCTCTTCTACCAACTTGAGTTGCACGACGCTGGTTACCTGTGGTAGATCGAGTTGTTGGGCGAGAGCTGGCCCGACAATGCCTGACGACCAGTCACTGGAGCTATCTCCACACAGAACCAGGTCAGGTGAGGGTGTTTCACTTTGGAGATAGCCCGCCAATGCTGCTGCTACAGTAAATGGTCCCCACTCATCAGCCTGGGAGTTCCAGAGTCGCAGTGCGCTATCAGCGCCGAGAGCGAGCGCAGCCCTCAATGCACCCTCCGCACCTCTGGGGCCGAGCGTGAGCACTTTGACGATTGCGGCAGGGCTATATAACGTCTCTTTAAGACGTACTGCTGCTTCGACTGCGCAGGCGTCCGCCGGGTTAAGCACCTGCACAAAGCGCTCATAATCAACCTGCCCTGTGATTGGATCGACGTAGACCGATGAGCTATCGGGTGTTTGTTTGACACAGACACAAATATACAAGGTGTTGCTCCAAACTTATGATGCGCGGAAACTCACACCCCAACCACCGCGTGGATACTCCCACTCGATCGCCTTGCGATCGCAAGCCACGTAGCATGTACCACACTCAAGGCAATGCTCATACGAGAAGTGCATCTCTCCTCCAAGCAGTTCAAAGAGGCCAGCAGGACAGACGTAGACACAGACGGTCGTATCACATCCCACACACTTCTCGCGATTGAGCCGGATATGTGGCGTTTTATCAACCTTGAAGCGCACTAGCTCCAAACGTTCCTCTATCGGTACTAATTGTAAGTCAGTCGATGATGACGCCGGTGTGTCTACCACTGCGCGTTCAGCCGACTGAAGTTCACGTCCTGGTTGCATGATTGGCTTCCCTCCTCATATAGCTAGAAAAAGAGCGCTTTTCCTGCCTGCCACCCATCGCGCAGCAGGGTCAGTAACGGCACCTCCTTGCGCATTGTACTAAGTACAACTCGTCCAAGTTTGTGACGCGGCTTGCCATTTGAGCGGAAAATGTTTTCCAACGTATCACAGATCAAGTCAGGATAGACATTCTGCAAATGTTCATTGTTTATAAAGGCTGGTGCATGCCTGTATTTCTTGAGGTCTTTCAACACGAAGATCGATTCAAGCCGCTTGCGATAGTCCGCTATGCTCTGTGCTGAGAAATCACGATCGGTAAGGGCTTGTTGTGCAGTGGCAGCGGCCGCCAGTCCTGATGCAATAGCAAAGTTCATACCCTCCAGGAAGAGACCGGTGGCGAAGACGAATCCCGCGGCATCTCCCACAACCATCATGCCTGCGCGAGAAAGGGTGGGCAACATAGACCAGCCACCTTCGGGGATCATATGCGCCGAGTATTCCAGCGTTACACTATCACGCACAAGTGGAGCAATCGCGGAATGCTGCTTGAACTGGTCGAGCAGATCATATGCTCTCACCCTTTTCTCTGCTAGCGACGCGATCTGTACTACAACGCCAATCGAAAGCGTATCGCGGTTGGTATAGAGGAATCCGCCACCCTTGACGTCACCTGAAGCGTAGCCTACGTATTCATTGGTCATACCCTCATCGCCATTGAGGTTGAAGCGCTCTTCGATCGTATGCGCGTCAAGGCGCAACACCTCTTTGACACCCAGCGTCATCTCATCTGCCCGGAACTCGTGCTGCAATCCCGCTTTCTTCGCCAGGAACGAATTAGCGCCATCGGCGGCAATCACAATTGGCGCACGCAGGTCACCATCTTCGCGACGACAGCGCACACCAATCACCTTTTCATCCGCATACAGCAGATCATCAACAACGGTAGAGGTGATCAGAAGCGCCCCTGCTTCTTCTGCTTTACCAGCCAGCCAGCGATCAAACTTTGGGCGTAAAAGAGTGAAACCATTGTAAGGCGGCTGGCTGAAACGATTCGTGCGAAAATCGAGGGAGGTCGCCGCTTCTTTTCCAAGGAACGTAACGACGCGGCGTGTCAAATAGCGCTCTACCGGAGCTTCTTCCCAATAGTCCGGCAACAAACCCTCAAGTAGATTGGGTGCGTAAAGAGCAGCTCCTGAGACGTTCTTTGCCCCTGGATACTCGCCCCGTTCAATCAATGCCACCTGCAACCCTGCGCGAGCCATTGCCAGGGCCGCGCTACTACCTGCGGGTCCCGCACCGACGACAATAGCATCAAATTGTTGCACAGCCTTAATCGTCCTTTCTGCCTATCATGACTCCTCAAGCATCTTTGCTGCGAGTGGAAGTACCTGGTTGGCATCGCCCAGCAGACCCAGGTCGGATAAAGCAAAGATGGGTGCGCTGCGGTCGGGATTGATAGCGATTATCGTTTGTGACTCGCTCATGCCGCTGGTGTGCTGTGCTGCGCCAGAGATACCACAGGCGATGTAGAGCTTTGGACGGACAATTTTGCCTGTTGCGCCAATCTGCCGGGCATGCTCTACCCAACCAAGATCAGTTGCCACACGCGTAGCCCCAACCACGGCATCGAGGAGATGAGCAAAGGAGGCGATAGTGGAAAATCCTACTTGCCCAATACCACGACCCCCCGCAATGATGCGCTCGGCAGCATCCAGCTCAATCTCCTCAGGTGATGGAGTCTGCACTGTTATATGTCTAACACTTTCATGCCCACGCCCCAGTCGCATCTCAGGCCTCAGTCGTGTCATCCTAAGCGAAGCGAAGGATCTCTGCACATTTATAGGTATACCTCGTACACCAGGAACAAGCGTTGCCAGTGCGGTACGCCCATGTAAAGCAGTACGCGTTTGTACATATGCCCGCCCCTCATAAATCGAACGCAGCACGAAGAGGCTATCATCGTGTAGATCGAGGCTCAGGCAGTTCGGGATGAATGGGAGACGAAGTTGCGCGGCGAGTCTCGGTGTCCAGTCACGCCCATTAGGAGTCGCATTCGTCGCCACCAAAACAGGCTTACTCTGCTGAATAAACCACGTCAGCGCACTGACATAACTTTCTGTCGAGTAGCGAACCAACTGCGGATGCTCCAGGATGTACAGGTGGTTTACTCCCAACTTCGGCAGTAGGCCGACTTCAGGTAACTCCATCTGTTGAGAGTTTAGAAGAACAGCACATACCGTTGCAGGTGATTGCTGGCGACGGGCGATGTCGACCAGTTCGCTCAACAATTCGCCACTCTGTTCTTGAAGAGTGGCATCGCTATGCTCTAACACAGCCAGGATTTCGCTCATGGATTGTCCCTCGCTACAAAGTGGTGGGACCTCGCTCGCATTCTATGGTCTCGGTTGTAATCATACCACAAGGTTCGGGGTGCATAGAGTTAGTGTATTTCTAATCAAGTTTCATCACACCCCAGTTTGCGCCTTCGCATTCCCCTGGTGTATAGTGCAAATAGATTAGAGCAGTCAGTACTGATCACCCTGCTACTGTACCGATAACGCAACTATCTCGTCCTTCCGAAAGGAGAAAGGCTATGTCATACGAACTAATCACGTTGGAACATGAAAACGATTTCGCTACCATCACCATGAACTACCCCCAGCGCCGCAACGCCCTCTCGCTCAAGCACATGCTTGAACTTACCGCAGCTTTTCGCGAGGTCGGGGACAGCACAGTTCGCGGGGTAATTTTAGCCGCGAATGGGCCAGTCTTTTCCTCCGGTCACAACTTAGCCGAAATGGTGGATCAAGACCTCGTTGCCATGCGCAAACTGCTGAAAGTCTGCACAACATTAATGAATACAATCCAGGAGATTCCACAACCCGTCCTTGCGCGTGTACATGGGCTAGCTACCGCCGCCGGGTGTCAGCTGGTAGCAACGTGCGACCTGGCGATCGCTTCCACAGAAGCAGCTTTCGCAACGCCTGGTGTGAAAAATGGCTGGCTCTGCACCACGCCAATGGTGGCTGTAGCCCGCAATATTGGGCGCAAACGAGCGCTCGAAATGCTGCTCACGGGTGACCGGATCGATGCACAGACGGCGGCAGACTGGGGCCTGGTAAATAGGGTAGTTCCTCCCGAACAGCTTGTGGAAGAGTCGCAGCGCTTGCTTGAAGCAGTTACGCGGGGCAGTTTCATCGCAACAGGCATCGGCAAACAGGCTTTCTATGCCCAAATAGGCCTCGCTCAACCTCAAGCCTATGACTACGCGATGGAAGTTATGGCTGCGACAGCTTTGATACCAGATGCCCAGGAAGGATTTCACGCGTTCCTGGAGAAACGCAAAGCCCAATTCAATCGACCATACAATTGATTGTTTCCGCTGGCAAGAAGTGAGAGAACTTGTCCTGAGCAATGAAGCTCTTACCCGATTTGATGTGCTGAAAGGTCCTCAAGATAGGTAAGCAGGGCGGTGTGGTCAAGATCACCCCCCCCTCTGGTCACCAGGGAAGCAAACATTTGATCCACCAGGGCAGTCACCGGCAATGATACTCCATACATGCGACCCATTTCTAAAATAATGCCCAGATCCTTGTGATGTGTCTTGATACGCCCTCCTGGAGCGAAATCATGCGCGAGCATACTTGCTCCACGCAACTCTATCACCCGGTTGGCAGCTAGACCTCCGTTCAGCACTTGCAGGATCTTGGCGGGATCAACACCTGCCTTCGAACCGAGCACCAACGCCTCGCTCACCGCCTCAATAATCAGAGCAACCACGATCTGATTACAGGCTTTGACTACCTGGCCTGCCCCATTCTCTCCAACATGCACAATTGTCTTGCCAAGAGCCTGAAAGATGGGCATACAACGCTTGAACGTATCTTCATCACCGCCTACCATAATAGAAAGCGTGCCAGCAATAGCGCCCTTGTCTCCACCGCTCACCGGCGCGTCAAGCATGACTATGCCATGCGCAGCTAACCGGGCAGCCAGGGTTCTCGTCACGATGGGAGAGATAGTGCTCATATCAATGACGATTAGACCCACGTGTGCTCCCTCGATAACTCCGTCAGTTCCAACAAGTACCTCCTCTACTTGAGGTGAATCGGGCAACATAGTGATCAACACATCGCAGGATGCAGCGACATCTCGCGGTCGAGCCCCTGAGGACGCTCCTGCTGCAATGAATTCATCTGTCACCTCTTGATGGCGGTTATGTACAATTACTGGAAAACCTGCTCTGAGTAAGTTGTGGGCCATGGGCTTTCCCATAATACCCAGGCCAATGAAACCAATCGTGTCTGGCATAATTACTCACTCCATTTAGAACATTGCAATAAAACCCTTGCTCAAACAACTTCATCTGAGTAAGATAATAGCAGAGAGCATCCATTGCTTGCACCTGCCGACTATAATTCGTCTCTTGTTGCCAAAAGCCAGACTCTTTGACCTGACAGGAATAGCGAGCCTTGGCATCACTTTTTCAAGTGAGAGGAGAAGACCCTATGGACTACAGCCATTACGAACGTATCAAGATGGATCGGCGTGATCGCATACTCACCTTAACGCTTAGCCGACCGGAGGCACTCAATGCCGTTGATCAGCGTATGCATGATGAATTGGCGACCATTTTCTATGATGTACAGCTCGACGACCAGGCGGATGTGATCGTTCTTACTGGTGCTGGATCAGCGTTTAGTGCTGGCGGCGATATTAACTGGTTGGCCACAATCTCGCAAGCTGGCGGCAACAGTTCTGTCGCGGTTGACGGGAAAAAAATCATTTTTGGGCTGCTCGACTTAGAAAAGCCGATCATCGCTCGCATCCCAGGGCCATGTGTCGGCCTCGGAGCAACCATCGCGCTGTTCTGCGACATGATCTATGCCGCTGAAAGCGCACGGATTGGGGATCCACATGTACTAGTGGGGCTTGTGGCAGGCGATGGCGGTGCCGTGATCTGGCCGCAACTCGTCGGATACGCCAGAGCAAAGGAACATCTGATGACGGGCGACCTGCTGACGGCACGTGAGGCCGAACGCATCGGTCTGATTAACCACGTCGTGCCCGACGAGGAACTCGACTTCCACGTTTACAACATGGCGGAGCGGCTCGCCAGGGGAGCGACGAAAGCGATCCGCTGGACGAAAACTGCCGTGAACATTGGCCTCAAGCAGATTGCCCATAGCGTGATGGACGCTTCGATCAGTTATGAGATGCAGACATTCGCGACGAATGACCATCGTGAGGCGGTGGCAGCATTTCAAGAGAAACGAAAGCCCACCTTCCATGGGACCTAGAGCATGAGCGCGTTTGACGTCAGTGACTTCCTCCCCATGGCTAAAGCGAGGGGACTCCTTGGCACTGTTTGTTGAACTCTTTTGAACATTGAAAGACTGAGGAGAACCATGGACTATCGAAAATTAGGCAGAACAGGCTTAAAGGTATCAAGCCTGTGTCTGGGCACGATGCAATGGGGCTGGACAGCGAATCAGGAGACAGCATTTGCCATCATGGACGCATTCGTAAACCAGAGTGGCAACTTCCTCGATACAGCAGACTACTACTCTGGCTGGCTGCCCGGCCATGCTGGTGGCGAATCCGAAGAGATCATCGGTAGCTGGATAAAAGAACGACATAACCGCAGCAACATTATTCTTGCTACCAAAGTACGTCACCCAATGGGGCCAGGCCCAAATGATCAGGGACTTTCACGCAAGCATCTCCTCGAAGCAATCGATGCCTCGTTGCGTCGCCTGAATACCGACTACATCGACCTCTACTTGATGCATGCCTTCGATGCCGAAACTCCCATCGACGAAACACTGCGAACACTTGACGACTTGCAGCGAGCTGGCAAGGTGCGCTACATAGGCGCATCGAACTACCCGGCCTGGCGTCTTGTCGAGGCATTATGGAGTGCAGATGTCCACCACACAGTACGCTTCGACTTGTTAGAACCGCACTACAACCTTGTCCACCGGGAAGAATTCGAACGCGACTTAAAAACAATCTGCGAGCAATATCAGATTGCAGTTACTCCCTATAGTCCTCTGGCGAACGGCTTTTTAACAGGAAAATACAGCCGGAACGAGACTCCAGAGAGCGCTCGCGCTGGCTCTGTTTTGAAACGCTACAATAACGATACAGCATGGCAGACACTAGAAGTAGTGCAACGCGTAGCCAAAGAAGTAGGAAGTACGCCATCAGCCGTGTCTCTTGCCTGGCTTCTTGCCCAACCGGTCATCACTGCCCCGATCATCGGCGCTAACTCGGTCGCACAGTTGCAGCAAAATTTCGCCGCTCTTGGTGTAACGCTTACATCTGCGCAACTGGCGCAGTTAAATGAAGTTTCGGACTGGCAGGAAGCATAAAGAGTTTCGTGTCACCCTTCAAATACTTTTGCCCTGATAGTTCGTGGTACTCGCACTTTGCCATTTTTCCCATCATTTTATTGTTGTGTTACACTCAGTGGTCTCCTTCGATATAGTCAACGAGGATAGAAAAGTGCCGAGAATGGCTCGTGTCGTGCTTTTTTGCTGGGGTTTAAGACCATTAACTGAGAGATGAAGACATCACATACGGACTTACAACTACAATCTATTTTGCCTCTCATGTCACGTCACGAGTGTTGGGCTTAGGCATATCACAGCATATTGCTTGTATGGAGGAACGCCTATGCAAAGCTGTCACTTTTGTGGGTATGAATTTCCCAATAACGCCCGTTCCTGTGGGAACTGTGGGCGAGCACCTACTTTAGGCACGGCTCTTAATACCGCTGAACCTTCATTCGCATCCTCTGCTGATGAGTCCGTGTATACCATAGTCACCACACCACTTCCCCAGGGAAATCAGTCCGCCAAAGAAGAAGAGGAGGAGCGTCGTCGTCGTTCTATCCTGCCCGTACCATTCCCATTTGGCTCGGATGGTCCTCCGGCTGGTGACCAGGTTCCCATGGTACAGGGGGCACCCTCGTTCAGTGGCGTGCCATACGTCCAGGGAAGCACCCCTGGGATGGCCGGATCGGCATCTCCTACCAACATGGCGGGTTCTGTCGCTTCAGTACCTTCCGCTGCGCCACCGGCAGGACAACCAGCAGGCTTTGGACCTCAATCACCTCCGTGGATGGGCCAACCAGCTCTACATCCTACCCACTCGACAGGTAATAACCAGAGTCATAAGCCACCTGAACAGGATCGCACAGGAAAGCAACACCATCATCACCGGGAACATCATCAACATCACAGTAAGCATGTTGCAAGCGCTGCCTCAAAAGGGGCCATCGGCGGCATAACAAAGGTAATACTTATCGTTACTATTGGAGTAGTTGTAGTAGCCGTTGGTGCCAGCGCCCTGGTCTTCGCATTACGCTCACACTTACCCAGTTTAGCGGGCATTATCCCGGCTACGTCCAGCAATAATAGCACAATCAGTAGCAACCGCAACGCCAACGCAACTGCCTGTGCGATCTCACCTGGTATTCCCTGCGCGGGCACAACCTCCCCTTCAACACCGGTAGCGAGTGGCCAATCTACAGGCACCTTCAGTTTCTCAGGAGCGGTTTCTGGGGTAATGGTGATTACCTCGTTTCCTGTTTGTGCTTTCCTTCAAGGTAATACCTATTCCTTACAAGTCATCGGTATTGTCGGAGGCACACAGTACAAGTTCATTATTGGTATACTATCCTACAAGGGTCCAGATACCTACACTTCGCAACTCACAGTTAATCTAATACGTGGCTCGGGTGCGAATGTTGGAGAATTAAGCAACGACGGGAGGCTTCCAGTGAGTATCAGCATCACCAACGGCGGAAAGACTGGAACGGTGAATTCTGATCTCGAGGGAATACTGAAGCTAAGTGATGTCCAGTTATCAAAAGGGCATGTATCAGCAAGTTGGACATGTGGTTGAGAGATAAACCAGGATGTCTTTGTGATATAGTGAAGTACTTTTCCTATTCTACCAAGACATCCTGGTATTGGAGACCAAATTGAAAAATGCGGCTCCCGCTTCTGAGGCTGGGCCTATCACCGTTACCTGGCACAAAGTAGTCACCTGCATTTTAATCACGCTTGTAGGCTTCAATTTACGTTCGGTGATCCTTGGCGTACCCCCTATCCTGCCACTCATCCAACATGATCTAGTGCTTTCCTACACCGCGACGGGGTTCCTCACTGCGTTGCCAGTGCTGGCATTAGCAGTAGGGGCCTGGCCATCAGGACTGCTTGCAGAGCGCATTGGCGCACGACTCAGCGTGTCAATCGGCCTGTCACTCCTTGCTGCTGGGACGCTTTTGCGTGCTTTCAAGCTAACTACATTCTCTCTTTTCCTCTTCACACTGGTATTGAGCATTGGCATTGCTCTAACCCAGACAGCAGTACCCATACTCATACGCCGCTGGTTCCCAAAGCAAATCGGTCTTGTTTCGGCGCTGTTCAGTGATGGGCTGATCATTGGCGAAGCAGTGGCAGCAGGAGTCACCGTTCTCATTATGGTGCAATTCCTGGGAAGTGATGCCTGGACGAGTACGTTTGTTTTCTGGGGTATACCCGTGGTTGTGCTGTTCGCATTCTGGCTCTGGCTTGCCCCACCAGCACCTGTAAAGACAACCAGGCAACATGTCTCTCCACAAAGTGTCACAACATCATCACCAAACACCGCTACACCCATCCAACAGAAGCGCGTCAATGCTTTGCATTTGGGTATTCTGGTCGGCGGAGGCAGTCTCGTCTACTTCGGCATGAACGCCTGGATTGCTTCATATAACCAGGCAATGCACCAGTCATATCTGACACCTGTCGCCTTGCTAACACTCAATGCGGCGCAACTACCAGTCAGTCTAGCGGTCACCCTCGTCGCGCAGCGAATCGTGGGCCGTCGCTGGCCCTTTATTGCTGCCGGAATTGTCAGCACCTTTGCAATTGTTGGCTGGATTTTCACACCCGCTGCGCTGGAACCTCTCTGGGCAGCGCTACTCGGTGGAAGTGGGGCGCTTGTCTTTACGCTCGGCATTGCGCTACCACCGCTACTGGCATCTCCTCACGAGGTAGGGCGCCTCACCGGCATTACGCTCTCACTCACATACGGCGTGGCCTTCGTGGGACCTTTCATAGGGGGCGCTTTATGGGATCTGTTCAATTTGCCCGCAATGGCATTTGTGCCGGTGGTAATAGCCAGCGTGATGCTTATTGTACTCGGCGCACTACTCCCTTCACGCACATCTTTTGGCATTCCAGGGGCGGTCAGGCCCACGGATAAGGGCGAGAATAAGCAAGGTGCCTTCACGTCTACGCCACCCACCACATAGTTCTACCCCGCCTCACTCGCTCCGCTTTATCCCATCAGTATAGCCAACCTATGATATAATAGGACTGACCTATGAGCCAGATATTTAGCGATGTTCTCTGCATGAAAGAAGAGTGAAAGGCAAATTCTCTATGCCAACGCAGGAAGAAAGACTGGCAGCACTAGAGCAATCCTTTGGAACACTACAAAAAGAAATAGGAAAGTCCATACGTGAAGTAAACGAGAATAGCACAATCATGCCAGGTTTGCTTCAAACCTTGACGCAAGAAAGCAAGCAAACAGGGTTACGCATGGAAATGATGAAAATACGTATGGATCAGCTAGAAACGAAATTTGATGCACATACAGCACTACTCAATGAGCATACAAGAGTGCTGAGTGAGCACACATCACGGTTCGACCGTTTAGAGACGCTCCTTACTCAAATCCTCGCACGCCTACCGGAAAAACCCTGACAAGCCATTTTATCCTATGCGGATACAGCCGGGAATACCAACTATAAATGCTGTACAGCAATTCTACAGCAACACCGTGTCTCACCGTTACAAACCCATCACGATAACACGCCGTCTCTATTTCAGCTTTATTTTAGATGACAGAACCGAACCGATCAAACAACCTCTATACTGTGACCTCGTTGTGAGGATAGCGCTGCGATACGTGAGCGTATTGTGACGACAGCGGTATATCTACAGAGTATGAAGATGCACCGGTAGTAGTGTTTCTGAGCGATTTGCAAAAGTTTGCTGCCTGCAGCGTATGGAGATACCATACTCGTTTCCGCACTGGGCACATACACCAGGAGGATATCATATGTTGAACATCGAAAATGAATTTCGCCAACCTCTCTCAATTGACGCTGCCCCCGAAGGGAGTGTCTGCCAATGGTGTGGAAAGCCCGCCGAGCATGAGCTTACAGAGTCAGGTGGGACATACCACAACGAGAGTGGACTTTTTTGTCGCACATGTGGTGAAGCATTCGTTCGCGCCGTTGCCAGCTCTCTTCGCCGCGAAGTATCAGCAGAAGCAGTGATCAATGGGTGAATATGAACTACACTACCCAGATCAAGCTTTCTTTTTTTCATAGTGAAAGCGCCAATTAGCACTGAGATCATCACAGGCTGCTAAGGGCTTTGATCGGTATACCCTGCATAGTCTGCTGCATCAAGAACTGTATAACGGCATCCATGCTGCCAGTTTCCTGATAGACTGCTAGCTGGCGATCAGCACCTGTGCCGCGTGGATCTTCGAGCAGCTTACGCAGGTAGTTCATTTCCTGCCTGCTGCCCAGATCGTCAACCACTTCATCTACGAAATCGAGCAATTCGCTTATCGCATCACGCATACTGAGACGCCTGCCCTGCGCAAAATCGATTACCTCCGCATCCAGGCCAGAGCGCATAGCATGCCACTTGTTCTCCTCGATAAAGTGACACGACAACATCGGAGCCCACAAGTTATTTTTATTGAGCCAGGTCAATTTCGCGACAAGCGCCTGGCAGAGTGCTGCAATAGCTATGGTGTCGTCAATCGTCGCTGGCATATCGAAGATACGAAACTCGATGGTGCTAAAAAATGGATGCGGGCGGATATCCCACCAGATTCTTTTCCCATTGTCGATACAGCCTGTTCTGATCAGAGCCTGCACATAGTTGTCAAAATCACTCCATGAGGGGAATACCTCGGGTACCCCGCTGCGGGGGAAAGGTTTCCAAACCACAGAACGGTATGACTTGAGCCCGGTATAGCGTCCAGCACAGAAAGGAGAGTTGGTCGAGATTGCAAGCAATTGCGGAAGCCAGGTGCGCACCTGATTCATAAGCGTGACTGCAGTCTCTTGATTCTCAACGCCGATGTGAACATGCTGGCCAAAGATCAAAATGGACCGGGCAACGTCCTGTAATTCATCTTCCAGTTCGGCATACCGGCCATATTCTGACCTGCATTCATTCTGCCCTAACGCAGCAGGATGAGTACCTGCGCTAATCAGAGCCAGGCCCTCCTCTCCAACGAGTTGTGCTAGCTTCGCTCTCATAGTTCGCATTTCCTCACGAGCAGTGGGGATATCCGGCATGATATCCGAATTAATCTCCACCATTGATTGCAGCATCTCCGCTTTGATCTGCTCCCCAAAGATGGATTGCCCTTTTTCTAATATAGTATGTATGTGTGGACGTAACTGGCCTGTTTGACGGTCCACCATCTGAAACTCTTCCTCGATCCCGATAGTGAATGGTACTGCCATAGTGCTACTCCTTCCAGGATATGCTCGTTATTTCTCGACCTTTGCACCAGCTCTCATTAGTACTAATAGCCCTCTTGATAAAAGTGTGTATTATTTACCTCACGAAGCTATCACAGCATTTAATTTCAGCAACACAATATCCTCACAAAGTAGTTCTGAAGTTGGGGCGGGTCTTGCTTGTTGGTTACTTGGCCTGAGGGAAAGGCAGAAGGAAATATTTATCAACAAGGATCTATTAAGTTTTCACTGATACAAAGGTTGCGGATATCACAAGCTTTGCAAACTTCTCGTCCAGGTGGGACCGCTACACAAAAATCTTTAACATTGATTTTGTTTACAACAGCGTCAAACTGAAAAACAACCTTTTCGACTATTTTAGGCCGATAGGGAAATACCATCAATGCGTCTTCCTTGCTAGGCTCTTCAGTCCAGTAGAGGAGTAATCTTTCTGGCCGTATTCCATCGCGTTGTTCCAATGCATGAGCATACATATACAACTGTCGCTCATAATTTTCTACAAGCTCAGAGTCACCATTTGGACGCTTAGATGCCTTAAAGTCGAGTAATTCTAGATTACCATTCACTTGCATGAGTAGATCAAATTTGCCTGTCAAGATGTATCCATCCTTCACTACTGAGATTTTTTCCTCGGTTTTTAC
>WNGJ01023667.1_pt1 | contig 15608 bp, 14 predicted proteins | sample 5400611 | NCBI WGS metagenome assembly WNGJ01 (sample SAMN13153375, study PRJNA577476) | soil metagenome | isolation source: 40 cm soil or saprolite under Garry oak tree replicate 1 | place: USA:California | collected 2016-06-15
CACCAACCGCGTCAGGCGGGCTGAAGATGTGCCGGGCAGCAACAACGAGGCTGCAGCGAGCAGCAGCAATAAGTTCCTGAACATGTCATTCTCCTCGGCGAAGCTGCCACATAACTACGTGCGGGCGTTATTGTCCACACCTGTATCAATGACTATCTATCATGAGTGATTACCGACCAAGCCGATGACCGGATTCCTGCTCGCCCTGGCTGCTTTTAGCGCAACCCTTGCCGGGGGGCTCTTCGCGCTCAAGTTCCGCGCCGGGCTGCATTTCATTCTCGCTTTCACCGCCGGCGTTCTCCTCGGCGTCGTCAGCTTCGACATCCTGCCGGAGATTTTTGGACTGGCCCAGGAGCAAGGGCTCGATGCCACGGGAGCAATGATCGCGCTGGTGGCAGGATTTCTTCTATTTCACGGGCTGGAGAAATTCGTGCTGATCCATCACGGGCACGAAGGCGATTACGCGACGCATCGCCACCCCCGGGTGGGCGTCGTGTCGGCTCTCGCCCTGGTCGGCCACAGCTTCATGGACGGTGTCGCGATCGGCCTGGCGTTCAAGGTTTCGCCAGCCGTCGGGATCCCGGTTGCCATCGCGGTCATAGCGCACGATTTCTGCGATGGCGTGAACACCGTGAGCTTGATGCTGGTCCATCGGAACACGACTTTGCGCTCGGTGGCGATGCTGGCGCTGGATGCGCTTGCTCCAGTCCTGGGCATGGCTTCCACCCTGCTTTTTCAGGTACCGCCTTCCGGGCTGATCCTTTATCTGGGGTTCTTCGCGGGATTCCTGCTGTATATCGGCGCTTCCGACATCCTGCCGGAGGCCCACTCCCAGGCCGGTCCCAGCGCCGCCATCGGCCTCATAGGGATCACCTGCCTAGGGGCGGCGTTTATGTTCGTCGCGGCTCGCGCAGCCGGATAAGCAGCGCCTTTCATAGGCGGCGAGCCAGATCTCTTTGAGGTTCTCGACCGTCTCGTCGCCCTCGAGGAGCTGCATCAGCGCAACGGGATCCGCGCCCTGGTCGAAGGCGATGCGCGCGGGATGATCGTGGGGCAGTACCGAAAGTGCTCGAAGGACCGCTTCGCGTTCTTGTTGATCCAGCTTCATGGCCCGAAAAGCGTATGACGAGCGCAACCGCAATACAACGGGATATGGCCAGCGGTTTCGCATATCCGTCCTAGGGCTGTCACAAAAGTCGATTCAATGCGAGTCGAGTGGTACATCTTGAGTCTGATCCGGTTGCAGTGAGGCGGCAGCTCAGTTGCACTGCGCGCCAGAACGGAGTATTAGTCTGCATAGCTCGTTCCTGAATGATCGGATTGAGCGTGTCGTTCAACTCTTAGAGGAGTTTGTTATGGCAGCAAAGAAGAAAGGCAAGAAAAAGAAGAAGTAGATAGTCACCGATCCCCGCGAAAAGAAAGGTCGCTCAACTCGAGGCCCCGCGCGGGGTTCGACTCGGTGGGCTCACCGCCAGACTTCTCCCATGAGCTCACCCTCGCTCCAGGTCCAGTTCGATCCGTCGTCGGCGCGCTTCGGCGCCTCGCGCTCCCAGAAGCGTCTGGAGGACGACCGCCTCCTCGTCGGCAAAGGCCGCTATAGCGACGACCTGGAGTTTGCGGGTCTCGCGTGGCTGGTGGTGGTGCGCTCGCCGCATGCCCATGCAGATATCTCTGCATTGGACTTGTCGGGATGCAGGAGCGCCCCGGGGGTGATCGCCGCCTGGAGCATGGCCGACCTGCGCGCCGATGGCGTGGCCCATATTCCGTTTCCGCCGCTCTTCAAGCGGGCCGACGGCGCGCCGATGGCCGCGCCCCCGCGTACCCTGCTCGCCGAGGACAGGGTTTACTACGTCGGGCAGCCGGTGGTCGCCATCGTCGCCGAAACGCGCAGGCAGGCCGAAGATGCCGCCGATCTTGTTTCAGCTCAATACGAGGAACTACCTTGCGTGGTGGACGCGCGCCGCGCGGTAGAGGCGGGCGCTCCGCTCGTCTGGCAGCAGGCGACGGGAAATATCGCTGCCGAGGCGGCTTACGGCGATGTGGCCGCGGTCGACAAGGCGTTCGCGGCGGCAGCGCACATTACCGAGCTCGAGCTGCACAACCAGCGCCTGGTCGCGGCGGCGCTCGAGCCGCGCTGCTCTATCGGCGTCTTCGCCGACGGCCGCACGACGCTCTACACGCAGAACCAGACCCCGAGCGGCGCGCGCGAGCTGCTGGGCGCGGTGTTCCGCAGGCGGCCTGAAGAGTTCCGGGTCGTCGTCGGCGACATCGGCGGCGGCTTCGGGATGAAGACCGGCCTTGCGCCCGAGGACGCGCTGGTCTGCTACGCGGCGCAGAAGCTCGGGCGGCCGGTGAAATGGCGCGGCGAGCGCAGCGAGGAGTTCCTCGCGGCGCACATGGGGCGCGACCAGCATTTCAAGGCGAGGCTGGCGCTCGATCGCGACGGCCGCATCCTCGCTTTGCGCGTGGAAACGCTCGGCAACATCGGCGCGCTGCCGGTCGGCTCCTCGGCGATCATTCCGCTCTCGCTGGGCCCGAAGGTACAGACGACTGTCTACGACGTTCCCGCCGTGGATTATCGCGTCAAGGCGGTGCTGACCAACAGCATGGCGACCGGCGCCTACCGCGGGGCAGGCAGGCCGGAGGCGAACTATCTCATGGAGCGGCTGATGGAGAAAGCCGCGCGCGAGATGCGGCTCGACCCCGTAGAGATCCGGCGGCGCAATTTCATCCGGCCGGAGAATTTCCCTTATCGCACGCACCTCGGCGAGGTCTACGACAGCGGCAATTTCCCGCGCATCGTCGACCGGCTTGTCGAGCTGGCCGACTGGCAGGGTTTCGCGGCGCGGCGCGAGCAATCGCGCAGCCGCGGGCGGCTGCGGGGCCGGGGGCTGTCGGTCTACCTGGAATGGACCGGTGCCCTTCCGACCGAGACGGTCGACATCCGGGTCGGCGCCGATGGCACGCTCACGGCGTTCTCCGGCACGCAGGCGATGGGGCAGGGGCTGGAAACCACGTACACGCAGCTGCTCGCCGAAGTACTGGGAATCTCCGTTGAGAAAATCCATATCGTTCAGGGCGACACCGACCTCGCGAATGGCGTAGGCAGCGTGGGATCGCGCTCTGCTTTCGTGGGCGGCTCGGCCGTGGTGGCCGCGGGCCGCAAGACCATTGCGCGCGGCAAGGAGCTTGCGGCGGAGGCGCTCGAGACGGCCCCGGGCGACATCGAGTATCGCGATGGGGCCTTCAGGATTGCCGGCACCGACCGCGCCATCGGGCTGGCCGAGCTCGCGGCGCGCCAGCCGGAGAAGGCGTTCCACGTCTCGGCTACCGAGACCCCCTCGACGCCTTCCTGGCCCAACGGCGCCCAGGCCTGCGAAGTCGAGGTCGATCCGGAGACCGGCGAGGTCCGGCTCGCTCGCATCGTCAGTTGCGACGACATCGGCCGGATCATCAATCACATGATCGTCGAAGGACAGATCCAGGGCGGCGTTGCGCAGGGCGTCGGCCAGGCCCTGTACGAGCAGGCGATCTACGATCAGGACAGCGGGCAGCTGCTTTCCGGGTCCTTCATGGACTACTGCGTGCCGCGTGCCGACCAGCTGCCGCCGCTGCGCAATGCATTCGATGAAAGCGTGCCTTGCAGGACCAACCTCCTCGGCGTCAAGGGCTGCGGCGAGCTCGGCACGATCGGCGCCGTGCCGGCGGTCGTGCACGCGGTTCTCGATGCGCTCCACGAGCGCGGCGTGCTGCATCTGGAGATGCCGCTCACCCCGGACAAGGTCTGGCGGGCTTTGCGCGGAGCGTAATGCTATATTGACCGGCTCGATGAGCGCGGTCATGCGAGGGGAGCTGCGCAGATACCGGGAGAGGCGCGCGTTCAGCTACGCGCTCGCGTTCTCGCTGCTGCTTCACGCGCTGCTGCTCGGCCTGCCGGGATTCAGGGATGCGAAGCGGCCGAGCATTGCTCCGGGCTTGATCACCGCCCGGCTCGTCCAGCCGCAGGCCTTGCCGGCCGCGCCTGCCGGGCCCGCTTTGAGACCCGCGCCGCGACTCGAGCCGGCCGCTCCGCTCGCTCCAGGCATCCCGGCATCCCCCGCGGCTTCAGCCGAGAGCACGCCCGCAGCACCGGCGCCGGGCGCAGAGGCGGAGCCCGAAGGGGGCCCGGTTGCGCCGAGTGCCGAGCCGGCGGCGGATGCCGGATCGGTCGATCAGTACCGGCTGCAGCTGATCAGCGCGGCGAAGCGCTACAAGCGCTACCCGCGCGTTGCCATGGACAACAACTGGGAAGGCGGCGTCGTGGTGCGCATGGTGATCGGTACCGACGGCATGATCGCCTCGGTGAGCGTGAAGACCGGCTCCGGACACGAGGTGCTCGACCAGCAGGCTCTCGAGATGTTCAAGCGGGCCAAGCCCCTGGTGCCGATCCCTCCGATCAGTCCTGACCGCGGTCTTGGCGGCCTGGGGCGCGCATAGCCTCGCTCAGCAGGCGCTGGAGATCATTCCGTTGCGGCACCGGACGGTCGACCAGGTGCTGCCTGCATTGCAGCCGCTCGTCGAGCCCGGCGGCGCGCTTACCGGGCAGTCCGGACAGCTCATCGTGCGGACCAGCCCGGCGAACCTGGCCGAGATCAAGCGCGCGCTGGAGGCGATCGACCGGCCGCCGCGGCGCCTGCAGATCTCGGTGCGCTTCGATGATTCGCTGGAGGCTGCCAGCCAGGGCATCGAGGCGGGAGGGAGGGTCGGAGGCGGTGGCTCGCGCGTCGATGCGCGCGTGCAAGGCGCCCGGTCTGCGGCCAGCGACCGCGTCGAGCAGCGGCTCGTTGTCCTCGAGGGCGGCCGCGCCTTCATCACCACGGGACAATCGAGGCCGGTGATGCAGCGCCAGAGGATCCAGACCCCGGCCGGAGTGGTGGCGCAGGAAACCATCGTGATGCAGGACATCGGCACCGGCTTCGATGTCACGCCGCGAGTCGCGGGGGACAGGGTCTTCATCGACATCGGCTCCCAGCGCGAAACGCAGAGAATTGTCAGCACGGTGAGCGGGCCGCTCGGCGAGTGGTTCGCGCTTGGCGCGGTAAGCGAAGCCGGCTCGCGCGACTCGCGCGGCATCGGGTCGGCGAGCGCGTCGCGCGGCTCCGAGACGCGGCGCGTCTGGGTGAAGGTCGAGGAGATCGGAAACTGAACGGCGCGCTGCAACGGGCTTTCGCAGCCGACGGGCCGCTTGCCGCGCGCGTCGCCGGATTCAAGCTGCGGCCCCAGCAGCTCGAGATGGCCGCGGCCATCCACGCTGCGATCGAGCGGACGGGCGTGCTCGTAGCCGAGGCGGGCACCGGCACCGGCAAGACCTTCGCCTACCTGGTCCCGGCGCTGCTCGCCGGCGGCAAGGTGATCGTCTCGACGGGGACGAAAACGCTGCAGGACCAGCTGTACGACCGCGATCTTCCCGCGGTGCGCGAAGCGCTCGCCTGCGGCACCACGGCGGCGTTATTGAAGGGACGCGCGAACTATGTATGCCTCTACCGCATGAAGCGCGCGGCGAGCGAAGGCCGCCTCGCCTCGCGGGAGGAAGTTTCGCAGCTGCATCGCATCGAGCGCTTTGCCGCCATGACCACGACCGGCGATCGCGCCGACCTGGCCGAAGTCCCCGAGGACGCGCCGGTCTGGGCGCACGCCACGTCGACGCGCGACAACTGCCTCGGGCAGGAGTGTCCCGACTACCGGGACTGCTTCGTGATGCGCGCGCGCAGGAACGCGCTCGCGGCGGACCTGGTGGTGGTGAATCATCACCTGTTCTTCGCCGACGTGGTGCTGCGCGACGAAGGCATCGCCGAGCTGCTGCCGGCTTGCAACACCCTCGTTTTCGACGAAGCGCACCAGTTGCCCGAGACGGCGCGCATGTTCTTCGGCGAAAGCGTATCGACCACGCAGCTGACCGAGCTGGCGCGCGATGCCCGTCTCGAGCTGCGGGCCGCCGGCGGCGCGTCTCCCGAGCTCGACCGGGTAGCGACGCGGCTCGACAAGGCCGCCCGCGACCTGCGCCTGGCGCTCGGCGAGCCCGGCGCGCGCCTCGCCTGGACGCAGGCATTGCGGCTGCCGGATTTCCCCGGCGCGCTTGAAAAGCTGCAGACTTCCCTTAAGGAGCTGGAGCGGCCGCTTGCAGAGCAGGCCGAGCGCTCGGAGGGACTCGCTTCCTGCGCGCGCAGAGCCGGCGGCGCGGTGGCGGTTCTTGCGCGCATGGGCGAGAGCCAGGGCCAGGCCGAGGTGCGCTGGGTGGAAGTCCACGGGCACGCGGCACAGCTGCACGTCACGCCGCTTTCGTCCGCGGAGCTGTTCCGGCGGCAGATGATGGACCACCCGCGCGCCTGGATCTTCACTTCCGCCACCCTGGCCGTCGGCGAGGATTTCAAGCATTTCACCCGCGAGCTCGGCGTGCCCGAAGCCGAGACGCGCCGCTGGGCAAGCCCGTTCGACTTCGCGCACCAGGCGCTGCTCTACGTTCCCAAGGGCTTGCCGCTCGACCCGAACGACCCTGCGTTCACGCAGGCGGTGATCGAGGCGGCGCTGCCCGTTCTCGAGGCGAGTGGAGGGCGCGCGTTCCTGCTCTTCACCACGCTGCGGGCGCTGCGGCGCGCGCACGAGCTGCTGCGCAGCCGCATCGGTTTTCCGCTTCTCGTGCAGGGGACTGGATCGCGCAGCGAGCTGCTGTCGCGCTTCCGCACGCTCGGCAACGCGGTGCTCCTCGGCAGCCAGTCCTTCTGGGAAGGCGTCGACGTGCGCGGCGAGGCGCTCTCCGTGGTGGTGATCGACAAGCTGCCGTTCGCTCCGCCGGACGATCCCGTGCTTGCCGCGCGCATCGAGAGCATCCGCGCGCAGGGCGGCAACCCTTTCACGGAGCTGCAATTGCCGCAGGCGGTCCTGCAGCTCAAGCAAGGCGCCGGGCGCTTGATCCGCGACGAGACCGACCGCGGCATCCTGATGCTCTGCGATCCGCGCCTGGTGGCCCGCCCGTACGGGCGGCGCATCCTGCGCAGCCTGCCGCCCATGAAACTTACGCGCCGCCTTGCGGACGTCGAAGGCTTCTTCCGGGACTACCAGTCCGGATCCCAGATCCGCCACCAGGGGGCGCTCCTGCGGCGGCCGTCGGGCTTGAGGTAGCGGCTGTCGGGGAAGTTGGTGTGCATCACGCGGTCGGCGGCGTCCCGCAGCTCGGTCATGCCGAGCGAATCGTAGGCGCGGGCGAGGAGGTACACCGCTTCCTCGATCGCCGGCGCCTGGGGGTAGTTCCGGATCGCGAACTGCACGCGGTTGGCGGCGGCCAGGTAGGCGCCGCGCTTCATGTAATAGCGCGCCACGTGCACCTCGTGCGAGGCGAGCGCGTTGACGAGATAACGCATGCGGGCCGCCGAGTCCTCCGCGTACCTCGATTCCGGAAAACGGGTCACTACCTCCTTGAACGCCTCGAACGCTTCGCGCGAGGCCTTCGGGTCGCGGTCGGTCATGTCCGGCGTGGTGAGGAACGAGAGCGGCCCGCCTTGCAGCTCGTTGAAGTTGATCAGGCCCTTCAGGTAGTAGGCGTAGTCGACGTTGGGATGGTTCGGATACAGCTTGATGAAGCGATCCGCGGCGGCGATCGCCAAGGCGCGCTCGTTGTCCTTGTATTGCGCATACGCCACCTCGAGCTGCGCCTGCTGCGCGAAGCGGCCATAGGGGTAGCGCGCTTCCAGCTTCTCAAGGAACTTGATGGCCTTCTGCCATTCCTTCGCGTTCATCGCGTCCTTCGCCTCGCCATAGAGGCGCTGCGCCGACCAGCCGATCGACTCGTCCTCCTGCGCCGAGGAAAGCAGTCCGCAGCCGGCGAACAGCAGCGTGGTCACGATGGCGAGGCCACCAAGTAAACTTGGACGCATGGGAAGGAAAAATTATAACGCCGACTGGGACGCGGCCTTCGTCGCGGCGATGAGCGCGAGCGTGCCAGCCGCGCTCGGCGGCATGCGGCTCGACCAGGCGCTGGCGCGCCTGTTCCCGCAGTACTCGAGGAACCGCCTGCAGGCATGGCTCAAGTCGGGCCACATCACTCTCGACGGCAAGAGCGCGCAGCCCAGCCATCCGGTCGCGGGCGGCGAACGCATCGTGCTCGAGCCCCCGCCGGTCCCCGAGCTCGCCTCGCCGCAGGCGCAGCGCATGCCGCTCAAGGTGGTGCACGAAGACGCGCAGCTGATCGTGATCGACAAGCCGGCGGGCCTGGTCGTGCATCCGGGCGCGGGCCAGCCTGACCGCACGCTTCTCAACGCGCTGCTGGCGCATGCGCCCGCGCTGGCCGGGGTGCCGCGGGCCGGCATCGTGCACCGTCTCGACAAGGACACGAGCGGCTTGCTGGTGGTGGCGAAAACCGTCAGCGCGCAGGCCGACCTGGTGAAGCAGCTCGCCGATCGCACGATGCGCCGCGTGTACCTCGCGATCGTGCAGGGCGATCCGCCGGCGAGCGGCGTGATCGACGCCCCGGTGGGCCGCGACGTCCGCGCGCGGATTCGCATGGCGGTGACGCACCGCGGCAAGCCGGCGCGCACCGCGTTTCGCGTCCTGGAGCGCTTCGGCAGCGCGGCGCTGGTCGAATGCAGGCTGGAAACGGGGCGCACGCACCAGATCCGCGTTCACTTCCAGCATATTCGTCACCCGCTGGTCGGCGACGTGGTGTACCGTCGCGGCACGCGCCATGGCTTTGCCTTCCCGCGCCAGGCGCTGCACGCGGCCGAGCTGTCGCTGCGGCATCCGCGTGACGGGAAGCTGATGACCTGGCGCTCGCCGCTGCCGCGCGACCTCAAGCGCCTGCTCGACAAGCTGCGCGACGAAGGCTGATGGAACTGATCCGACCCGACTGGCCGGCGCCCTCCAACGTGAAGGCGCTCGTCACGACTCGCCCGCTTGGTGATATGGCGGCAGGCGCCCCGGGTCGAGCGAGGCTGCGCGCGCATCTGCCCGCGGAACCGAGGTGGCTGCGCCAGGTGCACGGCAACGAGGTGATCGATGCGGACAGCGCTCGCGGGCAGCCGCAGGCAGACGCTGCCGTAGCCCGCCGCCGCGGAACGGTGTGCTCGATCATGATCGCGGATTGCATGCCTGTGATCCTCGCGGATGCGAGCGGGAGCGTCGTCGGCGTCGCACACGCCGGATGGCGCGGCCTCTCGTCCGGGGTCATCGAGGCTACGGTGCGAGCCATGGGGTCCCTGGCATTGATCGCCTGGCTCGGGCCGGCGATCGGGCATTGGCTGCTCGATCTGTACGCCGTCGCGCGACAGAGGCTCGAGGCGAGCGGAGTCAAGCGTGTTTATGGCGGCGGGTTTTGCACCTATTCCGAGCCGGAGCGCTTCTTCTCCTATCGCCGCGAGCGCGGCACCGGCCGGATGGCGGCGCTCGTCTGGCTCACGTAGACAAAAATTACTATATTTCAGTAGCTTAATAATCATTGACGGCGTATGTTGTGCGTCGCAGAATCGGCCGCGATGCAATCTGGCTCCCCCGACGCCGTCCTGGCCGCGATCGCGCAATCGAGTAACGAAGTGACCCAGGGATGGATGCGGCTGCTCGCGAGCGCGCCTGCCTCGGCCGGCGCGGCGCCGTGGCTGGCGGACCTGCAGCGCAACAGCGCAAAGCTGGGCGCGATGCAAGCGGCGTACTTCGAGCAGCAGTCGAAGCTGTGGTCGGGCCTGCTCGCCGGGCAGTCCGCGTCGCTGGCCGATCCAGCTCCGGGCGACCGGCGCTTTTCGGCGAAGGAATGGCGCGACAACGCCTACTACGACTACCTCAGGCAATCGTATCTTCTCGCGTCGCGCTATCTGGAAGAGCTGGTGGAGGGCGCCGAGCTCGACGCTCAGGCGAAGGAGCGCGCCCGCTTTGCCGTGCGGCAGTGGATCGATGCGATGTGCCCGGCGAACTTCGCGGCGACCAATCCCGAGGCGATGCAGCAGGCGCTCGAGAGCCGCGGCGAGAGCCTGACGCGCGGCCTGGCGAACCTGATGGGCGACGTGCAGAAGGGCCGCATCAGCCAGACCGACGATGGGGCTTTCGAGGTCGGCCGCAACCTTGCCGTCACCCCGGGGCAGGTGGTGTACGAAAACGAGCTGATCCAGCTGATCCAGTACGCGCCGACCACCGCCCAGGTCGCAGCGCGTCCGCTCCTGATCGTGCCGCCTTGCATCAACAAGTACTACGTCCTCGACCTGCAGCCGGAGAACTCCTTTGTAGCGCACGCCGTCGCGAGCGGCAATACGGTATTCATGCTGTCCTGGCGCAACGCCGGGCCCGAGATCAGTCATCTCACCTGGGACGACTACCTGGACAAGGGTGTGCTCACCGCGTCGCGCGCTGCGCGCGAGATCTGCGGCAGCGATCGAGTGAACGCGCTCGGGTTCTGCGTCGGCGGCACGCTGCTCGGCGCGGCGCTCGCGGTGCTCGCCGCAAAGGGCGATGACGCGGTGGCGAGCGCCACCTTGCTGACGACGATGCTGGATTTCACCGAAGCCGGGCAGCTCGGCGTGTTCGTCGACGAAGCGAGCGTGCGGGCGCGTGAGGCGGCGATAGGCGAGCGCGGCATCCTGCCGGGCTCCGACCTGGCGTTCGTCTTTTCGAGCCTGCGCGCCAACGACCTCGTCTGGCCCTACGTCGTGAACAACTATCTGCTTGGCGGCCGGCCTGCGGCGTTCGATCTGCTGTTCTGGAATTCCGACAGCGCCAACCTGCCTGGGCCGATGTACTGCTATTACGTGCGCAACACCTATCTCGAGAACAGGCTGAAGCAGCCCGGCGCCCTGGTGAACTGCGGCGTGCCGGTCGATCTGGGAAAGGTGAAATTGCCGGTGTTCGTGCTGTCGACGCGCGAAGACCACATCGTCCCATGGCGGTCTGCCTATCGCACGCTTTCGCTGCTGGGTGAAGAAAAGACGTTCGTGCTCGGCGCGAGCGGGCACATTGCTGGCATAGTTAACCCCCCGGCCAAGAAGCGCCGCAGCTACTGGGTCGGGGAGCCCTACCCGGACGATCCCGATGCGTGGCTGAAAGATGCGCGCGAGGAGCGCGGCAGCTGGTGGCCGTTCTGGAGCGAGTGGCTCGCGCGCCAGGCCGGCGGCACGCGAGCGGCACCGAGCGCGCCCGGCAGCGCGCGATACAGGCCGATCGAGCCTGCACCCGGCCGCTATGTGAAGCAGAAGGCCAACTAGGAGACTTGCATGGAAGACATTCTCATCGTCGGCGCGGCTCGCACTGCGATCGGCAAGTTCGGCGGCAGCCTGGCGAAGCTGCCGGCCGCCGAGCTCGGCGCTCTCGTCATCCGCAAGGTGCTGGAGCGCGCCGGGGTCGCGCCGGAACAGGTTTCCGAGGTCATCATGGGCCAGGTGCTGACCGCCGCGACCGGGCAGAACCCGGCGCGGCAGGCGGCCATCCGCGCCGGCCTGCCGGACATGATTCCGGCGATGACCATCAACAAGGTCTGCGGCTCGGGCCTGAAAGCGGCCATGCTCGGCGCGCAGTCGATCGCGCACGGCGACGCGGACCTCATCGTCGCCGGCGGGCAGGAGTCGATGAGCATGTCGCCGCACGCGATCAACGGCTCGCGCGACGGCTTTCGCATGGGCGACGCGAAGATGGTCGACACCATGATCATCGACGGCCTGTGGGACGTGTACAACCAGTACCACATGGGCGTCACCGCCGAGAACGTGGCGAAGGAATACGCGGTGACGCGCGAGGAGCAGGACCAGTTCGCGCTCGCCAGCCAGCAGAAGACCGAGGCGGCGCAGAAGGCGGGACGCTTCAAGGAAGAGATCGTCCCGGTCGAGATCGCCAGCCGCAAGGGCACGCTGGTCTTCGCCGACGACGAGTATCCGCGGCACGGCACGACGCTCGATGCGCTGAAGGGCCTCAAGCCCGCTTTCGACAAGAACGGCAGCGTCACTGCCGGCAACGCCTCGGGCATCAACGATGGCGCCGCGGCCGTGGTCCTCGCTTCATCAAAAAAAGCAAAAGAATTGGGGTTGAAGCCCATCGCGCGCATCAAGGCCTTCGCTTCCGCCGGCGTCGATCCGAAGTACATGGGGATGGGGCCGGTGCCGGCTTCCAAGCGCTGCCTGTCGCGCGCGGGCTGGGAGCCGAAGGACCTCGATTTGATGGAGATCAACGAGGCCTTTGCCGCGCAGGCGATCGCCGTGAACCGGCAAATGGGCTGGGACACGAAGAAGGTCAACGTCAACGGCGGCGCGATCGCGCTCGGACATCCGATCGGCGCCTCGGGCTGCCGCATCCTGGTCACGCTTCTTCACGAGATGCAGAAGCGCGACGCGAAACGCGGGCTGGCATCTCTTTGCATCGGCGGCGGCATGGGGGTTGCCCTCGCCGTTGAGCGCTAGAAAGGAAAAAATGCGAGGTCAAGCGGAAGCGCCGGTCGTGGCGCAGGAGTCCTGGCGCGACGAGTCCATTCCGGCCGTGTCGCGCATCGCCTTCGTCTCGGGCGGCATGGGCGGCATCGGCAGCGCAATCTGCCGCCGCCTCGGACGCGCCGGCCACACGGTGGTCGCCGGCTGCCTGCCCGGCTACGAGCGCAAGAACGCATGGATCGAGAAGATGCGCGCTGAAGGCTACCGCGTGCACGCCGCCGAGGGCGATGTGGCGGAGTTCGATTCCTGCGCCGAGATGTTCTACCAGGTGCGCTCGATCGTCGGCCCGATCGACATCCTGGTCAACAACGCCGGCATCACGCGCGACTCGGTGTTCAAGCGCATGACCGAGCAGGACTGGATGGCGGTGATCAACACCAATCTCAACAGCGTGTTCAACGTCACCCGCCAGGTGATCGACGGCATGAGCGAGCGCGGCTGGGGCCGCATCATCAACATCTCTTCGGTCAACGCCATCAAGGGCCAGTTCGGGCAGACCAATTACTCAGCGGCCAAGGCCGGCATGGCGGGCTTCTCGAAGGCTCTGGCGCAGGAGGTGGTGCGCAAGGGCGTCACGGTGAACACCGTGTCGCCGGGCTACGTCGAGACCGACATGGTGAGGGCGATCCGGCCGGAGATCCGCGAGCAGATCATCGCCTCCATCCCCATGGGCCGGCTCGCCAGGCCCGAGGAGATCGCCGCCGTCGTGGCGTTCCTCGTCTCCGAGGAAGCCGGCTACATCACCGGCGCCAACATCTCGGTCAACGGCGGAATGCACATGATGTAGACTGACCGCTCCCCTGGAGGAGGAGGCATCGTGCAGCAACAACGGCTCGCCGTCGTCACCGGAGGCATGGGCGGCCTGGGCGAAACCATCTCGACGAAGATGGCCGGCGCCGGATACCGCGTCGTCGTCACCTACTCGCCGTCGAACACCAAGTACCGGGCCTGGCTCGAGGAGATGAAAGGCCGCGGCCACAGCTTCTCGGCGTACCCGGTCGATGTCGTGAATTACGACGACTGCGCGCGCAAGTGCGCCCAGATCCAGGGCGAGTGCGGCCCGATCGACATCCTGGTCAACAATGCCGGCATCACGCGCGACATGACGTTCAAGAAAATGACCAAGGCGGCCTGGGACGAGGTGATGCGCACCAACCTGGACTCGTGCTTCAACATGACCAAGCAGGTGATGGACGGCATGCTCGAGCGCGGCTGGGGCCGCGTCATCAACGTGTCGTCGGTCAACGGGCAGAAAGGCGCCTTCGGGCAGACCAACTACTCGGCGGCCAAGGCCGGCATCCACGGCTTCACCAAGGCGCTCGCGCTCGAGGTGGCGCGCAAGAACGTGACGGTGAATACCATCTCGCCGGGCTACATCGGCACGCAGATGGTCACCGCCATTCCGAAGGAAATTCTCGACTCGAAGATCCTGCCGCAGATCCCGCTCGGGCGGCTCGGCAAGCCCGCGGAGGTCGCCGGCCTGATCATCTATCTGTGCTCGGAGGAAGCCGCGTTCGTCACCGGCGCGAACATTTCCATCAACGGCGGCCAGCACATGTATTAAGGAGTAGACTACGCCACATGTCGGCGTCACCTCAGGAAAGCCGCGAGGCAAGGATGCAGAGCCAGCTCCGGCTGATCAAGAAATACCCCAACCGGCGCCTGTACGACACCAAGACGTCCAGCTACATCACGCTGGCCGACGTGAAGCAGATGGTCCTGAAGCAGGAGGACTTCCAGGTGGTCGACGCGAAGAGCGGCGACGACCTGACGCGCCAGATCCTGCTGCAGATCATCCTCGAGGAGGAATCGGGCGGCGTGCCGATGTTCTCCTCCGACCTGCTGTCGCAGCTGATCCGCTCCTACGGCAACGCGATGCAGGGGATGATGGGCAGCTACCTGGAGCGGAACATCCGCGCGTTCCAGGACATCCAGAAGGCGCTGCAGGAGCAGTCGCACCGCATGTACGGCGATAACTCGCGCGCCTCGCAGGAGCTGTGGGCGCAGTTCATGAACCTGCAGGGCCCGGCGATGCAGAGCCTGATGCAGGCGTACATGGAGCAGAGCCAGAAGATGTTCTCGCAGTTCCAGGAGCAGATGCAGAGCCAGGCGCGCAACATGTTCTCGGGCCTCTCCTTCCCTGGTTTTCCCGCTGGTCAGCAAACCAAGAACGATCCCGAGAAGCAGTAACCCGAAAATCGGGTTCGTCTCGCTCGGCTGTCCGAAAGCGCTGGTCGACTCCGAGCGCATCCTCACGCAGCTGCGCGCCGAGGGCTACGTCACGTGCAAGACCTACGCCGGCGCCGACCTGGTGATCGTCAACACCTGCGGCTTCATCGATGCCGCGGTAGAGGAATCGCTGGCGGCGATCGGCGAGGCGCTGGCCGGGAACGGAAAAGTCGTGGTGACAGGCTGCCTCGGCGCCAAAGAGGGGTTTATCAAGAAAGCACATCCCTCGGTGCTCGCAGTCACCGGCCCTCACGACAGCGCGGCGGTGATGGACGCCGTGCATACCCATCTGCCTAAGCCGCACGATCCGTATGGTGATTTAATTCCAGATATCGGCGTGAAACTGACTCCGCGGCACTACGCCTACCTGAAAATCTCCGAGGGCTGCAACCACCGCTGCAGCTTCTGCGTCATTCCATCGCTGCGCGGGGATCTCGCTTCGCGGCCGATCGGCGAGGTGATGCTCGAGGCGGAGAACCTGGTGAAGGCGGGCGTGAAAGAGCTGCTCGTCATCGCGCAGGACACCAGCGCTTATGGTGTCGATCTCAAGTACCGCACGGGCTTCTGGGGCGGTCGCCCCGTAAAGACCAAGATGCTGGATTTGTGCAAAACCCTGGGAGAGCTGGGAGTGTGGGTGCGGCTGCATTACGTCTATCCCTATCCGCATGTCGACGACGTGGTTCCGTTGATGGCTGAAGGCAAAATCCTGCCGTATCTCGACGTGCCGTTCCAGCACGCCAGCTCGCGCATTCTCAAGCTGATGAAGCGGCCCGCGCGCGCCGAAAACGTGCTGGCGCGCATCCGCGGCTGGCGGAAGATCTGTCCGCAGATCGCACTACGCAGCACCTTCATCACCGGTTTCCCGGGCGAAACCGAGGCGGAGTTTTCTGAATTACTGGAATTCCTGAAGGAGGCCCAGCTGGACCGCGTCGGCTGCTTTGCTTACTCGCC
>WNGJ01005873.1_pt1 | contig 15607 bp, 12 predicted proteins | sample 5400611 | NCBI WGS metagenome assembly WNGJ01 (sample SAMN13153375, study PRJNA577476) | soil metagenome | isolation source: 40 cm soil or saprolite under Garry oak tree replicate 1 | place: USA:California | collected 2016-06-15
CTCGAACTATCTCGAAGATGACATGGATCCCGGCCTGCGGTCGGCGATGGAAGAGCACTTCCGGTCGTGTCAGCATTGCACCGCCGTGCTCGAAGGCACCCGTAACGTGATCCGGCTATACGGGGATGACCGGATGTTTGAACTTCCCTCCGGTTTCAGCCGCCGCATGGAACGATGGCTGACCCGAAATGTGGTGGTCAGCCGAGGCACATGGCCGGGCTGGCTGATTGCCGCCGTGGCCGCGGTCCTGGTCGCCAGCAGTTTGACATTGGCGAGATCGCTGATGACGCCGAACCCGCCGTTGAGATCCGAACACGCACAGGCTGGTCACGGCATTCCTCCGGACATGGTGGTTGTGGTCACGGAAGGGGCAAAACTTTTTCACGTGCCGGGATGCGAGGTTATTCACAACAAGGATAAACAGAGAACTCTCACGGCGAAGGAAGCGACGCGCGAAGGGTATGTCCCATGCCTGCGCTGCATGCGGAAATATCTCAATCTAGCAGGCGCGCGGCGAGCCGGGGCCCATGCCGAAAATGACAAGCAGCGAGAAGTAGCTATCCGGGCAGCGGTCGACTGAGACTCGGGGAGATTGTTCCTGGAAATAAGCGGCGCGGGCGGATTGCCCGCGCCTGAAAAGTGGCGGATGGCGGCTAGTTCTGCTTCATCTCGTCTTTCTTGGTTTCGTCCTTCTTCATGTCGTCGTGTTTCATGCTGTCGTCTTTCATGGTGTCGTCTTTCATGGTGTCGTCTTTCTTCATCTGATCTTTCTTGGCGGCCTTTTTCGGTTTCTTCTCCTTCTTCATCTGGCCATTTTTCATGCTGTCTTGCCGGGGTGCGTCTCGCTTCATCTGATCGTCAGACTGGGCCAAGACGGCCATGGAAGTTGCCAGAGCGCAGGTGAGCATCAAGGTCCCGAGGATCTTTTTCATCGTTTCTCCTGAAATGGAATGTCGATTTTATGTCGCCCGCAAACCTAGCGTGGCAGGCAGAAATGAGATGAGGAAACTCCCAGGAAGTTACAGGAGATAGCCACCCAGCAAGGATCTCCTTTTCAGCAGGCAAGCTGATCGCGTGAAATCTTTAGCCCACTGAGATTGCCCAGGGCGGTCACGGCGATCAGTTCCGTGTGGAAGAATTCATTGGCCAGGCTTTGCAGATCTTCGGTGGTGACGGCTTCGATTCTCTCAATGAGTTCATCGAGATCGTAAAAGCGGTCGAAATACATTTCCTGGCGCGCCAGGTTCGACATGCGGGCGGTGCTTGATTCGAGAGAGAGCATCAGGCTGCCCTTGAGCTGATCTTTCGAGCGGCGCAATTCCTCTTCGGGTACGGGTTCAGCCTTCAACTTGCGGAATTCGCTGACCACGGATCGGACCACCTTGGCTGCCGACTCCCGCGACGTTCCGGCGTAGACCGCAAGGCATCCGGTGTCACGGTAGGGGTTCAGATCACTGTAGATGGAATAGGCCAATCCCTGCCGCTCCCGAATATTCTGGAACAGACGCGAACTCATTCCTCCTCCCAGCAGTGTGTTCAGTATGTAGGAGGCATGCCGCTTCTCGTGAGCGATGGCATAGGAAGGAACACCTATACAGAGCTGCACCTGCTCCAGCGCCTTCTTATTGCGCAGGACGATGCGAGGCACAACCTTCGGAACGGCGGAGTGTAATCCGTTCTTGACCGGCTTCATGTGCTCGAAGTGTTGGATCACGAGATCCACAAAGCGGTCATGATCGAGATTTCCCGCCGCCGACACGATGATGTTTCCGGGAGAGAAATGATGCCCATAGGCGTCAAGCACAGGTTGCCGCTCGAAGCGTTTCACCGTCTCCTTGGTTCCGAGTATGGGCCTGCCCAAGGGATGGTCTTTCCAGAAGTTCTGGGTAAATATTTCGTGGACCAGGTAGTCGGGATTGTCCTGATCCATCTTGATCTCTTCGAGGATTACTCCACGTTCGCGAGTTATGTCCTGGGAATCGAACACTGGATGGAGAACCAGATCGCTCAGAATCTCAAGGGCGATGGGAACATGTTCGTCGAGCACTTTGACGTTGAAACAGATGCATTCCTTGGCAGTGAAGGCATCCATGTTGCCGCCGATAGAATCCACTTGCCGGGCAATCTGTTCGGCCGTGCGATGTTTGGTCCCCTTGAAGACCATATGCTCGATGAAATGCGAGATGCCATTCCAGTGCGCATCTTCATCGCGGGAACCCGTCTCCAACCATATTCCGATGGAGGCGCTGCGGATGTGTTGCATCTGCTCGGTGATGACGATCAGGCCATGAGGCAAGACTTGGCGGCGAATATTGCGAACTTCCTGGACCATATAATTTCCGAGAGCAAGGCGAATTCCTATAACTAACTGAGACCTTATTATTCTGACATAGCGCCTCCGCCTGTGCGAAAATAGTTAGTTGTTTAGAATCAGCAGGTTCCAGTCGGTTCTTCCAGGTGAGCTGGCCCGGCTGTCGAGAGAGCTGTAGGAGAGAAATGGCGACTGGACGATCGCATACATCCCTGCTTGGTCTCGAACACGACGAGATCGCTGCCTTCGTCGAACAAGCCGGCGAGCCGGCCTATCGCGCACAGCAGATTTTGGACGCGGTGTATCGGCAGAAGGTGGAGTCAGCCGAACAGATTTCCACACTTCCACAACAATTCCGCCAAGATTTAGAGGGCCAGGGGGTCTCGGTGGGCTGGCCTCGGATTGAAAACAAGTTTGTGTCCGAAGATGGGACGGTGCGTTATCTCATCGCATTTGCCGACGGTCAGAGCGTGGAAACCGTGTGGATGCCCGAAGGCGACGGGGGAGAGGCCGGGGATGGCAGCGAGGCGGGAGATTCCGCCGAGGGGAATCGAGCTCGCAATTGGGACCGGGCAACGATCTGCGTCTCCAGCCAAGTGGGGTGCGCCGTGGATTGCCAGTTCTGCCTCACCGCGCTGCTCGGCATCGAGCGCAATTTGACCGCAGGCGAGATTGTGGCTCAAGTTTGTGCCGTCCTGAAGGACCAGAAAGTATCGCCGCCAGAGGATCGCATAAACCTGGTTTTCATGGGCATGGGGGAGCCGTTCCTCAACTATGACAATTTCATGAAAGCGGTGCGTCTGCTGGTGAAATATGTGGGCATCGCCGAGCCACGGATGACGGTATCCACCGCCGGCATCGTGCCTCGCATCCATGACTTCGGTCTTGAACCGACGCGGCCCAAACTGGCCATTTCGCTCAATGCCTCGAATGATGAGCTGCGCTCGCGACTCATGCCGCTTAACCGGAAATGGAATCTGGAAAAATTACTGGCCGCAGCCCGCGACTTCCCTCTACGGCCTCGGGAGCGGATCACGTTTGAGTACGTGCTTCTACGCGAGGTGAACGACGGGGCTGAGCATGCGACCGAGGTAGTCGAGTTGCTGCGGGGAATCCGAGCCAAACTGAATCTGATCGCGCTCAACCCTGGCCCTGGTATCGGCTTCGCTACGCCTGCCGACGAACGCGTCCTAACATTCCAGAAGATTCTGAGAAAAGCCGGTATTCCTGCCTTTGTAAGGCGTCCACGCGGCCGGGATATCTATGCGGCTTGCGGCCAGCTCAAGCGAACGGTCGAGATTCAGCCAGCGATGGAATCGCAGATGCTGTAGTCCCGCTCGCGGTAGAGCCATTGCACGGCAGCTCCACGCGAACCGTTTTGGGTCGGTCTTTGCGGTTCTCGCAAAGGATTCGCCCATGGTGTTCCTGCACGATACCGTGACAGGCGCTGAGGCCTTGCCCGGTGCCGTGTTCTGCCCAATCCGATTCGGAAGATTGTGCCGCCTCGCTCTGGCGCGACGGATGCTTGTCCTCCGAGACCTGGAAAATGACCATGTCTCCCTGGCGCTCGGTTGTGACCATCAGAGCACCGCCAGCCTGTTCACCAATCCTGAGTAATGAATCGCTGATGATTTGCAGACACACTTGAAGGAGCTGGTTCGAATCTCCCGCAACCGCCGGCAGTCCTGGCTCTAGCTCTGCGCGAACCTCAATTTGCAGAGGCTGCAATTGAGGTTGAGAAAGTTTCAGGGCGGTACGCACCAGGGTGTTCAAATTGACCTGGGTCTTGATGCGAGGGGTTTGCTTGGCAAAGCTAAGCAGGCTGCTGACCAGAGACTTGGTCCGCCTTACATGCTGTCCTATTTTTGCCGCAAGCGCCTGCTGGTCGGGGTTTAGGGTGGTGCCGACCAACAGATCGGAGTATCCCAGCATGGCCGTAATGGGGTTATTCAATTCATGTGCTGCGCCGCCGACAAGTTGTCCGATCGATGCCAACTTTTCTGATTCCACAATCTGCTCCTGCAGATGCTTCAGATTCTCAACCGACTCCCGCGAATGGTTCAACAGGCGAACCAGCTCGCGATCGAGAAAATGCTGGCGTACGAACACGATGATGCCCATCACCAGAGCAGCTCCCAGGGTCAACCCCAGGCGGAACCAGCGTATGCGCACCGGGATCGCGGCATCCGACAGAGTCCATGCGGCGAAAAGTGGCAGGGAGAAAACCGCGATCATTCCCAGCCTCGGTACCCATACGCCGTAGGCGGTGGAGGCTGTTTTGGATGCCGGGTCCGGTTCGTAGCCGCGAGTCCAGAGCCCAATCAAAGTGATCCAGGCCATCGAGGCGACGAGAGGAATATCGTAGAGGCTGCCGCTGTAATACGCGTTCCGGGTAAGGGCCCAGTTGGCTACATAGGAGCCGGCGGCATAGGTAAGACTGGCGCCGAAAAGGTGGCCGTAGAAGGTTCTCCACCGGCTTTTGCTCCTGAGCCAGGCGCCGCTCAGCGCAATGAGAAAAGCCAACTTCTCAAACAGGTAAACTGCATTCAGGTTCCAGCCATAGGCCAGTTCATTGGTGACCACGTATTGCCAAGGGATCACAATCAAGATGTAAAGATAAATCCACCACAGGGTCAACAGGACGAAATCAAGCCGTCCCAGCCGAGCCGCATATTCATCCTGGGGCACATGCGGGCGAAGGGCCAGAGCTGCCATCCATGGAACAATATGCAGGAACAGGACGATATCTCCCGCGAAAACGTTAGGCACATCCTGCCGCAGCACCACCTCGAAGTAAGTCCACAGTAACTGGTAGAAAAGCCAGAAGGCAATGCCCGCGGTCATGAGCGCCCAGAACAAACGCATTCTTCCCTGAGATTTCAGCACATGAGGGATGAACGAAACTGTGCCCGAGATCAGCAGGACGCATTGAATCAGATCGCTGAACGCGGTTAGCAGAAAGGATTGAGGTAGCAATAGCGCGGCCACTACCAAGGCCGCTACGCAGGCGATGGCGAGTGCGCTCCAGAGCTTGGAATGTATTAACAAAACCAATCCTTTCAAGCGATTCTAGACTGGGAAAGGAGGAAGCCGAGGTTACTGTAGTAACCGTCAGCAGAACGATTTGGGACAGGGGAACAGCTAGCCGGCGGATTCTTCCCCAGAGAGGTCGCGGAAAGTTTTGCTTGCCCTTAACCTTTCCTGTCAATAGTATGCGACACATCCGCTTAGCGTAGAGATTGACTCGATTGCACGCTCACCCCGCTCACTATCGATTTTTTGGGAGACTACGAGCCCCGGCGGATCCGAGCGAGACGCGGCGGATCGAGCGCTGGCTCGCAACGGCACGATTGTTTCTGGCGATCTCAGCTTTGGCGGCAATTTACATGGATCCCACGCAACTGGGTCATGCGCCGATTGCTTATGGCCTGCTCGGCTTTTACCTGGTGCATGGCGTTTTGGTGATGACGCTGCTGCGGCGACGGAAGCAATCCACGCCTGCGTTTCGCCTGCTGGTGCATACGGCGGATATTGTCTGGCCAGCCTTTATTTCCATTTTTGCCGAGGGTCCGCGAAGCCCATTCTTTCTGTTCTTCTTTTTCGTCCTGGCCGCCGCGGCGTATCGATGGGGCGTGTGGGAAACTCTGGGTACGGCCGCAGCCGAGGTTGTCTTGCTGTGGATGGAGAGTGTTGTCGTACGCCATGTGTGGCTGGCTCCGGGTGGCGCGCTGCCCTGGCATCTACTGGCTGGTCTCCGGGTTAACGTGGCGGAGTTCGAGCCCAAGCGCTTGTTCATGCTGTCGGTGTACTTGCTCGTGATGGGATTGCTGTTGGGTTATCTGGCCGAGCAGCAGAAGCAGTTGCGAACGGAAAAATCAGTGGTGGCCCTCATCTTGGGTAAGGCGCGAGTTCAGACTGGGCTAACCGGAACATTACAAGAGATTTTCCGAGAGATTCTCAGCTTGTATGGCGCGGCGAGGTTGCTGATCGCTGCTCAAGAGGTGCATAGCCACCGGGTCTTTCTCGGTGAAGTACGCTGTTCCCGCAGCACGCTTTCGGAACTGAGCTGGCTCGATTTCGCGGCGAACGACGCAGAGGTCTATTTGTACAATTGTCCGGGTGAGGTGAGCTACGGATCGCGCGAGGGCTCCGGCTGGTCTGTGCTCGCGCTGGATGATGGCGGCAATCGAGTTCAGGCTTCCACGGGGCAACCTCTCGAACGTTTGGCGGAACTGGAGCCCTTCCATTCGGTAGCCGCAGTCTCGTTCTTGTTTGGTGGCGAATGGCGGGGACGGGTTTTCTTATTCGACCCGTCCCGACTGGGGAAAAAACAGGAAGAACTGCGCTTTCTACAAGACCTGGTTCGCCACGTCGGGCCGGCAGTTTACAACGTGTATCTGCTGCATCGATTGCGACGTAGAGCCGAGGCCGCGGAGCGTGCACGGGTCGCGCGCGAGTTACATGATGGGGCGGTGCAGTCGCTCATTGCCGTGGAGATGCAGGTGGATGTTCTACGACGCCAGGCTACGGCCGTGCCGGGCCCGGTCAGTGCCGAACTGGGCCGGATTCAAGGCTTGTTGCGCGAGGAAGTTCTCAAGCTGCGTGAGCTGATGCAGCAAATGAAGGCGATCGACGTAGATTCGCGGAAGTTTATCGGCGTCTTGCATGATACTGTGGAACGTTTTGGGCGGGAGACTGGCATCTCCGCCCGGTTCGTCACCGACGTCGAGGAACTCGACATGCCGAAGAGGGTTTGCCGGGAGCTGGTCCGCATCGTGCAGGAAGGATTGGTCAATGTGCGCAAACACAGCAGCGCTCGCCACGCACTGGTTCGCTTTGGCGCCAGCGGTGACCAATGGATTCTTACCCTGGAAGACGATGGCAAAGGCTTTCCATTTTCGGGGCGATTGACGGAGGCGGAGATGGAACAAATCGGTAAGGGCCCTATGATTATCAAGGAACGGGCACATTTGATTGCCGGGAAACTCACGGTAGAATCAAATTCCGGGCAGGGCGCACGGGTGGAGGTCACGGTGCCGCGTTCTGGGGAAGTCACGCATGAATTCTAAGAGGCCACAGCAGGTTCGCATCGTTATAGCCGACGACCATCCGATTTTTCGCGATGGTCTGCGCCGGCTCTTAGAGGCCGAACCAGACTTGAAGGTGCTGGGTGAGGCTTCCGATGGTGCGGAAGCGGTCAAGCAGGCGCGCCACCTCAAACCCGACATCCTGCTTTTGGACCTGGCAATGCCCCGGATGCCGGGATTGGAGGCCTTACGGGATCTGAGCAGCAGTCCCGGTACGAGTCCGGTGCGGGTCATACTGCTTACGGCTGCCGCTGAGAAGAACCAGATTGTTGAGGCATTGCAACTCGGCGCCCGTGGCGTGGTGTTGAAAGACTCGGCCACCCAGTTGCTTCTCAAGTGCATTCACACGGTTATGGCCGGTGAGTACTGGGTGGGCAGGGAGAGCGTTTCTAACCTGGTACAGTACCTCCGCACCCTGATGCAGTCCTCAAGTGATGAAGCGCACAAAAAGAAATTCGGACTCACGCCCAGAGAGCTGGAGATTGTCTCGGCGGTGGTGGCTGGGTATTCCAACAAGGAAATTGCGGAATACTTCAAAATCAGTGAGGACACTGTAAAGCACCACCTGAGCAACATTTTTGACAAATTAGGGGTCTCCACGCGTCTCGAGCTTGCCCTGTTCGCGGTGAACCAATCCCTGCCATTCAAAAGCATTGCCTGAGGCGGCTTAGGTGCTTGCGACCAAAGTAACTTGAGATGGCACTTTTGGGCTATTGGCTGGTCCAGACCGAACGTTTATGATTTTTGGTACGACCAGCCTCGGGAATATTAGTCAGTGGCACCCAAATTCGTGGCCATTTCCCATGTTCGAGGATGGGGTACGGTCTAGCAAAAGGAGAACGGAGCCCGTGGCAAAATTTCTAGAGCAGTTGTGGAAAGACGAAGGCGGCCAGGATATCGCAGAGTATGCGGTCATGCTGGCAGTTATTCTAGTGATTGTTGTCGGTACAATTCGCCTTATCGGGTCGAACGCCAACAACGTGTTCTCTCAAGTTGGCAGCGCTATCCACTAAAGCGCTATCCGAGTTTCCACCGCGATCATCAAGCGGCCGCCATCCGGCATGCCCGCCGCGTGCGATGAGCCTTTACGTCCAAATCTTGCTGCTGGCGGCGTGAACTCTCTCGAGCGCTTCGCCTCGAAATGAATCGATTCCTTCCCAACTTTCCGTGCACACTATTTCCGGTCGGGAGCGGTGAGAGCGACTCTGTCCGTGCCTGCCGTCGAGAATCTCGTCAGATAGGGAAAGAACGGAGTAACCTCAAACGGCATCTTCTCCCGTGCCGAAATCAGTGGCACGGACTTAGCCTTCGCCAGTTCGACGTGATCGCTCCAGGGATCAAGCTTGATGCGTCCGCCGAGAGGGAGCGCTGCGATCTGATCGGTTCGCCGTTGTTCCAGTTGAGGAGCGGAAGCGAGCAACGCGGACATCCGGACGCTTTTGTCTGCTGCGAGACCGTTTCCCAGATGCGGCCGAATCAGATTTGGCAAGGCCGGCGCACGCTGCTGCAAGGCCTTAAGAAATAGTCCGGCGGTGCCCAATTTGTCTTTGTAGGGAGAGTTCTTGAGCAGTTCTACCGCTTTCGTGTCGGCGGCTTCCTCGTCCGCTGCTCTCCGTTTGAAGTCCAGCCGCTGAAAGGACTCTTCATCGGGGAAGAACAGGCGGTCGTTGAAGGCGAGCTTGGTGTCGAACGGATGCCCCAGCACGATATGGCTTACTTCGTGCGCCAGGACCATGGCGAGTGAGGCCTCATCGGGCAGCACATCCAACAGGCCGCGGCTGACAACAATGGTATGGCCGATATTGAATGATTCCAAAGGTGCGGTAAGTAATATGCGGCAACGAACTTCGGATTGAAGGTCAATATTATTTGTCACCAGTAAATTTGTGATGACGGTTTGAAGAACTTTATCGACCTCTCCCGAAGGCGCCACTAATCCAACCTTCTGCAATCGATCGACGGCGTTGTCTTCAGCCTGACGTTCCCACATCCGCTCCGCGACCACGGGAGTGGCGTCGGCCGCCGCTTCGCTCTGGTCTTTCACCGACTGGGGTGAGTCGACCAGGATTTGCGTAAATTCCTCATTCTTCCCCAGGCCTTTCAAATCGTAGCCCCACAGCCGGGTCTGAGCCTTGAAGTGAAGTGATTTTCCCATCCTGTACTTCAAGTCAGATTCTTCGCTGTAAATGTAAGCAGGAAGCCACATGCCAGGCTGCAGGTTCAGCCGCCAGCTATCGAAATGCAGGTAGAAGCTCAGTTTCGGATGCGGAGAGTACGTGCCGTTGAAGCGGACCACGTTATAATCCTGATCCTCGACCCACATCCTCCCCAGGAAACGTCCGGTTCCTGAGCCATGCCTGGGCTCGACGTCAATAACGAGACAACGAATTTCACCCAGAAATTCGCGGCGCACGAAAGTGAACTTGTAATATTTTTTCTGAAAGTCAGTATCAAGGACTACCATCTGGGCGAAACCGAGAGGAAGAAACCTCATCGAGTAAACGCCGGTCAGCTGGTTGAGCATCCGGTGGCCGAAACCCGGCTGTCCGATGAAGGATGCGTCATCCGGGCCTTCCTTCATCTCGAGGCGTCCGAGAAAGTATTGGTCCTTCGTCGGGATCGAGTTACCATCGCTGTCAGATTTGAGGTCTTGCAGGTAGGTCTCTACCATAGGCCGCATATTTCGCATCTGCGCGAGAAACACATGCTCGCGCTGGACGATCCGATCGAGCACGTCGTTAAATGACGCCGGGTTGGCCGGAGGACTCGAGCCAGGGACCTGACTCACGGTCGCCGAATCGGGGGCCGCCGGCGGCGCAGGAGAATTGGAATCCTGCGAAAAGGTTGGCAAAACTGAAGCCAACAGCAGGAACAGGAAGAAGAAGAACAAGAACGAGCCCAACCGCAGAATACGCATCATAAGGACCTTTTAGGAGTACGTCATGCCAACTGAAAAACGATGTGCAAAACCGCTGTCGAGTCAGCCGGTTGGCCATCCCGCAGTGCCGGCTTAAATCGGATTTGTTCCGCGGCTCGGACCGCGGCATCGTCCAGGCCGTGTCCTAATCCGTGCACTACACGCACGATGCGCAGCTTCCCGGAAGCTTCGAGCACCACCTCGAGCAGCACTTCTCCTTGAATCTTCAGGCTGCGCGCTTCGTCGGTATAAGTCGGCACTGGTTTGGAAACGATTTCCGCCGGAATTGTCTTCGGGGTTGCTGCCTCTGCCGGGCGCGATCTGACAGTAGGTGGGGCGGGAACGTCAGCATCCCCGAATCCCCCCTGGCGGACCGTTCCCCGTGAGGCCGACACCCGGCCGCTGTTGTCACCTGTGGTTACACCGTTTCCAAATCCCGAACTGGCGACAACCCCGCGCACGCCCTTCGCGCCGCCGGTTCCATTGCCATAGCCGCCGCCCGCAGGGAGATCAAAAGACCCGAGCTGCGCGATGTTCACCGGCTTCCCATCATTGGCCCGCGCAGGAACCCCGTTGGGATCGCCGAATCCTCCGGTCTGCACCTGGGATGGCGCCTTGGCAATCGTCTGCGTGGCTGAGCTCCCAGTGGAAAATACGTTGGTCTTCACCAACTGCCGGTGTATGACTGGCTTATTTGCAAGCGGCATCGGATCCAGCTTTTTGGATGCTATGTTGACCGTCGGTGCGGGAACATCCTCGATTCGGACTCTCGGCTTCGGATCAGCCGCGGGCACACGCAGCACGTCCGGCCGAGGCTCGGCGCGAGCCACGACTATGGGTTTCCGCAGAGGCTGCGGCTGATGATTGACAGGAACCGGTGTGCTCACTAACTTGACCACACTATAGTCATGTTCGGGAGTGGATAAAACTTCAGGGTGCAGCAGGCGTACCCACACAAAAATGGCTACCACCAAGACTTGGGTGCCGGTGCTGAGGGTGAATTCGATCCAGGGCGGTTTTCTTTCGGGCAGGAGCGAAAAAAGACCGCTTTGGGGGACAACAGATCCCATTCGTGGCTCCATTCTTGTCAAAACACCGGATAAGGGTCAAAGTTCTTCGAGTCACCGACAGCGTGGCGAACCCGGAGCAGGGCCGGAAGACCGACCCCCAATATTATACTTCAGCAGCATTTCTGCACGACCAAGGCCAATTTCTGTGGCATCCGTTGGATGCTAACTTACTTTGTTTCAACCGCTTATGCTCTCAGATCGTGGTTTCAAACTAAAAAATAAAGACAAAAGAGCAAAATTTTACACACTTGGGCCGCAGTTCCTTCTCATAACAATGGACGGTACTGTCAAGGCCAAACCGATTCTCGACCGTTTTGGTGCCGTCTTTGTGGCTCAGAAGGGGTTCAACAACGGACGATCTTGGGGTTCACGATCCCTTTAGTGGCGTTGCGGGTTTCGACGATCAGTTGAGCTTCCCCGACGATGCGGCGATAGTCGTAATCGGAGTGGTCGGTCACGATAAGAACACAGTCATACTGTCCCAGGTTCTCCAACTCAGTGCGCTTCATCTGCAAGTCGTATTTGCGGCCTTTACCGATAAAAGGGAAATAGGGATCATGATAGCTGACCTGCGCCCCGTCCTTCTGGAGCAGTTCGATGATGGTGAGTGCGGGAGACTCGCGCAAATCGTCGATGTCTTTCTTGTACGCCACCCCCAAGACCAGAACGCGAGCGCCATTCACCGATTTCTTGTGCTGGTTGAGCGCCCCACTGACGGAAGCCAGCACGTGGTAGGGCATACCCGTATTAATCTCACCCGCCAACTCAATAAATCGGGTCCGAAAATCGAATTCCTTGGCTTTCCACGATAGATAAAACGGATCTACGGGAATGCAATGTCCCCCCAATCCCGGTCCGGGATAAAAAGGGTGAAAGCCGAACGGCTTGGTGGAGGCCGCACTGATGACCTCCCATATGTCGAGACCCATACGGAGACAAAGCAACTTGAGTTCGTTCACCAGGGCAATGTTCACGCAGCGGTAAATGTTCTCCAAAAGCTTGGTCATTTCCGCTACTGCGGGTGATGAAACTGGCACGGTTCGGGTGAAGATCGCTCCGTACAGTGCGGAGGCGAGTTCGGCTGCTTCAGCATTCACCCCTCCCACTACCTTGGGAATGTCGCGCCGCGCTACGGTGGTATTCCCCGGGTCCTCACGCTCGGGCGAGAAGGCCACGAAGAATCCCTTGGGATCGACACTGGTGCCACGCGCCGCTTTAATACCTTCGCGGTTCTCGGACTCGAGAATTGGGACCATCACCTCTTCCGTCGTACCAGGGTAGGTCGTGCTCTCCAGTACCACCAGCTGCCCGGTCTGCAGATGTGGTGCAATGGCGTGCGTTGTGTCGGTGATAAAGCTGAGATCGGGCTCGTGGTATTCATTCAGTGGCGTTGGAACGCAGATAATGATGGCGTCCATCGCTTTCAACTGCGAGTAGTCCGACGTGGCGGTAAAGCCCGCAGACTTGGCCGCGGCGATTTCCTCGGAACTGATACGGTAGATGTAGGAACTGCTCTTCGCTAGAGCATCAATTTTTCGCTGGTCGATGTCTGGATCTTGCTCTTCAGCTGGTCGGGAGAACGGTTTCGAGCAGATTGGTTCGTCTTCATTCTGAAAGGACAATATCGGAAAGCGTATGAATCGTTTCGATTCTAGCATGCCGTAGACCCCGCTCCAGTCCAAGGATGCCCGCTTCTGCGGTCCCATCGAGAGCTGTAGATCGGGTCGAACATTTCGCCCACTCGAGCGGGCAGGTTATTCGCACTTTAGGATTCGAAGAATCAATGAAAACTCCGGCGCGAAAAAAAAGAGCGCTTCTTATCACGCTGGCGGTATTGGGACTGGTCACCGGATTTGCTCTAAACGCCGGGCGAATGCTTGTAATCGACGAGCCACGCACCTCGGACGTGATCCTGGTGCTGGCCGGCGAGACCGAGCACCGCCCCGCGCGGGCGTTGCAGCTGCTCGGGGAAGGCTACACTCGCAAGATGGTCATCGATGTTCCGGCAGAGGGAAAGATCTACGAATTCAGTCCGCTGCAGCTGGCGCGAAGATACGCTGAAGATCTTTCCCAAAAAGCGTCGATCAGCATCTGTCCGATCGAAGGCCTATCCACCAAGAATGAGGCGCGAGACGCTGAACCATGCCTCGCGCGCGAAGGCGCAAAAAGCGTGCTGATCGTAACCTCGGATTTTCACACTCGCCGGGCTCTTCATATTTTCCAGAAGGAAATCCCGGGAATCAGCTTTTCCGTGGCCGCGGTTCGAGACAGCAAGCAATTTGGAATTCGATGGTGGGCTCATCGGCAGTGGGCCAAGACTTTCCTGGATGAATGGTTGCGCTGGCTCTGGTGGAAGTGCGTGGATCGATGGTGGTAAGACCCCCGACCGCACAAAATTTGTTCGCCAACTAAGCTCAAGCTTAAGGAAGGCGTCTCGCCATTGGTTCTCGGATTCTCACGACGCCGGCTTGGGTCAAGAAGGACTCCCGGAAGTAACTCCACCCGGTGGCACCTGGGCAAGAAGCGATTGACGGAGAAGGCCATTCGGATTACGATCATTCAGGTTCATCTCTGAAGGATGGAAGTGCTTGCAATGAGAGCCCTGTACTTGAAGATTCTGAGCAGCCTGTTGGTCTTGATTCTTCCGGGTGCCTTGTTTGCAGCGGACCGGCCTGCTGCCATGCTTTACAGCCACGGAACTGCATTACTCAATGGCCACAGCATCGCAAGGTCGTCGGCTATCTTTTTCGGCGACCAGGTACAGACCAACGCGGACTCGGCTGCCAACATAAATGCTTCAGGCTCCATCGTCTTGGTTCTTAACGACTCGCTGGTCGAGTATCAAGACGACGCTGTCCAGTTGGAGCACGGAGGCATAAGCGTATCGACCTCGAAATTGTTGGCGACTCGCGCCGGCGACATTACCGTCTCGCCGGCCGCCAGTGTGTGGACCGAATTTGAAGTTAGGGACGTGGATGGTAGGGTCCTCATCGCGGCGCGAAAAGGTGACCTCACGATAAGCGATGAAACCGGTACCACCACGCTGGCCCAAGGTGAACAGACGACTCGGGAGGATTCAGCAGACTCGGAAAAGGACAAGAAGAAGAAGAAGAGGAGGAAGGGAGCTGCAGCCGCTCCTGCCGCCGCCGAGGGGGGAGTCTTCAACTCTCCTATTGCAGTCGGAATTGGCGGGGCTGCCATTCTCGGGGGGGCGATCTGGGTGTTTGTCCAGGGCGGCGAACAACCGGCGAGTCCGACCAGGTAACCCGAGGTGATCCCGATGAAGTCCTAGAGTCAAATTTGTGTCGTGTTTTGAACTCCGCTGAGAATTTCAAAGCCTCAGGTACAGTTTTTCCCGTCAAATAAGAGCCATCCTTGCACCGAACAAGATTCCGTGGTTGCACGCCCGACGCCTATGGCAGGTTTCAGTCCCGCGTCCACAAGGGGCTCGCTGAACGAACCCGAATTAACGTTTGCGCCAGCGGGAGAAGGATTTAAGATGACTCCCAAACCGTTGTCGGGGAAGAAGTTGAGATCGCCAGACGGGGACGCCGACGCGCAGTGCGGCAACGAATAGTCGCGAGTCCGGGGACCGCGTGCGGAGGGCTATTCTCCGATACAACCGGCGAGAGAATGCAACCACGGTCTGAGGCAAGAGTGTGTTGCTTGAGCCGTCCGTTCTGGCGGCGCGACTATACTTCGGCTTCTTGGAAAGCTCCAAGGGTCTTAGACCTTTGTAATTGGAGGGGGCGGCACATCGAGGATTAAGATCATTCCCAGTAGTTTAGTCAAATGCTGTCCTCATCGCTTAATACTCGCCGTTGGCCACGACACCGCGTCGATCTTCCGGTTCGCATCGTCATCCCAAATGGGCTGTTAACCAGCACCGTTGCTGGCCGTGCCACCGAAATAAGCGGGAGCGGTATGGCCCTTCACTCCACGCTTGGTCTTGAACCAGGCGACCTGATGCAGGTTGAGTTTCCCACCTCCAATCCCTCAGGGGTCATGGCCGTGGTTCGCAATCATAAGGACGATTGTTTCGGGGTGGAGTTCCTCAAACAACTGCCCTCTCGGGATAAAACGTTGAATAAGTCGAATCAAACATGCGACCCGAAGACTCTATTTGCAGGACTGCGTCGAAAACAGCTCGAGATAATGCAGGTGCAGAGGGAGATCGAGGCGCTCAACCTCGCAATTCCCCTGCTCGCTGATGATAAAAGGG
>WNGJ01004291.1_pt2 | contig 15604 bp, 11 predicted proteins | sample 5400611 | NCBI WGS metagenome assembly WNGJ01 (sample SAMN13153375, study PRJNA577476) | soil metagenome | isolation source: 40 cm soil or saprolite under Garry oak tree replicate 1 | place: USA:California | collected 2016-06-15
CCAACACTGGGGGGTCGGGCATGTATCGGCGATCGAGGGACAAAACGAAGGAGATAGCGACTGGTTCATGTCGCAGCCGCAAGCTGGTGCCGATTGGAGTGAGACGGTTGTCGCCTATCAGCGAGAGATTTTTGAAACGTTACGGGCACAACCGGGGCTAGACGCGTTGCCTATAGCATCCCCTACCGTCCTCGACTGGAAACCTGCGGATATGCGGCTCATCCAGGCAGCCGCCCGCTACTGTGACCTCGTCGCTATACACTCGTACGTACAGCATGCCGAGAAGCCAGAAACGACCGCGGATTATTCTGCGATATCGTGGTACTTACGACATATGCGGGATGCATTTAAGCCGGGAGCACCCGTCATGGCGACTGAAACCGGCTACAACACTATGGTGCGTTTCGGCGGAGCGGGAGTATCAGAAAAGGCGGCTGCGATCTATATACCCCGGCTACTGCTCAATAATTTTGCGAGCGGCATACAGCGTACGTTTCTGTATCAATTGCTGGATGGTGGATCCGATCCACACGAGTGGGAGCACCATTTTGGTCTGATCAGGCATGATAACACTGCAAAGCCGGCGTATCGCTCAGTGGTTTCTCTGCTCAAAGCGCTGACCATTGATGATTCCCACTCTTCATCAGACTATGAATTGCGAGTGCTGAACGTGATTGGCCCGCGCTCTTCGGAAATTCGCTTCCTGCCGTTAAGACAGTCGAGCGGTGCCCTCGTCATTGCGATCTGGCACGCGATAAGTTGTTGGGATGGTGCATCGGCTTCCGACATTGCTGTCCAGCCCCGAACGCTCACAATTGTGGACAGGCCAGACGTGGTCGGAGTTGCGTGCCGGCGGTCAGACGATTGATCTACCTGTTGGTGCAGAGGTGGTACTCCTGCGCCCGGTTGCGAAGGCCTGATTCTCGGCCGTCGTGCAGACGTCGGACTCTGGCCCTCTCACTGAGTCCGTCTGGCACTTTTCGGCTCTGGGCATTGCCTTCGCGAGGCAGCATGGTCCCACGCCTCCGCCAAGATCTGCGCTGTTTTTTCGTACGTGAACCGTGACGCCACGTTGGCCAATCCGAACCGTTTTTTTGACAAAACCTCTTCCGGCGTTGCTGAAAGCCGGTCGAACAGCTCCGCCAGCGCGGTGGGGTCACGCTCCGGGATAACCCAGCCGCCATCGCCGATGACGTTCGGGATAGCGCCGCTGTCCGTGCCAATCACAGGTACGCCGCAGCTTTGCGACTCAATAATCGTCCGTCCGAATTGCTCCAGCAAGTTGGGAGAGGAACGGGAGAGTAAAATTGAGACGTCGAGTGAGCGGAGAAACTGCGCCGCGTCCGGCGCTCCTCCCCACCCACGAAGGTTCACCCGCTGCTGCAAGCCCAATTCGGAAATGTGTCGTTCCAGTCGTTGTCTGTAAGGGCCTTCACCCATGATGGCGAGGCTTACGGGTGAACGCGCCCGGGCTATAGCTAGCAATGCGTCCTGAAGCCCCTTGTCTTCGACGAGTCGCCCGAGATATCCAACCCTGAGACTCCCTCCTTGCTGCCTCACGCTGGCCGCTGGGCTGAATGTCTCTTGATCGACGCCATAACCTATGGGTCTAATCGGCCCAGCGAATCCAAATGCGCGCACCACGGCGGTCGCCTCATCGCTGCGGGATAAAATGAGCGCCGTCCTAGCCAGGACGTAGTGCCGGATTGCCTCGAAGGGAAAAGGAAGTCGTTTAATGAGGTTCTGGTCGACCTCAAGCACCAATGCCGCACCTCCTTTCAGAAAAGCCGCTTGCATCGCGACCACACTCCAGGGTTCTTCCCACAAGTGAATGACATCGGGGTTTATGCCACGGATCGTGCGCCCTAAGCGCGGATAGAAATGAGCGTACCATTTGATCAAAGGGATATGAGGTAGCCATATGGGCTCTATGTGCACTTTCGCTCCTGGGTCGTCCGGTGGATCTGCGGTCATAGCGCGCCCATACTCGCGCCACCGGGAAGGCACGACAAGATGCACTTCAATCTCGGGAGCGCGCGCGAATGGATGGTAGCGCAACCGGCCAATATGGCGCTTAACGGCGGCATGAGCGATCGACAACACACGAAGCGGACGCATCTTATCCACGTCTCAAAACCTTCGCGACTACGCCGCTCAATCCAGTCAAGCTGGCCTTGGCATAGATCAGGGATTGATAGGCGCCGTTCATGTTATTGCGAGGCAACTGAAAAAGATCCTGACCGGGTTTCACGAGTCCTCTGATTGTCGTCGCAGCACTCACAAACCCGGCTTCGCGAGTCAGCAGAAAATCTCGCACACCGCAATCACGCATCCGGCCATAGGGGAAGGCAAAATGTCGGCATGGCACTCCCAGCCGCTGTCGCAGACGCGCAGCACTATCCCTCAACTCGTGAAGAGCTGCCGGTATCGGAAGACTACTGATCCGAGCGTGTGAGATCGTGTGAGCTCCAATCTCCACCAGAGGGTCGTCTTTGAGGCTCTCCAACATTCTCCATGTGATGGCGTGCCTCTTACGGAGTTCGGGCACGTCGGCACCATTGATCCGGCAAAAGTCCTGATACGCTTGGTCGAAATTCTGTTCCCCCCATGAAGCGGCAATCCTGGTGAACCAGCGCCGCTTTGCCGGCAAATCGGAAACATCGACTTTTCCCATGCTCGTCAGAAGCGTTTCACGCTCGCTAATTATGGTTTCAAGACCAGCCCAACCAAGGAGATCGGTTTCATCAGGAATCCCCGTCGTAATGAAGAGGGTGACTGGGACGCCAAATGAGCGAAACAGCGGGATGACATGCTCGAAGGTGTCGACGTAACCGTCGTCGATAGAGAAATTGACGAGCCGCCGTTTGCCGCTCCTCGCAAGACGCTCGATCATCTGATCGATGCTGACAATCTCCCAACCGGAGCCCTTCAAATAGGTGAGAAGCGCATTTAGGTAATCCAGGTTGATATAGAACTCGCGATTTGGCAATCGGTCCCATTCCTCCCCGGGCGCCGCGCGGTGAAACGTCAGCATGCATGCATAGGGTCTGTTTGTAGGCCAAATCACTGATACTTCCCTCCTCGTCGGGCCGGGCTTCGTTTCGATAAAGGTGTGCTGCTGTTCCAGACAAGCGCCGCATATGTAGTTGTAGTGGAACATATACCGGGGGGCGACTCGCTCGAATGCCCGCAAGTCATCCGCGACCTCCCTTGGTGACTTCATGGGGACTCTGCGGGACGGGTATGGAGCGCGAGAAGTTGCGCCGGCATGAGGACAAGCGCGCTCGCCACGATAGTTGCAATACACGCCGTGGCCCCTATTGCGACCCGCTCCAACCCGCTCGCGCAATACTCGGCCGTAATCCAGCACAAGGCAGTCATGGCGACGACAGGTACAGCGCAAAGCCCGAGCATACGTAGGATCTGCCAATGGCACCTAAGCACGTAGGCAACGCCGAAAAGGACGATAAAACCGCGAAGCGACTCAGCGGACCCCAGCAGGAAAGCGTGGCGGACGATGGCTCCCGAACTGCGCGAGCAGAGTAAGTTGAAGGCCATACTAACAGTGAACGAGCCAACGAGGAGTAGTGCCGCAGCGCGATTACGTCCAACGTTGTTAAGGCTCCGAAGGAGAGTCATCCCCAGGGTTGCCGCCCAAAGTCCGGAGCAGATACCACGCATGGCATCACTCGGAAGTGAGACGGCGACTTCATCAAATGCACCTCGCGCGAACACAATGCGCACAATGTCCGGGGCGAAGACCGCTAGGAACACGCACAGCGGCAGCGCAATGCTCAACACGGGCGCCGCAACTACGGTCACTGCCCGGCGCGTGTTCATGGCGACGCCCACATGCAAAAGAGCCATCCCCACTGGTTGGCTGATGAGCAAGGCCAAGGTGTCCGTGATGGTTCGGGCATATTCAAGCGATGATAGCGTTCCGACGGCAAATCCCGAGGCAACGAGGCGCTCGATCCACAAGTTCCCCTGTTGGAAGATAGGCAAAGAGATGAAGGGCCGTAGCCGTCGGATAAAATCAATCGCAGCCTCCTTCACTCGACTGGCATTTAAACCCCGGGTGCTGATCGCCCCTTCACGTGCGAGCAACCAGCACCCCCAAACCCCAAGCACATTGAATGAAAAAGCAAAAAGGCAGGGCAAGACGAGCAGAGCGCCGCTGCCGACAAACAAGAGAATGCCGCAAATGACAAAGATATTGAGCACTGCTGAACGCATAGCGGCAATTCGCGACTTCCCAAGCGCAATTTCAGCAGCCGCGAGGCATTCGACGATGACTGCGCCAGGCATCCACAGCGCCATAATTCGCACGAATTGAAGAATAAGACTCTGCGTCTCTTCCCCGAATCCTCCGACGAGCAGCCGCACCCACCACGGGCCGGTGATTTGGACGACTAGCATAAGCCCCACAGCACCCGATCCGAGGACGAGGCAAAGTGCCGCGAGCATCACGGAAGCGGGAGCCTCTTGCTTCTCCTGCCAAGCACGATGCATCGGGAGGAGCACCGTAGGAGTAGTTTCGCTCAGCATCGGTAGAAGAGGTAGCTGGACCGCCGTGACCCCGGCGCGAAAAACATCCACGACCATACTGGCCCCGAAGATGTGCGCCAGGAGGACTTCACGCGCAAAGCCAAGCACCTTGCCGATGAACGCGCCGCCCATCAGGGTCGTGACGATCCGAACGGAGCCGCGCATGCCGGCCGAAAATACGGGAAAACCCATACCGTGTCCGGGACTCTTCATCTCTCTATCTCTTCAGAGCCTTTGTTGAGGGCCGAATGAGAAGCTGGCAAGCGCCCAGAATAGAAATCCGAGTTCTCCTGATGTGATCGTGGCAAGTGGAAGTTGGACAAGCCAGCCGCAAGCAATCGCGCCAAGCAGCGTGGCTTCAGGCGATCTACCGGCGAGAGCCGTGTGAACGCCTGCCCCTATCACCCACATGACTGAGGCAAGGCAGAAGAGCCCACCGACGATGCCCATCGCTGACCAACAGGCGACGATCATGCCGTCTGCCGGGGGTGTCCCCGCAACCGCAGTATCTCCAGAGGAAAATCCGCCCCCCGTGAGGCTACCACCGGGTTGACTCCACAAGGTCCAATACTCGGACATGCGCTCCTCGCCACTGCTGTCACTCGAAGCATTCATCAGGGTCGAAAAGCGATCTGCGATCACGTCTCCAAATGGTGTCCACGCCAGCGCAATTACAATCGCCGCAGCTAAAACCAGGACGGCGCCAGCGGCCTTCGCCCTTGTGAACGGAAAAATCAAAGAGAAGAGAATACTCGCCGAGAGCGAAAGCCACGCCGTGCGGTATAGCGATAGCAGGAGCGCGAGTGTCGCTGGAAGCATGAGAATATGCACCAGCCATGTTGGGCGGCTGAAGTAAACGAGAAGCAGTCCTAGGGAGGTAAATGTGGCAAACGAGGCGGGCCCGTGCATTGTACTAAACGTTCGGACCCCGTACGGAATGGGCTCGCCCGCGGAAGTGATCGGTGCCAAGGCGAGCCAGTAACGATCCCACTGCGGTGGATCGACGTACTGATAGAGCCCGTACAGACCTGTCGCCGGCAAAATGACCGCGAACGCCACGGCCGATGCGCGCAGTAGCTGGGGAGCGCTGGCGGCGCGCAGGTGCAGAGCCAGCGCGTACATCGGAGGGCTCCCCCATTTTAGGACGCCGGATGCCGCCTCCGACCATTCACCCCGGGCAAGGGTCAGCATAGCGCTGTACGCAACGCAGCTCGCAAACAGGAATAGGGGCGTCAGCGTGCGATCGTGCCGCCGGCCGCTCCGCAGCAGATCGCGCAAGGCGGCGCAGGGCGGCACGATTGCGACCAGGGGCCCCGCAATCATCATGGCGCCAGGGTCAAAGCCCAGATGATGGTCCACGACCCGACGTAGCAACGGAGCGGACGAAAATAGCGCAATCGTTACCTGCAGATGGAACTCCGGTGAGCGCGACCACGCGAGCCAACCAACGAGGAAGCACCCGACAATGAATAGAGGCCGTACGACAAAGCCCAGAAACGGAGCAGCCAGCGCGGTTACCAGCATCAACATGATGGAGGGTAGCCAGCTTACAACGAGGTGTTTTTGAGCGACGATGCCAGTCATGGGCACGCTTCCCTCGAAACACGTTGGATGTTATCCGCGATGACGGATCGCATCGCCTCGACGTTGTACAACGTTAGGGCTCGACGTCGAGCTTGGCTGATCTGATCCTCTCGCGCCGCGCCTCCGGACAGACCCCCGACAATTGCGTCGGCCAGTGCTTGATCGCTCCCTGCCGGCACGAGAGTGCCAGCACTTCCGCACGCGAGAATCTCGGTCGATGCTCCGGCATCTGTTGCGATGACGGGTCTGCCCACCAGCATCGCTTCAATTAACGTCCGGCCGAAGGGCTCTGGCACAACAGAGGGGTGAATGACGATGTCAACGGCACGCATTAGGCGTGGCACATCACAGCGCTGTCCCAGAAACAGGACCCGGTCGCGCATGTCGAGTTCAGCTACGAGTTTGCGGAGACTGCTTTCGTAAGCCTGCTCTCCGAACAGGGGAGAGCCAACTACGATGCATCCAACGTTTCTTAAACGAGCCACAGCCCGCAAGACAACATGCTGCCCTTTCCATGGCGCAAGACGGCTGAACACTCCCACAAGCGGGCCCCCGGGAAGCCCGAGCTCTGACCGCTCATCCACGCCAACATGAGCCATCTCAATCCCGACCCCATTGGGCACCACGCAAGTAAGTTCAGGTCTTCCTCCCTCGGCTATGAACGCTGATGAAACAGCGTGCGACGGCGCTACGACGAGACGCGCAAATCGGTTTGCTAGAGAGACCTGAAGGCGGCGCTGTCCCGCTCCAAAATGGCTGCTGCTGATGATGTCATGCAGGTGCCAGATCAGCGGACGGTTTGCCGTCCAAGCGGCTATGGCTGCTAAAACAAATGCTTTTTGCGAATTGGCGTAAACGATATCATAGCGTCGAGCGAGCAGAGTTAGCTCTCCGGCGATTGCCGCCATTCGCGCGGCCAGAGGAACGGCAGCTTCGAGACCGTTATCGCGCTTTATGGATTGCAGGCTCGAGCCAAAACGCGAATGAAAGACTGTCGCTCCACGTTTCGCCAGCGCTTCGCTCAAGGCGCTTTCAACAAACAGAAAAGCTCCAGGATCTGAACACGCGGAGATCAAGTCAAGAAGCACCATTTCTGCGCCCGAGATCGCAGCCGAATGACTTACAAACAGGACGCGCGCCTGCGGCACGATCAGTCTCCAACTCAAACCGGCGATAGGGAATGTTGTCGCTCGTAAAAGCGGATTTCAGCAAAATCCACCATTGTGACGACGAGCCCCAGGACGTTGATTCTCTCCTTGCGCAGCTCTTCGACCGCGCGTTGAGTGTGTTCAGGAACTGCAAAACCCCAGCGCGCGCATAGGAGCACGGCGTCGGCATGTCGCGCGAGGAGGCGAGTTTCCGGATCCTGGTCCGTAGAGAGTCCGTCGAGGAGGATGAGGTCATACTGGTCTACCCGGCGCAGCACATTGCCCAGATCGCCGTCGATCAGCAAGGTACTTGACTCCTCAAGATTCGTCCCTGCGGTGAGCACCTCGAGTCGATCAAAAGCTGTCCTGATTATCACTTTAGACGCGTCGATTTCGCCTCGCAGGACATCGGCTAGTCCACGGCTCTCTGCAAGCTTTAGGCCATCGGCCACCGAAGGGTGACGAAAGTTGCAATCAATGACGAGGATCTTACGTCCAGCGTTCGCAGCTGCACGTGCCACCGACAAGGTGATAAATGATTTCCCTTCCCCTTGTAGTGCAGACAACACGAGTATGCGCCGGCTCCGGCCGCCGACCACGAGAACATTCGCGAGGAGCTTATCGATTTCCCGCCACATCACGCCTGGCCTGCGACCCGCATCCAAACCATCGCGAAATGGAATTGTCTCGTCGGACCTCGAGAGAACCCTCCGGATCCAACTTAGCCGGCGAACAGCCTCACAAAATGTAGCGCGCCAGCCTTGGCCCCTTCGAGTTCCCCGCCACGGTAGCCGCGACCGCGCAAGTGCGTCCCAATCTTTATCCTGGCCGGAAATCGTATGGCGTAATTCGAGCCGCGGCACCCTTCCAAGCACGGGCACCCCTGTCGCTGCCTCAAGCTGGCGAGTACCCCGCAGGGTGCGGTCAGACGCGTCCTGCCACAAGGACGCGAGTGCGCCCAGCAGCAGCGCAAGCGTAAGCCCACCTGCAAGTATTGGGACCCTTTTGGGAAAGTAGGGAAATCTCGGTAGTTCAGCGAGGCTGACGAGGCGAGCGCTGCTCAACAGCGTCCGCCGCTCAGTCTCCAGGTCTGTCGCCTTGTTGTAAAGCTCCACGAGAAATTGTCGTTGTCGGTCGTGTGCCGTAGCATCCGGTCTGCCAGAAGCGATTTGGACCGCAATATCCGGACGCTCCGGCGTTAGCCGCTTGGCCTCCTCCAGCAACCACGACGCAGATTCCCCACGATTTTGAGCATTCTCGGCGCGCTGGTCCTCAAGATAGGTCAGTAATAGTGCGTTGGCCATAACGAAGGCGATATCAGCAATACGTGAGGCATAGCCAATGGAGATAATCCGAGAGCGCCCTAACGCGCGCACTGAATAGTGCGCTTCAACATGCTCAATCAGTCGCTGGCTACCGGGCGCTAGTTCAAAACACCTCGGCCACCGCGACGGCCATATGAATCCAGCTAACTGCTGACACTCACGCTGGACAGCTTCCAAGACGCCGGCGCGCGCAAGGGCGAGCCTCAGCATGCGCGGCGAGCGAATGATCAACAGTTGGCTTTCAAGATCTGCGGGATCGCCCAGTTTCTGCAGCCAGGCCGGCGAGGCAGAGCTGCTTGCCGCTTCCTGCTCGCCTACGATTACTGTGCCGTCGGCGAAGTACGAGGCGGGCCAGAGGAACGCCACACCGACCGATGCGGTGAAGATTAGCGCGGAAACGGGCCAGAAAAGTTTCCGACGCCGCCATACTCGGGTTATCGGGTTATTCACCAAGTCGGACCACAACTTGGGTGCCGTATCAACGTTGGGCGGCGGCAGATCCATGTTCGCCATCATCCGACAGCTACACCGAGCTGCGCTCCCGCGCGACTGCCCGCACGGGAAGACGTGATCTCTAAGCGCGCCCGAGCGAGTTCTTTCTCGACGGCCGCAGTGAACTCGCGCCGAAATCGTCCCTCTGAAAATACCTGGACATTGTCCCTGCAGGCCTTCCGCGAAAACGTTGTCTCTTGAACGAGAAAAGCGTTGATGCAGGCCGCAATGGCGGCCGGCGTCAGTTCTTCGAAGAACATTCCAGTTCGGGATGGGCCGCTCACAACGACGGTTTCTCTGATTCCGCCGCAGCCAAGAGCCAGCACCGGCGTCCCTTCCGCCTGAGCTTCCACGGGAATAATACCGAAGTCTTCTTCTGCCGCGAAAACTAACGCTCGTGCCGTCGCCATGAGTCGCCGCATCTCCAAATCAGTTACGAACCCCGTAAAGGAAATGTTGCGACCGGCTTTCGCCTGCAAATGCTTAAGTTCCGGACCGGTGCCGGCGACAACCAGCCTCAACTCCGGCAAAAGCTTAAAAGCTTCGACTACAGCGCCCACGTTTTTGTAGCTGACCAGGCGACCAGCGGCGAGAAAGTAATCTTGGCGAAGAGGCGGTGGCGCCACCGCGGAGACGTCTACCGGCGGATGGACGACGGTCGCCTGGCGACCCAACACCTTCTTAATCCGCCGCGCTATAAATGCGGAATTGGCTATGACGAGATCCGGTCGCAGCCCCGTTGACGCCTCCCACAGGCGAACACGATGCAACATTATTCGCGCTAGCGCGTTTGATACACTTGCCCTCCCCCGCAAATACTCGTGCTGCAGATCCCATGCGTAGCGCATGGGCGAATGCACATAGGCGACATGTACCTGATCTGGGCCGGTGATCACGCCCTTCGCCACCGCGCAACTGCTGGAGATAACCAAATCGTAGCCCGATAAATCCAACTGCTCAACGGCCAGCGGCATCATCGGGAGCAACCAGCGATGAATTTTCCCGATTCTCGGGATGCGCTGCATAAAGCTAGCGCGAGAGCTCTCAAATCCTATCCAAGCTCGATCCTCCGGGGTCAAAACGTCAAACAGCGTAAACACGTCCGCCTTCGGATAGCATCGAAGCACCTCACGCAGCACCCGCTCTGCGCCGCCGATGACGTAGAGCCAATCGTGGACGATTGCGACTTGCATAACGGACTCTCGGAATAGGAAATCGTTTAGTGCAGCTTCATCAGGTCCGTTTGGGGAGGCGGCCCCACTTGTTCCAAATCATCGGAAGCCGCCACCGCTGTTTCGTTTCGATGCACTAACGAGATCGCTCCATTGCTATCATTTTGGGGACGTAGCTCCACTTGCACCACGTCATCCGGGGCCACGAGCGCTGTTTCGCTTCCACGCACGAACGAGATCGCCCCATTGCTGTCACGACGCATGATTCGGTAGAGGACGCTTGGCCCCGGTCGGCCCTCTCCGGACAGCATATCGAGGCGCTGGATAATGGACCGCGCGTCTGACACAATCGTTTTTAAACGCATAATTTCTTGCTCCGTTTCGGCGAGCTCCTTAGACACCCTGGCGTTATTCGCAAGCGTCAGCATGGCTATGTCGCGTTTTGTTTTTTCTATGCTCGCCTTGGCGTGAGCGAGATTCGCGACCGCAAGAGTTCGGTCGCGTTCAACTGTCTCCAGAGCAGTGACCGCCTCAAAATAGCGCTGTTGAGTGATCAGTTGTTTATTGTAGAGGCGCTGCAATTCGGCAATGAGGCTGGCTTGTTCTCCAATGCGCTTAGTGATTGAAGCGATTGATGCTTGGTAGCTCTCGGCCTCCGTATCTGTGAGCGATGCGAAGTTCTCAAGCCCCTCCCTGTCGCGGTTCGTAGTTTCCCGCTGCCTTTGTAGGAGGTTTCTCTCCAGCTCAATCATCTTTCCTGCACGAATAGGCTCCAGCTCGAGAAGCTCATCTGGAACGGAAACGGTTGCTCGGTTATCGCGCTCCGCCTCGAGCCTCGCGCGGCGGGCGATCAGTTCTTTGAGACGCTCCAGAGCCTCGGCGAGGCGGCTTCTTTCCTTCAACGCATCCGACGCCGATGAATTCGGAGAGCGATAAATCCCTCCGGCCACCGCGACCGAATGCAAAACAGTCATGCCAGGCACATACGGATAAGCACCGGGTCGATTGACCAGCCCTCCCACATACAAAGGACGGCACTCGATGACGTCTATCGAAAAATAGCCTAATTTCTCCCCTTTTCGTTCTGTGAAGTCCTTTACGTCTTTCTCGAGCTCCGTGGTCGACTTGTTGCGGGCCTCGAATATGCCGATTCGAGGCAAGCGGAGTTGACCACCTTCCCCGAGGACGTACTCACCGTTGAGGTCGTTACGATCAAAACGATCAAAGAAGCGTACTCGCAGCCGGTCTCCGCGATCGAGCCGGTAATTGGTCATGTGCGTACCTACAGGGTCCACGATGGCTAGAGATGCGCTGGGTTCCGGCGCATCTGGGCCATTCTCACATTTGACGGAATGCGGTCCCCCAGCCAAAGCCAATGCCGCGACCGTAAGCGCAACCGTACACTTGCGCGAACGGCTGTCATCAGGTGGCGAAGTGGGGCAAATTGCATGCCTTGATCCCGCCAGTGAGCGTACCGTGCCACTGCGCTCCATCGTATATTCTCCAGTCACCGACTCGAATTTAGTAAGCGTTGGGGCTCACAAACGGCACCAGTATCGTTCGAGCTAAGATCTTCGCGTCCAGCCAGAGCGACCAGTTCTTGATATAATAAAGGTCAAGGTCCAGCCGCTGACGCATGGCTTCTGTGGTCGTCGTTTCGCCGCGGCAGCCGTGAACCTGTGCCCATCCCGTGATGCCGGGCTTCACCTTGAGGCGATGGGGGTAACAACTCAGGAGCTTGTCGAATGCATCGTTATGACTCAGGGCGTGAGGGCGAGGGCCCACTAACGACAGCTCCCCACGTAACACATTAATCAACTGAGGCAGCTCATCTAAACTCGTGCGACGGAGAAAATGTCCGATGCGAGTGACCCGCTTGTCCCCTCGTACGGCCTGTGGAACAACGGGCCCGTCCTCCGCAACCGTCATTGTGCGAAATTTTATTACGCGGATGACGCGATGATTGTAGCCGTGCCGATACTGCAAAAAGAACACCGGACCGCGGCTATTGATTTTGATCGCGACCGCGATGGTCAGCATTAAGGGTGACAAAACTACAAGGGTTATCAAGCTGACCGAATAATCGATCACGTTCTTGAGCACAGCGTCCCGGGCGTTGAGAGGCCTAAGCTGAACATCCAATAGCAGGAGGCCATTCGGCGCGTTGCCAAATGGGAGCGTCGGTGGCACCGTCAATCCATCAGGGTTGAGTTGAACCTCGACGGGGAGCACTTCAAGTCTTTCGATTGCGCTGGCAAGTTTCCCATTTGCATCACGGGGAAGGGTGAGGATCACCCGGTCGCAAGCGCCGTTTTGAGCCGCTTTAATGAGCGCGGTCATGTCTCCCGCCACCGCGACGCGCCCTCGTGAATTCCATGGCCGGTCGTCGTCGGTGAATACTCCGGCGAGTACTAGATTGCTATCGTTAGAAAAGAGCCTCTCGGCTGCGTACCCCGCAAGCTCAACATCTCCGTAGAGGGCTACCCGCTGAAGCAGGCGGCGTTCGGCCCGCAGCAGTCTGGCCCACAATAAAATGCCAGCCCGCTGTACCAGCAGAATCGCTGTACTCAGCACCATCCATAGGATGAGCCAGCCCCTTGAATAATGGTCGGAAACCTTCAACAGGTAAAACAGGACCAATAAGAACACAAAACTGAGCCCTATCGTTATAAAGATCTCGCGCAGGCGAGCTTCGCCTGCAATAATGGCTGAGGGAGAGTTCAGATCGCACTCTCTGGCGATCGTCGAAGAAACAATTGCCGCCAAGAGTCCTGCACCGAGATATTCTGCCGTGGGCAGAGGACTCTGAAGGAATAAATCAAGATATATGATCTTGGCGATTACCGCGCCCAGCACCAACCCGAGCGGCAGAAGTAGCGCGTGCACCTCCGAAACGAATGTGGGTGAGACAGCAGGACGCGTCACAGCGGGTTTTACATCGTACCGCTCGGCCGATCCTGTGCCACGCCGATCATCGCGTGCACCTGACGCGCCCTGATCCTGAATCAGATCCGTCTCGCAACTCACGAAAAGGTCTTGACGCACGCGCACCCCACATTCGAGTATGCCGCAATCTGGTTTCGCACGGCGGGCAGATTGGCTCGTCAACGAACAGCCGCTTTTTTTGTTTCCACAGCGCGAAGATAAATATTGATCAGTTCAATACAGAGGCGGCTTGCGGCCGCGACGGCGGCCGGTATTGCTTGAACTGGAGCAGTACCCGACTTAGGCGTAATGATTGGTCCTTATCGACAATCTTGCAGCTTACAAAGTCGCCGACACACGATAAATGATCGCAAGCGCGCGCGCCCACGCTTCGCGATCTGCCTCATATTCGCGAGACCTCAACGCCATCGAGAAGTCTTTCAGTAAATGCACAACTTGTTTGCGCAAAGTCACCGAGCGCACCACTCGAGGGCGTCACCTAGCTATCCGCTGGTTCGTCACGTCTCTGATCGGTGAAGAAGTCGCCCGTTATCTTAGGCATGAAGGATACGCTTCCGAATGATCGGAATCGCACATCGACCCAGATCTTGGGTTGACCAAAGTTATCTTGCGCAAGTAGGTGGGACTCATCTGTCTGGCCCGCGATGCCACAATTGTATCTATTTGTTTGCTGAATGATGGCTTCCGGACATAGGCTCGAATCATCACTCCGAGGTACTGACTGACGTCGGGCACAGAAAGACACTCAGTTGCTTACGACTTAGCTTGGCATCAGCCTCTCTTTCTCATGGTGGGCAAAGTCGAGTGAATCGGCGTTGTTGATATGTATGGCAGCGACGCTCTCGGTCCGGGCGGGATACGCTTAATGGTGCTCTCATTAACGCATACCAGAATAATCCACAGATGAATTCCCAGCGCGCTGTGGTGCGAGCGACCGACGAATCGGTGCCGCAGGCGCTTTCCGGCTACAGACCGACCGTGGCGGCGACCGTGCAGACCGGACAGGCGTACAGCAGCACCGTCGGGAAGGTCGTAAACGGAGGCCTGCCCAGTTATCCTCGCGCGACCTTCGGCTCTTCCCCGAGCGGGCTCAACCTGGTTGCAACGCAGCACCTTTCGATGGATTTCAAACCGCGCATCCGAGTCCGTCAAGCCGAAAGCAATACGTCGGCCGCGCGCGAGACCCTGCGGGTGGCCGAGCAGACCATCCTGCTGAACGCCACGACCGCCTACATGGATGTTTTGCGCGACAGCGCGTTGCTGGATTTGCAGCGTCGCAACGTGGAAGTGCTTCAGGAGCAATTACGTCAGACGCGCGATCGCTTTAAAGTTGGCGCAGTGACACGTACCGACGTGGCGCAGGCAGAATCCCGTCTTGCGCAAGGGCGCGCTACGGTGCTGACTGCTGAATCTCAGTACGTAAGGTCGCGTGCGAACTATCGCGGGTATGGAAGCCGGCACGTTGCAGCCGGCGTCTCCGGTTGACCGGTTGACGCCCCGGCGGTTGGGGCAGGCAATCGAGATTGCCCGCGCACGCCACCCGAGCGTCGGCGTTGCCATGTTCGGCATCGATGCCGCCGTCCTGCAGGTCAAGATCAACGAGGGCTCGCTCTATCCTCAGGCGCGCCTGATCGGAACCGTCTCGCAGAACTGGGAAACCGACCTGCCAACACAGGTGCAGCAATTCAATGCTTTCGTGCTGGCGCAGGTTACGGTTCCGATCTACAACGCAGGTCCGGTGGGGGCGTCGGATGTGTTTTCGTCGATCCGCGCAGCCAAGGAGACCGTCGGTCAAAAGCGCATGGACCTCGACGCCGCGCGCGATCGGCTTTGCCGACTCGTTTCGAGGACTTCGCGGGGTCTCCATCGATTAACCAGTACGAAGGTGAACCGTCTTTGAGGCCCTTGCCGAGTACAGCCCGCCTGCCAGTCAAACCCGCCGAGCGTGGTGGTGAAACGCGCCAGTGGCTTTCCTCTGAGTCTCTCGGGTGTCGCTTGGGATGCGAGGGTCTGCAAACGCTTCTTCGAGCTTGTATTCGGAGATTGGCCGCGAGGACCGAGGCTCTGGGGCACGCGAGGCCGCCCACGATGGCTTGAGCAGAAAAAGAAAGAAAGGCTCATGGCCGAAAGGAACTGCTTCGGGGCATCTCACGTTTAATAGGGGATAATCGACCCACGAACTCTGGAGCAGCGCTTTGGCTGGGACATTACCTGCTCAAGTGGGTTGTAGAACGTTGACACAGAGATTTGTCATGCAGCGTTGTTTCATCACCTGCCGGAACACGTGCGCATCGACAGGGTGAGCCGTAGGATGGTGGCTGAAAGAGCGGTTCTCGGGCAGAAACGGATGGCGTACGGCGTTGCGGTGCGCGCTGCGGACGTGCACCCC
>WNGJ01003819.1_pt1 | contig 15602 bp, 16 predicted proteins | sample 5400611 | NCBI WGS metagenome assembly WNGJ01 (sample SAMN13153375, study PRJNA577476) | soil metagenome | isolation source: 40 cm soil or saprolite under Garry oak tree replicate 1 | place: USA:California | collected 2016-06-15
CCGGAGGGGAGTCGGTGCCTTCACCGCGAAATAGAGGATGTGGAGTGAATGGCTCAGGAGGTTCTTGTTCGAATCTCAGCACTTCTGAGGGTTTATAAAAATACTCTTTGCCGCACTCATCGCATCGGACCTTGAAGTGGGCATCGATAGCCGGGCGGGGAGTGACGGCATCCGTCTCGCCAAGTGCGATTCGATGCCTGAACAATATATTTCTCCGAACGTGGAACCAATGGTTCTTACAGAGCACCACCCAACAATAGCGGCTATTTTCCCACATAGGAGTAGCCTCCAATCGGTCACATCGGTGGGCTGGGCCATCAGTGGTGCGAATGAAAGAAAATCAACCGGAATTTCCGATTTCAACCCTATCCCTGCGCAACAACATACCCCCGCCGCCCTCTCGCGTCAATCTAAAGTCGCCCTGTCCGCGTGAGTGCTGCCTGGAACTTTGAGTTTAATTTTTCCAACAGTGCACTGTCTTCCTGCGGCTCAACAGGACTTCCCGATCTCCGTTGCCGCTCGCTTACTCGCACCTCCCTGAATGGCGTATTAAATCGGAAGTGGTCGCATCTTTCATGCAAATGAATCGGACAATCGTCACCCTATAAAGTAAAGGCGACAATGAAGCCGGTCAGGAAATACGATTGATTGTTGAACTGCATGCCTCGGAAATTGTTCGGACAAGATGCCACGCGACCATACCGTCACAAAGGCCGTCTCTCCAGACTACGAAGTAACCGTAAGGGGGATGCCGTGGTGCGTCGATAAAAAAGTGGGCCTGGCACTACCCGTGGGTGGCCTTGCTTAATGGCGGGTTGGACGGGGCTGTGCTGTCTGGCTTTGAATCCAACAACGAATGATCGTTCGTAAGGAGGTCGTCAATCTGGTCAAGTACAACCATCATTCCTATGAGCAATTCCCGGCGTTGTTTTGGGTTTTGGCACTCGCTCAGATCGTGCGCTAACAATTCGAATTGCGCTGCTAAACGCCCAAACCGCTGAGGAGCATTGTACATACGTCTACCAAAATACCTGGGTCTCAGCTAGCTGTGCATAGGGCGTTTGCTGTAATTTGAGGCAGCAGCGGACTGTATGGCATTTCCGGGGCGGGGCTTGTCTGTTGGTTGCCTTTCCGTAGTGTGCTTCCTACCTCGTGCGAATGTATCGCGCGGCCCTACAGGAGCCACCGAAATTGAAGTTAGGTTCCATCTGTGAGTTCCGGTACCGACCTTAAAGAGATGAGGCCGGGTGCGCCAGCCTTTGGCCCAACCATTCGCTTCGCAGTGAGATGATAACACACATATTAGATCAACATGAAGTAATCATCACACTTTCGCGTGCTCAGGGCCGGGGTTGTGGGTGCCCCATGATTTGAGGAACGAATCGTGGGATTTTCCATGGGAGGAGGAAGTCTGGCCGAAGCCAACCCGGCATGATAGAATTTTCTTCGCAACGATGCGCCCGTAGCTCAGCTGGATAGAGCGTCTGGCTACGAACCAGAAGGCCGGGAGTTCGAATCTCTCCGGGCGCACCATTCTAAAACCTCTCCTCATATTGGTTTACGCTACTTTCACCGCGTCAATCGTCGGGGAAAAAGGCTGTGGAAAAGTGCAGACCACTTTTCCCCTCCATTTGGAAATCCCGCAAACCCGGCGGGATTCCCACTTTCCCACAGCCACGGCGACGGCCGGTCCCATCCCCCCGCGTCGCCGCGCAGATTCAGAACCAAGCCCCGAGTGTTAACTTATGGCTGGACCAAAAACGGAGGGCAGGTCAGGTGGGCATCGTGGGCGCCTCCGTGGTTCTGGGTCTTCTGTCGATCCTTCTCGCTCCGCGTGACAGTTCCCCCCGGGTGACGCCGCACTCGGAAACGACCCGTTAACTTCAGGATTGGCTACGATCCGACCAGGATGTGCCGGGCGCGAGCGGCACATCTACGTTCTGGTTCTGAGTGTTGCCCAGGCCGTACCTGCCTTAGACTGCCTAGAGGGCTAATCCTCTGACGAACGCGTAACACATTCTGGTGACACCATTTGTTTTGGAGAACCCTATTTAGCCGCACGTGCGAGAATTGGACCGAGCACCGCCAGAAAGAGCACATAGGCGGCTGCAAGTGGTCCGAGTTGTGGCTCAAGGCCAGCGCCCAAGCCTGCAATCACAATCGAGAACTCGCCCCGCGCCACCAAGGCCATCCCTGCCCGCAGGCGTCCTGGCCGGTCCACTCCACTTCGTCCAGCGGCAAGATAACCCGTCAGCACCTTCGTCACCGCGGTCACACAACCCAACAAGACAGCGGTTAGCAGCGCCGAGGGCAGGGTTGCTGGGTCGATCTGAAGCCCAAAGAAAAAAAAGAACGTCGCGGCAAACAGATCACGAAGGGGGGCGAGGAGCCGATGTGTTTGTTGGGCCATTGGGCCCGACACGGCGATGCCAACGAGAAATGCCCCAATGGCGGCCGACACTTAGAGCCGCTGTGAAACACCAGCAACAAGGAGAACGGCGCCAAACGTTGTTAGGAGTACGATCTCATCTGACTCGTGAGCTACAAAGCGGCTCAGTGGCTGGCCGTACCGGACAGCTACGACAAGCACCAGAAAGACCGCGGCGATCGCCAGGGAAACGGACAAGGCTATTTTTGACGGACCTCCACCGGCCAAGAGCACCGCAACGAGAGGCAGATAGACCGCCATCGCTAGATCCTCCAGCACCAATATGGCGAGCACTGCCGGTGTCTCAGGATTTTCAAGTCGCCGGAGATCAGCCAACACTTTTGCAATCACGCCTGACGAAGAGACGTAAGTAACCCCGCCCAACAGGACCGAAGCTAGCGGTTGCCACCGTAAAAAGAGTCCCGCGATAAGACCAGGTGTGAAGTTCAGCGCCAGATCAACGACGGCCGCGGGGAATCCCCCCCGAAGGTTCTCCACCAACTCTCTTCCGGTGTATTCAACCCCTAACATGAACAGAAGCAAGAGCACGCCGATCTCGGCACCGATATGGATAAAGCCAGCACTCACCTTCAGTGGCGACAGTCCTCCATTGCCAAAAGCGAGGCCAGCAAGCAGATAGAGTGGGATGGCAGAGAAACCCCAACGACTCGCGATGCGCGCCAAAATGGCAAGGCCGATGACGACAAGGCCCAGCTCAATTAAGACGTGGGATAGATCATGAATCGTGGAGTCCATGCACTACGATACCGCATTCCAACTGTCGGAGAAGAGTTCACTAGTTGACTTGGCCATAGCCCCGGGAGGCGAGCCAACGTAGCGCCGGGGTTCGCGGTCTGTTTGTCCCCAGGAAAACACAACCTTGTCCGACTCTGCGCTCCTGCACGATTTCTCCCTTGCCACAGCCGCCGCTCGCTCAAGCCTCAATTCGCAAACGCAAGAATCGGCTCATAACATAGCCTCTTACATCACCAGTCCTATAGAGATACTGCCATTTTTGTCTCGAAATAGCGTCTGGACGTGATCGTTTTACCAAAGCAATCCAGAGTACGCTTCATAGCAAAAGGAGGATAGATCATCGAGCCGAGTTACAGATGGGCGTGAATTTCGTTTGCGTTAACGCGGGAGGCGCGACGACCATTGCCCCGGCGAGTGCGGGCTGTCCAGGAGGGAGTGCAAGCACCGCTGACTACGTTGCTCAAAATTCTTCGGCGCGTTATGTGCAAGCGGGCACGGATGCTCTCTCTAACTTGGAACGTAACGCCCTCGATACTCCGGGAGTAAACATCTGGAACATGTCGATACTAAAGGGTACCGAGGTAACCGAACGGCTTGCCTTCCAGCTCCGCGTTGATGCGATGAATGTTCCCAATATGAATGGCGGATATAACAATCCGAGCAGTGGGAAACAGCGCACGAAAGAGATGTCGAAAGGAGAATTAAATGATTGCCGAATACACTGGGACAATCCCGAAAAGAGGCGACCGCGTTGGCACGGCCCATCAAGAAGGTGTGTTTGAAGTCGTTGACATCAACTCGCTCATGCAGACGGCACACCTCAAGTCGACGGATGGATTGGGCCACATCATGCGGAATATACCTTGGACAGCGCTGAAGTTTCCGAATAGGAAATAGACTGAAATTCCTCGACATTGCAGTTCAGAACAAGGAAGGCGGTCGAAACCATCTTCTAACGCATGCAGTCCAAGTCGTCAGACAGGGAACACGTGTCAAAGCCCTCCTCCGGCAGGTCTGGATAATTTGAGAAAGAGGACCAGTGACGGGTTTCCTGTCTGCCTCCCCCTTCATATTTCATTGAGCGGGTCGCAGCGCAGAGACAATTCAAGCAACCCTGCGCATTAGCTTCAGTCTTTTCACGGGGATCCCGGTGTCTTCTCCTTTGGAGCTTTCCCGCCGCGAAAACGTTGAGTAGACTGTGGGCAAGGATGGTGGGCCAATGACCGAGACGAAGGAAACTCTGCGGGTGGCCTCTCAGTCATACAGCCAGAGGCGATTCGGCCCGCGAGCAGAGCTGTTTGCCGGCTTCGGAGCATTGCTGGCTCTGATGGCTGTCATGTCTATTGACTCGCTTCGAACGTTGCGCGCGATCGAGACAAGCGACGCCCAGATTCGGCGCGATTTCCTTTACCGTGAACGCACGCTCGAACAGGCGCGCACGGGCCTCTACGAATCGGGCAATATTGTCCGCGATTACATTCTGGGTGGATCGGATCGAAACGCTCAGGCGAGGCTGCACCAGGAGTTTCAGTCGATTCGCGATGCTACAAATGCAGCACTGAGGTCCTGCATCGAGTCTCTGCCGCCAAGCGGGCGGGAGCCATTTCAACACCTTGCTGCCGAGTTGCAAAACTACTGGTCGGCGCTTGATCCGATTTTCGAGTCGGACGCGAAAGAAGCACAGAAACGAAGCGACTCGTTCCTACGCAGCGGCGTCCAGTCTCAACACGCCACCGTGCTGGTGATTGCGAAGGAAGTTAGCGCCGTGAACCAAAGTGGACTCGAAGAAGGCGAAAGAAGAATCGCTGCCGTATTCGCGCGATTTCGAAGCCGATTGCAGGCCGTCATCGTGTTCGCCTTTGGCTTGGGCCTGATCCTGGCCAGCGCGACGATTGTTTACACATCGCGCCTGGAGAAGCGAGTGGAGGAGAAATATCAGGAGAGCTTACAAGCTCAGAGGGAATTGAAAAAGTTATCCAAGCGTCTCGTCGATGCGCAGGAGCAGGAGCGACGCGCCATTTCAAGGGAACTTCACGACGAGGTCGGCCAATCTCTGAGCGCGCTGCTTATGGACGTGGAACGCCTGTCGGCGATCCCCGGCAAAGATGGCGAGTACCAGCACGCCCTCGAAAACATCAAGACACTGGCGGAAAACTCGGTCACCGAAGTGCGGAACTTGGCGCTGCTGCTGCGCCCGTCGATGCTCGATGACCTCGGCCTGGTTGCGGCGCTCGAATGGCAGGCGCGCGAAGTATCCAAGCGCACGGGAATGCTGGTGGGTCTTGTGGAAGAGAATGTCTCGGACAGCTTGCCCGAGGAACACAAAACGTGCGTGTACAGGATCGTTCAAGAGGCTTTGAACAACTGCTCGAAGCACGCATATGCAAAGCACGTGCAGGTTACGATTCGCCAAAAACCTGGCCGCCTCTCGCTAACGATTCAGGATGATGGCAAAGGCTTTGATCCAGTTCGCGCGCGAGGGTTAGGATTGGTAGGCATGACCGAGCGTGTCAGCCAATTGAACGGTATTTTGAAAGTCGATTCCGTTGCCGGACGAGGCACATCCCTTTGCGTCGATCTCCCACTCGTTAGCACGCCCGAAAATCGGGACAGAGTGGCATCGTGAAAAAATTGAGGATACTACTTGCTGACGACCACACGGTGATGCGATCTGGCTTGCGCGCCTTGCTCGACCGCCAGCCCAACCTGGAAGTTGTCGGTGAATCCGAGAACGGACGTCACACGGTCGAGGCTTCTGCCTCGCTCAAGCCGGATGTGGTGATCATGGACATCGGCATGCCGATTCTGAACGGTATCGAGGCAACGAAACAGATTGTCAATCAGCATCCGGCCATTGCCGTTGTCATCCTAAGCATGTACTCCGACGAAGCGTACGTAATGCGTGCGTTGACGGCCGGAGCCCGCGCCTACTTGCTGAAGGACTCCGCCGCTCGTGATTTGATGAGCGCAATCGAAGCCGTTTCGCAAGGTAAGTCATTTTTTAGCCCTAAGGTGAGCCGTATCCTGGCTGAAGACTATATCCGCGTGCTCAAACAAAAAGGTGCGGTGGATACCTATGACTTACTTACGAGCCGCGAATGCGAAATTCTTCAACTTCTTGCCGAAGGGAGGACGAACAAGGAGGTATCAACGGCGCTCAACATCAGCCCCTACACTGTTGAGACCCATCGTGGTCACATCCTGCAGAAATTGAATCTGCACAATTCGGCCGAGCTCGTCCTATATGCCGTCCGTAAAGGCATCATTTCTTAGAACGACTATCCACGCCCATGTCTTGTCCGCACTCATGTATTACTCCTGAATCGCAAGTGTTCCGCGTTTTCTTCAACCCACCTAACTAAATTGCAGCCTCAAAATACCCTGTAGCTGGGATAGCTCTCTGCCCCGCATCATTCTAGACTCCCGTACGAGATCCTGAATACCCGCGGTCCTCAATCTCTCTCGTCACGGTCAAATTGGTGGCCGCAGGGCTAGCGCCGGTGGATTCACTGCGGCCGCAAAATGTCAGCGGAGGACAAGCCAATGTTTCCGTTCAATGATACAAGCGTGATGCGTCACCCAGCGAAAGCCAGCCAGCGGGAGAGCACAAAAAACGAAGTCATGCTTCCCAACCTTGCGCGTCAAGTCCCGGCGATCTTGACTCTTCTCCCCGGAATGGTCGTGAGTTCGGAAGACGGAGTCCGTCGCAGGCTCGCGGAAATCCTGGGCCAATGCGGATTGACACCCATCCTTGCTTCTACCGTGGCCGGGAGCCAGATGGCTTTGGCCCAGCATAAGTTCTGCATGGTTCTCTGCGATGAATGCCTAGCCGATGGCGATTACCGGGCGATCGTCGAAATCGCAAAACTTGCCAACACAAGACCCCCAGTAATAGTCCTTTCGCGCACTGGTGACTGGCCGGAATACTTGGCGGCGACCCGCGCCGGTGCGTATGACTACTTGTCGTATCCACCCGTTCCCGCGGAGTTACATCGGGTGATCCGAAATGCATTCTTGGACAATGACCAGCAACAGCACTTCGGCGACATCCAGGTCCTTTAACTATCGTGCGTGAGAGGGAAAATGTCATGGGCATGAGACCAAAATTGGTCCTTCTGGTCGGTGAGACCCCAAGGAGTTCCACCCAAATGATGAATTGGTTGTACAAGCGCGGCTGCCAATGCCATTTCGCGATGTCTTGTCAGGAGGCTTGCAGTTTGATTTCTCACACACAGTTCGATTTGGTGCTCAGCCAGTACCAATTGCCAGACCGAACGGCTTTTCCAATGTTGGATTGGTTGGCCGGCTCGCCTGCGACCCTGTTCTTATCGACACCCGTGGAAAACGGATGTTTATGGTTGCCGATGCTCGAACGCGGCAAGAGATGCGTCGGCGCATCGCTACTGAGGTCGAATGATATGCCTGAAGCACTCGGCAAGGCGCTTAACACTGCGGTCAAGTCTGACGAAATGGAAACAGTTGGTTCATGAGTTGACGCGAAATCTTCCTTTATACGCATTCCTCCATATGTGAGCACCAAGTAAGAAGAGAGATTCCTCGGATGGTTCAGTCATGCCAGGTCTCAGAAATATTCTTGAGGACTTCGGGTGAGGAGCAAGAGGCCTACGTTACATTGAAATATCACATTGCTCCGCCACCTTCGCCTTCCAAATGATCGGATCGATGTCCCCCTCCTTTTCCCGTGTGCCCATAGCTAAATTTAGATGTCAAAATACCGTCCAGTTGGGATAGCCCCCCGTCACCTTTCCTTTTATGCTCACCACTGAAATGTGAAACGACACTGATGTGCAGGCTGGCAAGCAGTTGTAAGGCTGTCGTCAGCCAGTCCCCGCGTCAGAAAAACTAAGACCGGAGGAATCGAAAATGAGGCTTAACTTGAAACGGATGATCGTGGCTCTTGCGGCGGTTGTGCTTCTTGGGACCGGATCGGTGGTTGCTTCTCCGCCAGCCCCATCACCTGACTCATCGGCCTACTTCTCAGGGCGGGCATCAGCACTCCTCGCCGAGATCCAGAAGGAAACGGCAGGGCTAAGGCTTCATGCCGACACCCTGGGGACCTTTGCTTGGAACCCTCAATATAGCTGGCAAAGCCACGCCACCTACCTGGGCCGAGTCAAGGGCCACATCAACGCGGTGGGGAGCTGTATTGCCGAACTGCAGCAGTTGCGTTACGCCGTACTTCCTTGGCAGAAGCAGGCTATCACCGACGTAACCGCTCACGCGGCACAGGTCGCGGCCAGCACCCAGGCGGCCATCATTCACCTCCGTGAAAACAAAAATCGTCTCTTCGTCTCAGAATACCGAGACCACTTGACGACGATTGCGGACCGCTCGGGGAACATGAAGCAGACCGTTGACAAATTCCTCGATTATGAGGAGGCGCAGCAGAGGTTCGACCGACTAAAGGGTGAGTTGGAAATCAAGGGTACCTGATTCAGGGAATCTGCCGATCGAGCCAATGGGGGAATTGGACATTCTATGGGCCAGGGAAAAACAAAGCGGCCTGCGCCCACTCTTGAGAGAGGAATTGTCACGATTCCCCCGCCCTCTTCTGGGCTCAGCAGACCGCACGAGAGTGACGGCAGGGTAATCTCAACGCAAGATAGAGTGAAGGCAAGGAATGGAAAACCTATACAAACGTGTTATCAACTTGGTTGTCGGCTGGATTCTTATAGTGTGCGGCATTGCGGGATTATTTCTCCCGATCGTGCCGGGAGCGCCACTGCTGCTCGCAGGTGTCTTCATCCTATTTTCCGACTGCGAACGGCTGCACCGGGTGGCTGGAACATTTCGCACACGCTTCCCACGGTTGGCGCACTTTTTTGGACGATTCGCTGCGTTGGAGAACATCTGGCGGAGCCGCTGCGGCAATCACTCGCGTGATTCAAATCGCAAAGCAACGCCTGAATAGACGCTCCAGCCGTAAAACTTTGACCTTGGAGGAAACAAAAATGAGGCAGCAAATGCGAGAACTGGTAGAGGAGACTTACGCGATGTCCGCCAGGCGGAAGGTATTGATCTTTGACGAGGATGTTGAAGCCCTCAGCAAGCATGCCGAACCTTTCGAAACTCAGGGTATCGAAGTCCACCGATGCACGACTGTGGAAGCGGCGATGCGTTGTGTCCAAAGAGAGGATTTCGATCTCGCGCTAATCGATCAAGGCTCCTCAGGCTCCGAGGGACGCCGGGTTATCGGGTATCTCGTCCGGTACAACTTGCGCACCCCGTTTATCGTGCTGGCGCGGAGTACCGACGCGGCGTGGTACGAGCAGGCACTGGCACTGGGGGCAGTCGACTATCTGAAGAAGCCGGTTACGACTGAGGAGATGAATTGGATCATTCAGAGATTTCTCAGCCTCGGAAACTCCTTGACGAAATAACTTCCGGCGATTCATATGTAAACCCACAAAAGAGGGGAGCCAAGCCGACTCGCTGGATTGATCTGCTGCGGACCGCCTGGCCCACAAGCTTTCGCAAAGGTGCAAGGGTGTTCCCGCCAGTTGTAATGTTTTTGCTTCGCCCAATAAGCTTTCCCACCGATTGACCCCGTAGTTGTCGGGGAATCGCATCGGCCAAAAGATATTCGCCTCATGCTCCAGTGGTGGTCCCGCGCTCGGATGACTCGTTCCAGAAATACATCCACGATGACGATTTCACCAAGTATATGAAAGAAACGGCTACAAGTAACGTCTACCTTCCCCCGACAAGCCGCTCGGGTTCACGCCACAGCGTCATATTCTGTATGCCTTCTCTCTCAACAAACTGGTGATTCTTGAAGGCTGGAAAGCGCAATCTCTGAGCGCACAGAATCATTCAATGGCGGCGGGGGTCTTTGGCAGGGATTTTTGAAAGATTATGCGCTGCCTGAATTGCGTCCTCTCCAATCGGCACGTTTGACGGTCAAAAGAGGAAGAAAATAAAGGCATTTAGATTTTCGAACCCCAAACCTACGAACCAGGAGGCCGGGAGTTCGAATCGCTCCGGGCGCACCACTTTTCCTGTTTGCAATGTTGAAGCAGAGGCGGGAGAAAAACTGTTGAATCGCAGGTTAGCGGATGTGGCAGTATCGCGGGGCCGTTACGGAGCACAAATCTACACGAACGACAAAACTCAACTTTCCGAGACACTTTCGCGGGAGGTTTCGCACCGACTCGCGATGGAACCAAGCCGTGAATCTGTATCGATAGCGCACGAGATCGAGCCTGCTTCCGCACGCAGCCAAGCACAAGAGCACACGCAGATAAAAGGTCGCTGCATCAGCAGATAACCCCCGATTCCCTCCCCTCTCACCGCCGTCGAGGGTCACGACCACTGCGCGGCACTGTAGGGTCGCCCTTTGCTTTACTTTTCAGTGTGGCCGGCGCACTCCGCGCCTGCTCGCGGAGAGTAGCTTAACGCGAGCTTGTAAAACGTGCGCCAAACTCGCGTTCCTGTGTTGCGCGTTCTACGTATCCATGCTCCGTGTGCACCGGACTCAGATTACGACCCTGTTTAACAGCTAATTTCGTTTGGAATTCGCGGGCAAGCTGCCCCATTGTCAAGCACCGCAAGTCCCCGTCGCGCACAAGGGCGCCAAGCTCCTCCAGAAAGCGGGCGACAACATTTTCAAGTCGCGGCCACTCTGCATAAAGATCTTCGGGGTGGAGCCAGACGTGGAAAACTCCGCCGTCTCGACGCACGCGTTCCAATCCCTTTCTAAGTCGCCGCAAACGGCTTGAATCAGGTATGTACTTACGCCACCCGGCTGCGGACCGGATCAACATCGATCCCGGAATCGAAACCATTCCCTCTTTGAGCGAAGGTTCGACCATGCGTGGTGATAGTCCGGCGAAATCTGCCACTACCTTTTCGACGGATGTGAGCGTCTTGCTTGCGAAGCGGACTGGGAGTTCGTCAACGTCACGAAAACAAGTGAACCCTGCATCTCGAAGGTCAGCGAGGTATGCTACTAAATTCCGCGGGAAAACGAAACACGTTGTGCCGATTCCAAGTTCTCGCGCGGTCTGGGCACAATAACGATACTCCGCAATTGCTCGTTCCCGCGTCATACCAGGCCATCCAAAGAGGACGTGTGAAAACGAATGAAATCCGATTTCTTGCTTCGGATTTGCGCTCCCGATCATTTCTACCAGGCTCGCGCCGAACCACTCGGGATGGGTCGATTCGTCGCCTTCTTTGGGAACATCGCTGAACCAAGGCTTCGAGAAATGGCGATAATTGACTTCTGGCAGACCGGAAATGTCGGGCAACGAGGAACGCGCCATCGCACCAACAATGGCCCAAGTTGCCGAAAGGCCGTTGCGTGTGAAGTGATTCAGCAAGTTGGGCACGCCGACGTCGTGGGTCCACCGACCCATCTCTACTAGATCATCACCATACCAAAGGTCGATATAGCCCCAAATGAGCTCCAAATCCAAGCTGATTACAACCGTTGGTTGAGTCATTTCCTCTCCAGTTCAGGTTGCGCCGCTTGAATGGTTAATGCGTGAAGTGCATTTCCCAGAGGGTTGTTGTCCATGCCACGAAGTAAATTTTGCGGGCCAAGCGCTCTCGCGGTGTACACGGCACGCTTGTCTAACGAATCGGGCCGGAGCCGCCGCTCAACTCTTCAACTTTTAGTGGGACATCCTTTCGCAGACGGAACACCCACTCGCAAACCCTTATATCCGTTATAAAAGTGCTTGTAGGCAAACAGGGGCAGATCCAGCAGACCAGGCAGAGGGTCGTCCGCAGCCATCAGGGCGAACTTGACCGGGCCGCGCAAAGAGCGCAAGTACGTCCCCAGACTCATGCGACCGCGAAGCATTTCGTGAATAGCTGCTGGAACATCCGTGCACATGCGGATCCAGCGAACGCCCGTGCGCCCCGTCTGTTCCGGCACAGGTCTGCCCACCATCATCTGCCAGAGAAGATAGGGAAAATCTACCCCCGCGCGGCCGCCCAGCGGCGACCATGTCCAAAGCCTTGGATTGATATCCAGAAGTTTGTAGCGTCCATCACGAGCATCCCGCTTGTACTCAACTTCAACAAGTCCGGTGTACCGAATTGCAGCCAACAGACGCCGTGAAGGAGCCACAATTTCAGGAACGTCGAGTGTTTCGACAAAGGAGCTTGAATAGCCGAAATCGATCGGGTACTGTCGCGTACGGCGTGCGGTGAGAGAGGCAATCGGTTGTCCGTCGCGGCAGAGCGCCGCATATGAGAATTGGGCTTCGCCCCCGCCAGGGATCCGCTCCTGGACAAGAATCAAATCTGGAGGAATCAGCTCCCGGGCTTCACGGTAGCGTGCAAGAAGCTCTTCGCGATTTGCCGCGGGCCAGGCCTTCTCCGTCGTGAACCGATTGATCGATGCATGTGTAGCAGGCTTCAGAACGGCGGGAAAGGGAAAGCTGACGCCCTCAAGATCTGCCTCTGTGCCGGGAAGGATCGTTGATGGGTAGTCGACTCGCTCTTCAGCCGCCAATCGATAAGTAAGACGCTTATCGTAAGCCCACCGCAGGACGTTCCAGTTAGGGGTCGACACGCGGAAACGGCGCGAGAGCTCTGCATGGAATCTCGAAAGCAAAGCGGCCGATTCGTCGCTGGTTGGAAACAGCACCCATTGGTCGAGCTGGTAGCGTTCGGCGAGTTCCAATAGGTACGCGACTTGTGCTTCACAGTCTTCCTCCGGCCAATGCAAAGTCCGAAGCGTATATCGAGAGCAGCTCGCCAGCTTGATGTTGGGTGGGGTTGTCACCCACACTGGCACACCACGGCGGCCCAAACTCCTCGCGATCGAAAGACCGTTGAGGATTCCACCAATCACCAATGCGCCTGTCGTTTCCGTCATAGAACTATGGCCTGCGGGTGACAAAACGCCTGCGGGTTCTGAGCTGTTGTCTGCTCACCGTCAGGACGGAATTATCCCAGTTGAGCAACGAGTGGTTCGCCGACCCGAACGCGATCGCCTTTAGCTTTCCCGGCGACGCAGCGGAGCAGCGCGCGGGAAGAGTAATGGGTGCCAACGACAAATTGCATCAGCGGACCAAAACTCCAAACGGCTGGCGCCCCGATAAAGTGCAATCCGGGCACGGAGGCTTCAAATCCTTCCTTGAGCCGAGGATATCCTTGGAAACGACTTATGGACTGCCCTAGTTCCGGAGCAAGGAAATCGTACTTGGAAACGTCGACTCGATATCCGGTTCCTAGAAGCGCATGGTCGATGGTTCTCGCGCTCCCATCGTCTAGTTGGACTTTTATCCACCCCCCAACTGGAGCTGCGGAAACAATAGAACGGCCGAGGGTTATGGGAACGTTCTGGAGCCGCGCCACTAGCCACCGGGCACCGGCGGGCCGGATCGATCGTTTCCGGAGCCAGTCCTGAATTGAACGGGGCAGCCGCCTGACCAAGTCAGGCCGCGCCACAACCTGGCTGATGCCAGCGGGACCAACGTCTGTGGGCGCATAGAGGAACTTTGAGATTTCGGGGCCCAAGCTGTAGTGGATCGTCTTGGAGACTAATCCTCCAAGCCAGCGAATCTGGCGCGCACGGGCAACGATCTCGACCTTGGCGCCGCTTTCGTGCAATAGTGCGGCCGATTCCAGTGCACTCTGACCGCTTCCGACAACGAGCACTTGTTTCCCAGCAAACCTTTGGAATTCAAGATGTTCAGAGGTGTGAGACGCTAGCGAACGCGGCAAACCTGCAAATTCGGGCGGGCGGTAAGTGAACGAACCAATGCCGGCGGCAACGACCAGGCGGCGTGCATTGACAGTCTCACCCGCTTCGAGGATAAGCTTAAAGCCGTTTGGCACGGACTCGACGCGGGCAATCTTCCGTTGATCGAGGTCAGGCAAAGCCTGGCGTTGATACCAGTGTCCGTAGCCCACGAAGCTGTCAAGTGGTACGGGGCTGGAAAAATGAGTGCGGCTTGCGGCTTGGTACTCCTCCATGGTCAACGACTCGTTTGGGCCGGCTATATGCGATGCTGCCCAACCCGAGCGGAGCAACATGCCCTTCGGCATGTTGCCTTCCCAAAAAGACATCGGCTCGCCGAACGTGTGCACGTCCAAACCTTTAACCGTGCGCAAGTGTGCGGTCGCGGATAGGCCATAAGGCCCAGCACCAATGATTGCTACGTCGCATTTTGTCATTTTTGCCCTCGTGAATTGAAGTCTTGATTCAACAATCGAACAGCCGATGATGCGAGGTCTTGCAAAGAGAACGATCGTGGAGCGAACTATTTATTACCTATGGAGGCGAAAGTTGGTTGAGCAGTTGCCCCAATTGCAGCCGTGCATTTTCCAGCGCGTTCGGGTCGTGACTCCAGTTGCTCCAGCTCGTCGCAATCGGCAGGATGGCTGAGTTCACAATGGCAACTTGCCCTAGGTTCTTGAGAATCTGGGCGTATTCGTAGTCTTGAATGCCGTCACGGATGGCCTTAAGACGTATTCCGGGGGCGGATTCACTGGAGGCGATCGGACCAGGGGGATAGAGAAATATTCCGTCCCCCGGTCTTTTGTGGCCACCCTCGCAATTGGTCGTATCCACATTATTCCAACTGCCGAGGGTGTTCCCGGCGCTCCATCCATCGGCGCGATAGTAAAGAATCCCCGTCGCTCCTTGCGTCCAATTCAAGAACCCTGCCTGGATGCGCTCGTTGATCGGGGGATAGTCCACCATCCATTCCGGAGCGTTGCCGAATCCCGCGTTGCAACTGGTATAGCTCCAGAGGTCTCCCCCACCGGTAAACGGCAGAGCGGGCCACTGTTGCACGGAATCCAGCAGCACCCAATGGTCGATGGCGCCGTATAGATTCGAATCAGTCGTGTTGGCGGTCATTATGGTCTTGACGCTACGATTCGCCGCATGCGCGTTTATGCCGATTGTCTTGAGGGCCGGGTAAGCCTTTGTGCAGCCATTCAATTCGTCCGCAACGTAGAGGTCCAACGCGATGCCTGCCGGAAAATTCGCCGCTGCCGTGTTGATTTCGCTGGTTGAAGGGAGGTTGCTATAGGAACCATCGCACTCAATGCCGACGCGATAAAACAGGTTGAGCGCCAAGCGGTTGAGGCCGAAATCGGTCATGTCCGAGGATGCGTTCGCGGGCACCTCGCAACAATTCATTACTTTGTTGCGCATTAGGGCTTGCGCCAGAGTCGTTACTGTATTCCCGGTGGCAGGAGGCCAGAGCGACCAGACGGAAAGTTCCGAGGGCTGCGCGGGTAGCTCAAAGTTCCACACCGTCAGTGTGACCGGAATGGTCTCACTGCCCTGATCGGCGGTGATGGAGATGCTGCCCGTATAGATTCCCGGCGGGCTGTTCGTCGGTCCGTGCGGCACGGAAATGTCGATCCAGTAGGGTTGATTCTGTCCCACAGGAATGGTGGCATTGCAGGCCTTCAGGGTCGCCCCGGT
>WNGJ01003820.1_pt1 | contig 15601 bp, 15 predicted proteins | sample 5400611 | NCBI WGS metagenome assembly WNGJ01 (sample SAMN13153375, study PRJNA577476) | soil metagenome | isolation source: 40 cm soil or saprolite under Garry oak tree replicate 1 | place: USA:California | collected 2016-06-15
CCGAGTGCGCGCAGGGCCTGCGGGTACGAGTTGCGCAGGCCGAAGACGCCGTTCGGCGAACCCATCGATAGCCCCTTCTCGAACGCCGCAACCGCCTCTTCGAACATGCCGTACGAATACGCGGCCTCGCCGTACGCCAGCCACGCGAAGTTCGTGTTCTGCGTGAGCGCCTCGGTCTTCGCGCGCTGGTACAGGTCGCGCCGCATCACGGCGTCGCTCACCTGCGGGCCCATGATCGCGTTCAGGAGCTTCTCGTCCTCGGGCTTGTAGATGACCATGTACCGGTAGCTGAACGACTGCCAGTTGCGCCCGAACCACTCATACGAGAGCGGGACCATGTTGCCGAGCATCGAGTCGTTCACGTAGAAAACGCTCTTCGCGTCGTCGTAGCCGCGGACGGTGCGCCAATGTGCGATACGCGACACCCACGGATCCTGCATCCACTGCGTGACCATCGGCGCGAAGCCGTTCGCGACGAGCGCCTTGATCGTCTCGATCGTCCCGCCGTTCCGCCACGTCGAGCGAAGATCGAAGTTCTCCTTCACCCAAGGACCGACGCCCTGCGGGCCCATGCCGCGCCGCACGTCGGGGCCGCGCAGCGCCAGGCGCGCGGCCTCCTGATTGGCGTCGACGCCGAAGGTCGACAGCGCCATCACGACCGCGGCCGGTCCGCAGTTGTTGAGGGACTGCCACACGTGCTTCATCTCCGGGAACACGACGCTCGCGGGCGCGGCCACGGGCGTCGGGAGGATCTCGGCGACGGTGACGGTCGGAGCGCTTGCGACCGCCACGGGATCAGCGACGCTGACGCTCGCGGCGGCATCTTCGGTCGGTGTCGTATCAAGGATGGCGGCGCTTTGCGCGGGAGCTACGGGCCGCAGAGCGATTCCCCCGGCGAGCACGACGCCGATGGTCAGGGCAAAGGCGCCGACGGAAGCACCCCGACCTCTCATACCTGACGTAAGGGTAGCCCTCCCGCCGGTCCGCGACGAGTCCGGTCGCGTCCCAGACACGTACCATCCGGCGATGAGCCCGACGACCCTGGTCCGCGGCCGGCTCCGTGACCATCCGCTGTGGTCCCGCGCGCTGGCCGCGCCGGAGATCGTCGGGCGGCTGATCCAGCCGGTCATCGTTTCGGCGCGCGTCGACGACCGCGAGCGTGTACCCGACGCGCCGTTCCTCGAGCGACTCTCCATCACCGAGCTCGTGCGCGACGCGCGCGAGGCGTCGTCGGCGGGTCTGGCGGGTTTCCTGATCTTCGCCGCGTCAGACCGGAAGGATGAGCTCGCGTTGCTCGCGAGCGAACGCGATCACATCGTCGCCCGCGCCATCCACGCCGTGAAAGATGCCGCCCCCGATCTCGCGATCGCGACCGACGTTTGCGTTTGCGCGTACACGCCGCACGGGCAGTGCGTCCTCTTCGCGGAAGGTCAGGCCAACGTCGTCGGAACGCTCGACCGTCTCGCGGAGATCGCCGCGGTGCACGCCGATGCGGGCGCGGATCTGCTCATCCCCTCGGGGATGCTCGAAGGCAGCGTGCGGTCCCTGCGCGCGGCGGCGTCCGCGGCCGGCCGGCCCGAGCTGCCGATCGCCGCGATGGTCAAGCTCGAGAGCGTCCTGTACGAGGCACACCGCATGGCGGTCGAGGCGATCCCCGTGACCGAGCGCGCCGTGCCGCTCATCGCGGTCGACGATCGCGACGGCGCTCGCACGCGCGCTGCGCGCGAGGTCGCCGCCGGCGCGGACGCGGTCGTTCTGAAGCCAGGCCTCGTGACGCTCGATCTCGTGACGCGCGTGTCGGAGAGCGTCGACCGGCCGGTGATCTCGTTCTTCACCGCCGACGAGCACGCGTTCTTCACCGCATCCGACGACTCGCGCGATCTCGCGGATGCGGAGCGCGAGACCTTCCGCGCCGCGCGGCGAGCCGGCGCCGACCTGATCATCAGCTACGGCGCGCTGAGCGCGACGGCCGAGTGATCCGCGCCGCCACGTTCCGCGCGTTCGAGCGCTACGTCGCCATCGTCGTCGCGCTCGTGGTGCAGGTCGCTGCCGTGGCTGTGATCGGCGATGTCTTCGCCGCCGTGCCACGCGCCGACGCCGGGCTTCCCCCACCGACGGAGACCGTCGCGCGCGTGGCGCCCGCCGCGCGCGGCGACCGCCTCATGACGCTCAACGTCACGCTCGACATCGTTTCCGCGACCGCGCCAGCGCCGAGCGCCCAGCCCGAGGCATCGCCGATCGCGGACGCCCCGCCGGTGGCGACCGAAGAGCTGGCGCCCGCGGCACCGCAGATCGCGGAGCCCACACCTCAGCCCAGGCCCGATCCGACGATCGCGCCGCGTCCCACCCCCGCGCCGGCGGCGATCACGACCTCGCTCGAGACGCGCCAGGCCGAGTTCCGGATGCTCGCGCTCATGAACGCGTCACGGCTTCAGGGCGGGCTCGTGCCGCTCGCGCTCGACGCCGGCGTGTCGGACGCCGCGCGCCAGCACAGTGCGGCCGAGGCGCTCGTCCGCTACGTCTACCACGACGGACCGGACGGGACGGCGCGTTCGCGGGACGTAGGGGCGTGCGGCACCGGGTGGTACGGCGAGAACACCGGCAAGGTCTGGAGCGGCGGCGTCGACGTGCTGCATCGCGAATTCATGGCCGAGCCGTGGGAGCCGATCAACCACCGAACCAACATCATGGATCCGAACTTCCGTCGCGCCGGCGTCGGCGCGGTCCAGGGACCCGACGCCCTCTACATCACGATCGTATTCTGCCGCTAGGCCTTCTGACCTCGGCGCTGCGCGAGCTGGCGCGCCACATCCGCCCGCGTGATCCCACCCGTCGCCGTCCACTCGTGCTTCTCGTCGCGCACGTTCGCGGCGCAGAACGCCCAGCGACCATCGACGACGGTGATGTGGTCGCTCTCCAGCTGCGGATCGCGCAGGTGATCAGGCAGCACGCAGAGGAAATCGATGAGGGCGTCCGACTTACCGGCCAGAGCTGACTCCCTCCTCACGCTCGCGTCACGGCGGACCGCTCGCAATGCTAGCGTTCGGCGCGGTGGAATACCTGAAGCGCACCCTTCCGAACGGTGTCCGCATCCTCGTCTCGGAGATGCCGGAGACGCGCTCCGCGTCGCTCGCCATCTTCGTGGGCGCCGGCTCGCGCATGGAGAGCCGTCGCGACGCGGGCACGAGCCACTTCCTCGAGCACATGGTGTTCAAAGGGACGGCCAAACGCCCGACCGCGGCCGACATCAGCATGGAGATCGAGAGCCGCGGGGGCGTCGTGAACGCGGCGACGGACAAAGAGGTCACGGTCTTCTGGTCACGCGTGCCGGCGCGCCACTGGCGCGTCGCGCTTGACGTCATCGCGGACATGATCCTCGCGCCGATGCTCCGCGACTCCGACGTCGAGTCCGAAAAGAAGGTGATCGTCGAAGAGCTGCGGATGTACCGGGATCAGCCGCAAGACCGCGTACATACGCTCGTCGACGAGCTGCTGTATCCGAACCACCCGCTGGGCTGGGAGGTCGCCGGCCGCGAGCAGGTCGTGCTCGCTATGGCGGCGAGCCAGCTGCGCGACTTCATGGACCGCGGGTACGCGCCGCGGAAGATCGTCGTCGCTGTCGCTGGCAAGGTGGACGCGAACGAGGTGTCGGATGCAATTGCCGAGCTGTTCGCCTCGGTCACCGAGCGGAAGCCGCCGCGTCTCAAAGCGGCGCCGAAGCCGTCGAAGACACGCGTCAAGCTTCTCGGCAAACGCACCGAGCAGGCACACGTTTGCATCGGCTGGCGCGGCGTGCCGCAGGTCCATCCAGACAAATACACGCTCGACATGCTGAACGCGATCCTCGGCGAGGGGATGTCGAGCCGGCTCTTCCTCGAGCTACGCGAGAAACGCGCGCTCGCCTACGACGTGCACTCGTTCTCGTCGAACTACGTCGACGCGGGCCACGAGGTCATCTACGCGGGCATCGCGCCCGACCGCATCAGCGAAGTCGTCGAAGCCTCGCTCGCGCAGGTCGCCCGCCTCCGCGACGAGATCGTGCCCCCGGACGAGCTCGAGCGGGTGCGCGACTTCAACAAAGGACGTCTCGAGCTCAGGCTCGAGGACACGCGCGGCGTCTCGAACTGGCTCGCGGGCCAGGAGCTCTTCCTCGATCGCGTTCGCACCGTCGAGGAGGTCTGCGACATCATCGACAGCGTCAGCGCCGAAGACATCCAGCGCGCGGCGCAGCAGTACCTGCGACCGGAGCTCTCGTATGTCGCCGCGGTCGGTCCGCGTGCCGCCGTCGCGACGGTCCGCGCGCCGGTGGGCGCCGAGGTCGTCATGGAGATCGCATCGTGAGTCCCGAGCAGAGCGTCGAGCGCACGCTGGTCGTCCTCAAGCCCGACGCCGTGCAGCGCGGGATCTCGGGTGAGATCCTGGCGCGCTTCGAGCGGCGGGGTCTGCGCATCGCCGCGCTGCGGCTGCTTCGCGTCGATCGCGCGATGGCCGAGAAGCATTACGCGGTGCACAAGGGGAAGTTCTTCTACGACGATCTGGTGAGCGTGATCAGCTCGTCGCCGGTGGTCGCGATGGTGCTGGAGGGGCCGAACGCGATCGCGGTCGTTCGCGCGATGGTCGGCGCGACACGGCCACACGAGGCCGCGCCCGGCACGATCCGCGGCGACTTCGCGCTCGTCGGGCTGCGCAATCTCGTCCATGCCAGCGACGCGGCCGACACCGCGAAGAGCGAGATCGCGCTCTGGTTCCCGAGCGGCGTCGTCGAATACACGCGCGACATCGAGCGCTGGATGACCGAGGACCGGGCATAACACCTAGGCGCGACCGGCCGCGGCTGCCCAAGGGCTACCTCTCGAAGAGCACCCGCGGCATGCTCGCGTGGAGCGACGTCGAGCGGATCCTGCGTGGTGGCCGGTTCTACTGGATCTCGACCACCGACGAGGACGGCCGCCCGCATCTCGTGCAGCAGTGGGGCGCCTGGGTCGACGACCACCTGTACTTCGAAGGCAGCGAGCGGACGCACTGGGCGCAGAATCTCGCGCGGGATGCACGCGTCGCGTTCGGCACGCAGACCGGAACGCGCGCGATGTTCGGCCAGGGCACCGTTGATGTCGTGCGTGGCGTTGCGCCCGACATCGCGAAACGCATCGCGAGCCAGTACGCCACGAAATACGGGCGCACCTTCGACTACCGGCCGAAAGCCGCGCAATACGAGAAGGGCCACGTATTCCGTGCGACCCCGTCGAAGATCATCGCCTTCGATGTGAAACACTTCACCGCCTCGGGGACTCGCTTCACGTTCTAGGGGTCGCAGAGGGGGTAGGGGAGCGTGGCAACGTTGCTTCGCGCATCACTGCTTTTGCGCATCGGTCACGGCGAACGGCAGCTCGTGGTGCGTGAGCTCCGCGAGGATCAGCGCGTCATGCAGCGCATCAATCCCGGCACGCCGATCGACGAGGTGCCCTGGCGAGAGATCGGCCGCTACAAGGACCTCGAGGTCGAGCGCGCCCGCCTGCACGCCGATGGCTGGAAGATCGAGGAACCGAGCCGCCGCTAGACCGCGCTCGTCCGCCGGGTGGACTTGCGTCCGCTGTATCAGCGCTCTCGTGCACGCTATACGAGGAATGCTCCGCACATTCCGGGTGGGCGTGGTCGTCGCACTCGCGCTGCTGGCCTTCTTTCCGACGTCGGCGAACGCCGACGATCCAAGTCCCGCGCCCTCGCCGACTCCCCCGATCACGCCGTCACCGTCTCCCAGCGCAACACCCTCTCCTAACGCCTCGCCGTCGACGGCCAAGAGTCCATCGGCGTCACCTTCAGCGAGCTCCTCCGCCTCGCCGTCGTCCCGGTCGGCCTCCCCGTCGGCGAGTCCTTCGGCGTCCGCGACAGCGATCGCCTCGCCAACGCCCGCGCCGACGCCATCGGCCGAGGAGCTCGAAGCGGCGCGCGCGCGTGACGCGCAGCTCCTCAGCAGCGCGCAGTCGCTCACCCAGATCGTCGACGCCCAGGCGCTCGTCGCCCGCGACGAGCTCGCGGCGCTCAACGCGGAGGTGGACCGGGTCACCGGGGATCTGGACGCGGTCGGCACCGACATCGCCGCGCTCCAGGCGCAGGCCAACGATCGCCGAGCGATCCGCGAGCGCCTCACGCGCGACGCGTTCCGACTCGCGGCCGCGAGCGCGACGCCCTCGCTCGCGGCGCTGAGCGACCCGCAGATCGAGGCTTATCGGGAGCTGCTCGCCGTCGACGCAGCGCTCCACGACGCGCAGCTTCGTCTTTCCGACCGCGTGTCGCAGCTCGCGGAGGCACGCGAGGCCGTTGCCGCGAAGCAGGGGCAGCTCAGCCGGCTCCGCGACCGCGCGCGAACGATCGCCGCCGCGGCCGCGAACGGCGAGGGCGACAAACGCGCGGCCGAGGTCGCGGTACTCGAGGCCCTCGCGCGCGACGCGGCCGCGGCGCAGACCTCGCTGGCCCAGCTGGTCGCGACGGCGATGTCGAGCGACGGTGCCGCGCCCTCGACCTGGTCGCTTCCCGTGCGCGGCGCGATCACACAGCCATTCGGACCGACGACGTTCCCGCTCGAGCCGGCGCGCACCTTCCACGGCGTGTACTACGCGCACTTCCACGATGCGGTCGACATCGCCGCGGTGCTCGGGCAGCCGGTGCTCGCGGCGGCTGACGGGCGCGTGACGTTCGTCGGCCACCTCCCCGACGGCGCGATGGTCGTGATCGTCGCGCATCCCGGCGGTCTGGTCTCCGTGTACGCGCATCTCGACGACACCTTCGCGCGTCCCCCGGTGCGGATCGGAGAGGCCGTCAGCGGCGGCCAGGTGATCGGCTTCGTCGGCCTCACCGGCATCACGACCGGCCCGCACCTCCACTTCGCCGTCCAGAGCGGCGGTCAGCCGATCGATCCGCTCTCGTTGCTCGCCGCGCGCTAGTACGAGAAGCAAGGAGCCTTGCGCGACGTGACAGGCTTTCCAGATGCGGCAGTCGGACAACGACAAACGGGAGCTGGCCGACCGATACCAGGCCGTGGTAGCACGCGTAAGCGCGATTCTCTTTAAGCAGGATCCAATCGGCATCGCCGAAGACAACCCTTACACCGACGAGTACGACGCGGAGGCACGACTCATCGTCGCGCGGTCAAAGGAGGCTACGAGCCCAGCTGAGCTCAGCCGGATAACGCGCGGAGTATTCGTCGAGATGTTCTCGGAAAAACTCGCGGGGCCGGCGCCACGCTTCGACGAGATCTCCAAGGAACTTTGGCCACTGGTGAAGGAACTACACGGACGCTAGTGGGCTTTAGGCAATGTCTAAAGCGGGTGCAGCGCGCGAAGGAACTGGTCCGCGAACGCCGCGATCGGCTGTAGAAAACCGTCGGGCTGCACGCCGCCGATGAGGAGCGCCGTGAAGACGACGCCGCCCACGACGCCGGCGATCGGCCTCCGTTCCACCCGCCAGCGCTCGGGCGCGGTCCGGAAGATCGCCATCGCCGCGCGCAATTGCGCGACGAGGACGCCCAGCGTCGCGATGACGAGCGCGGTGCCCATCCACGCGGAATACGAATACGCGATGAGCTCGACGAAGAAGTGTCCCGGGAACGCGACGAGCGGCGGTGCTCCGATCATGGCGAACCCCCCGACGACGAAGGCGAGTGCCGCGAGCGGAGCGGTCGTCGCGCTGGGCCGGTCGGCGCCGGCGCGACGCTCGAGCGTCCCGGCCGCGAGGAGCTGCTGGGTCGCCGCCATGCCGGTCACGAGCGCGATCGCCATGGCGCCGATGATCCCCGGGCCCGACAGCGTTGCGATCCCGACGAGCGCCTGGCCCAGGTTCGCGATCACCGAGTAGACCGCGACGCGGCGCAGCTCGGTCGAGCCGGTCGCCAGGAACGCGCCGCCGAGCGCCGACGTGATCCCGAGCGCGAGGAGCAGGTCCTGCACCTTTCCGATCGACACGATCGCGGGGAGCAGGCCGGAGAGAACGAGGATCTGCGCGAACGCGATGAACGTCGTGGGCACGAGGACGCCGAAGTAGAGCGCGAGCGCCGAGGCGGGGACCTCGGACGCGAGCAGCGCCGCGTGCGTGTGGAACGGGATCGCCGCGAGCTTGAGCGCGAAGGCGACGACCAGGATCACGACGAGCAGCACGAACGTCGACGGCGGCTGATCGCGTCCAAGACTTGCCGACAGCGCGAGCGCGGAGAGGCCGAGACAACCACCGAGCGCGACGAAGCTGAAGTGGCGGTACGCGGCCTCCGCGCTCCGGTTGCGATGCACCTGGAAGGTGAACGAGCCGACCGGAACCAGGAGCCCGAGCAGCAACGCGCCATAGATCGCGATCGGCGTGGTGAGCACGAGCACCGCGAGCACGACCGCGGCGACGACCAGGGCGGTCGGGAAGAAGTTGTAGGCCGGCTCGTCGACCCAGACCGCGAGCACCAGGAGGCACAGCGTCCCGAGCAGCACGACCGCCGCGAGTCGCGCGAGCTCCGACATGTGCCACGGGAGCTCGAGCACATCGCCAGACGCGTCCATGGGTATCAGCACGACGATCGCGATCGCTGCCGCGAGCGCGGCGATGGTGACGGTCCCCACGACCGCGAGGCGTTTGCGCACACCGAATGCGATCAGTGCCGCAACGCCGAGGAGCGCGACGACTTCGATCATGCTTCGCGAGCCGCTCGCTGATTGACGATGAGGAACGCGCCCGCCAGCGCGACGACGACCTGGAGCCACGAGAGCAGCAGCGTCAGCGCGAGATGCGGACCCGGCACCTGCTGCACGAGAAGCTGCGTGCCGGTGAGCATGAGAAGGGCTCCGAGCGATCCGCGAACCGCGCCGCGCGCCGTCAGCAGGATCGCGATGCCCGACGACAGGAGCCAGAACGCCGCGACATCGGTCGTAACGCCGCTCGGGTCGGGGCCGAGTAGGTTCGTGTTGATCTCATCGCCGGTCTGGGGGCGCAGGAAGGCGAACGCCGCCGCCGTGGTCGCGGCGGCGACGATGGTCGCGATCCACAAACGCCAGCCCGGATCTTCACCGAACCGCCGATCTCGCGCCGCGACGAACAGGATGGCGGACGCGACCAGCGCGGCGGCCGCCGAGACCAGGACCTGCGCCGCCGCGAGTGTTCCGTCATCGATGAGGTGCGCGGCGAGCGCGACGGCGAAGAACGCCACCGCCGTGTAGCGCAGCTGGCGCGCGCTGTTCGCCGCGAGCGTCGTGACCGCGACGATCGCGAGCAGCAGCATCAACGCACCGCCCAGACCAGCAGCGTCGCGATGAGCATGAGCGCAAGCCAGACACCGGCGCGTTCCTCGAACAGCGCGAAGACCCCCGACGCCTTCGTCGCCGATCCGGCGAGGGCGCGGAAGGATGCCGCCGCGATCGGGACCGGATCCGCGGCGCTGACGACGGCTTCGAGCCGCGCGCTGAGGGTGGTCAGCTCGGGGAGGAACACGCGCACCGTGCGCGCCGCGACGACGAGCAACGTGGCGACGACGGCGACGACCGGGACGAGGGTGACAAAGTCGTCGAGCCTCCGCGCGTTCGGGCGGCCGAAGGCTTCGGACATCGCGTCGAGCAGCGGCAGCGACAGCGCGAGCATCACCATGATCGTGCCGAGGAACGACGCGATCGACGCCGAGACGTCGAGGTCCGACGGCACGGCCGCGATGCTGAGCCTCCGGCCCGCGTGGGCGAGCTCGAGTCCGACGACCGCTGCCGCGGCGATGACGGCGAGCACCATCGTCACGAGATCCGGCGCTTCGAACGCCCCGAGCGCGAGCGTCAGAGCGCCCGCGACGATCACGGTCGAGCTCGCCATCGCGGTGATGTACGAACGATGTGGCGGCATCCAGAAGGCGTCCGACACCGCGGCCAGCCCTCCGCCCGCGAGGACGATCAGCGCGCCCGCGAGGGCGGTCGGCGAACCCGTGGCGAGCGCGATCCAGAGGGCGGCGAGCACCACGTCGTAGCGCGAGATCGCCCACTGCTCGGGCAGCGCGAGCGAGACCGCCGCGGCGTACGCGATCGTCAGCAGCGCCGCGATGAGGATGAGATGGCTCCAGTGGAGGAACGGGTACGCCTGTACGAACACGAGCACCAGCACGGCGATCGCGACGCGTCGTCGCATTCCCGGTCTGCCCCGCCGCATGATGAAGCGCAGCGCGAGTCCGGCGACGACGACCGCGATGAGCGCCGGCGAGATGATCGCGGGAAGCCCAAGGCTCGCGAGATCGATGCGTGTCACACCCAGGATCCGGGTCAGCACGAGCGTCGCGCCGAAGCCGGCCGGCATCGTGAGGAGTCCGCGAAGGCTCTCGCGCTCGCCGGCCTCTTCGCTTCGGTACCCCCAGGGCACGAACGGGTAGAGACCCGCGAAGAGCGCGGCGCCGAGCGAGGCCGCGACGACGACACCGGGCGTCACCGCATCAGGCGAGATCGTATTGAAGCGGAACGATGCGCCACCGAATCGTGAGACGAGCAGCCCCGCTACGACGAAGCCCTGAACGCCACCCGCGAGATATCCGGTGATGCGCGCGACCGCGGCCGCGGGCGACACGAGCATCGCGATGAACGACGTGAGCGCGGCGAGCGCGCCGAGAACGACGATGTCGGCGATGAGGTCGTCCGTGACCGCGAGGGTGATGAAGACGAGTCCGTTCAGGAGGATCACCGGTCGCAAGAGCTGGTGGCGCGCACTCACGCGTGTCGTGGCAACCAGAGCGGCCGCGACGTAGAGCGCGCCGATGCCGACGCCGATCGCGGCGAGACCGTCCAGGCGATACGAGGCTTGGATGGTCGGTCCCCCTACCGCGGACCACTCCCACAGGGCCTGGCCGCGGGAGCGTTCGGGATCGAGGGCGACATACATAAGGAGTGGCGCAAGGCCCGCGATGACACAGAGAGCGGCGGCGAACGGGATCCGCCAGCGGAACGTTCTATACGGCATGACAAATGCGAACGCGAGCGCGGCAAGTGAAAGAGCCACTACGAACAGGATCAGTTCGGCTCGCACGACCATTGGGTTAAGGTAGCCGAAGTGGATCTGCGCTTACTGCCGCAGCAGCAACTCAAAGTCACTCCGAAACAGATCGCGGCGAACGCGATCTTGCAGCTGTCATCCCTCGAGCTCCAGGACGTCATCAACCAGGAGCTGCAGGAGAATCCGGCGCTCGATCTCGAGGAGCAGCAGGTCTGCCCACTATGCGGGCAGCCCCTTCCGGGACGCGTGTGCCTCAACTGCTTCGGCCTCGCGAAGGCACCGCGACAGAACGATCCCGAGACCGAGCCCCTCGAGGGCACGAGCCTCATGCAACGCGACGACGAAGGCGACGAGTTCGACCCCGTTGTCCGTGCCGAGTCGGAGCAGACCCTCGCCGAGTGGCTGTCGTGGAACGTGCGCGTCCTGCTCCCCGCCCGGTTGCTCCCGATCGTGGAGTACCTCATCGGCAACATCAACGAGAACGGCTACCTCGATCCGGGTGTCACGGTCGAAGACGCGGCGAGCACGATGAAGGTGTCGGTGGCCGACACGATGCGCGCGCTGCGCGCGATCCAATCCGTCGAACCCTGGGGCGTCGGCGCACGGGACGTTCGCGAGTGCCTGTTGATCCAGATGCAGCATCTCGAAGAGATCGGCGACCAGGTCCCGCCGCATGTGCGCGAGATCGTCTCCGACCACTTCCGCGAGATGGGGGAGCACAAGTTCGGCGATGTCGCGCAGGCGCTCCGCATCACGCGCGACGAGGTCCAGGGCGCGCTCGACTACATCGCCGCGAACCTCAACCCGCATCCGGCGCAGGGCTTCGCCGCGGGGCCGGATGGCACGAGCATCGGTGGTCGCGAGGTCGGCCTGCGGCCCGACGTGATCATCACGAAGTCCGAGACCGGCCAGTACGAGGTCGAGGTCATCGAGTCACGGCGCTTCTCGCTCCGCGTGAATCCCGTCTATCGCCAACTCATCATGCAGCTGCAGGCCGCGCGCAAGGACGGCGGCACAGCTGCGGTGCCGATGAACGACGACGACCGGCAGCACATCCGCGAGTACGTCACGCGGGCGAAGTTCTTCATCGACAACATCAATCAGCGCCGGCAAACGATCCTGCGGATCACCGAGGTCATCGTCGAGTGCCAGCACGACTTCCTCGAGCACGGGATCCAGTCGCTACGTCCGCTGACGCGCGCCGAGGTGGGTGAGCGGATCGGCATGCACGAGTCCACCGTGAGCCGCGCGACCGCCGGCAAGTTCGTACTCCTCCCGAGCGGTCAGGTCGTCCCGTTCGCGATGTTCTTCACGGCCTCGCTCGGGACGAAGGACGTCATCAAAGAGATCATCGAGGCGGAAGACGAGGGGCGGCCGTACTCCGATCAGGAGATCGTCGAGCGGCTGTCCGACAAGCATGGCATCAAGCTCGCGCGGCGAACGGTGGCGAAATACCGCGAGGAGCTCAAGATCCTGCCGGCGCGCCTGCGCAAGCACGCCTAGACCGCGGGTCAGTTCCGGGCGGGAGCCTTGAGCGAGCTGTTCCCCTTCGGGGGAGCCTCGCCCAGCGCCTTCTTGATCTCGTCCACCGCGGACGCCTCGACGTGATAGCCGAACGACGTGCGGCGCACGCCTGGCAGATCCTTGCCGCGCAGGGCGTCGCGCAGCGCGTGCTCGCGCCAGCCGATGCGCTGCGCGAGCTCGCCCGTGGTCAGCCAGTCGCGGTCCTTGCTCTTCTGCTTCTCGGACGCGTCGGCCTTCGGTGCGCTCTTTGAGGCCTTCTGCGGGGGCATGACTCGAACGATACCCGGTTTGCCCGCTCGCGCCGTCCTGCCCTAAACTGCCGCCGAAGCGCTGCGGCCCCCTCCGTCGGGGCGGGCGCTTGCTTCTTGTGAATTCACTTTTCGTTGAGCGGAGGGCTCCTTTTGGACGCGCAACCCCTGCTTTGGGTCGTGCCCTTCTCCGGACTGGTCGCCGTCCTGGTGGCCGGCTACTTCGCGTACGACGTCCTCCGCTCGCCGATCGGGACGCCCGAGATGCAGAAGGTCGCCGGCGCCATCTACGTCGCGGCCGTCGCCTTCATCCAGCGCCAGTACCGCACGATCTTCCTTCTCGCGCTGGGCGGCATGGTCCTCATCGGCGTCGTCATCTACTTCTTCGAGTCGGCCCCGGGCGTGCAACCGCTCGAGCTCGCGATCCGAACGTCGATCGCCTTCTTCGTCGGCGCGGTCTGCTCGATGGCCTCCGGCATCGTCGGCATGTTCGTCGCCGTGAAGTCGAACCTGCGGACGGCGTCCGCGGCCCAGCACAGCATCGGCGACGCGCTCCGCATCGCGCTCCGCGGTGGCGCGGTGTCCGGGATCCTCGTGGTCGGACTCTCGCTCATCGGCGTGTTCGTGATGTTCATCGCCTACGGCGGCTTCCAGAAGCCGAGCGAAGCGCCGTTCACCATCGTTGGCTTCGGCTTTGGCGCGTCGTTCGTCGCGCTGTTCGCGCAGCTCGGTGGCGGTATCTACACCAAGGCCGCCGACCTTGGCGCGGACCTCGTCGGCAAGGTCGAGGCGGGTATCCCTGAGGACGATCCCCGGAACGCCGCGGTGATCGCGGACCTGGTCGGCGACAACGTCGGCGACTGCGCCGGTCGCGGCGCGGACCTCTTCGAGTCGACCGCGGCGGAGAACATCGGGGCGATGATCCTGGGCGTGGCGATCTACACGGTCACGCAAAATGTCGCATGGATCGTCTTTCCGCTCGTCGTCCGTGGCTTCGGTCTCATCGCCAGCGTCATCGGGATCTTCACCGTCCGCGGCAACGAGAGACGCGACCCGATGGGCTCGCTGAACTCCGGCTACTACGTCACCATCGCCCTCTCGATCGTCGGCATGTATCTCGTCACTAACCAGATGCTCAACGAGAAGGGTGGCGCCCTCTACTTCTTCGGCGCCGGCGTTGTCGGCATCCTGACCAGCCTCGCCTTCGTCTACATCACGCAGTACTACACGTCCGGCAACTGGCGACCGGTGAAGGAGATCGCCGAGGCCGCGAAGACCGGTCCGGCCACGACGATCATCTCAGGCGTCGCCGTGGGTTTCGAGACCACCGCGTCGTCAGCGATCACGATCTCGATCGCACTGTTCATCTCTCACTGGCTCGGCGACCAATGGGGTCAGACCACGGGCCTGCCGCACGGCGGCATCTACGGCACCGCCGTAGCCACGATGGGCATGCTCATGAGCGCCGCGTTCATCCTGGCGATGGACACCTTCGGACCGATCACGGACAACGCGGGTGGTGTCGCCTCCATGGCACGGGCGTCGGAAGAGACGCGCGAGCGCACCGACCGCCTTGATGCCGCGGGCAACACCACCAAGGCGCTGACGAAGGGCTACGCCGTCGCCTCGGCCGCGCTCGCCGCGTTCCTGCTCTTTTCCGCCTACCTCGATAAGGTCGCGCAGCTCACCGGGAAAGAGTTCAAGACGGTCGACCTGGCGAAGGTGGACGTGTTCCTCGGCGGCTTCCTCGGCGCCATGCTCGTCTATCTCTTCTCATCGCTCGCGATCCGCGCGGTCGGTCGCGCCGGCGCCGCGATCATCGAAGAGGTGCGAACGCAGTTCCGCGAGCATCCCGGGATCATGGCCGGCACCGAGGAACCGAACTACGCGCGCGTGGTGGACATCACGACGGCGTCGGCGCTGCGCAACATGATCGCTCCAGGTCTTCTCGCCGTCGGCGCGCCGATCGTCGTCGGCGTCCTGCTCAAGGCCGAGGCCGAGGCGGCGCTGCTCATGGTCGGCACGATGGCCGGCGTCATCCTCGCGACCGTGCTGAACAACGGCGGCGGCGCGTGGGACAACGCGAAGAAGTACATCGAGTCGGGGATGCTGAAGGACGACAAGGGCCGGGTCCTGGGCAAGGGAACGCCGGCGCACGCCGCGGCCGTCGTTGGCGACACCGTCGGGGATCCGTTCAAGGACACCGCCGGCCCGAGCCTTCACGTGCTCATCAAGCTGCTCGCGACGATCACGCTCGTGCTCGCGCCGCTCTTCATTTAGCCCGCAAACGAGAAGCACCCCTGGGCTGCTGCCTCCGTTCAGCGGTTGGATCTGGCACGCGGACTGCGTACGCTCGGCCGTGCATTGGGCCGCGACACTGATCGCACTTGCCGTCCTGCTGCTTCCGTCCGCGCCACACCAGATCGCGCGACCGATCGCCGCGATCGCCGCGAATCGGTCCTTCAACTGGGCCGGATACACGCAGGGCAGCATCGAGAAGGAGACGACCTTTCACTCCATCGCGGGCGAATGGATCGTGCCGAAGGCAGAGCAGCGCAGCGCAGGCGAAGCCGAATACTCGTCGAGCTGGATCGGCATCGGCGGCGGCTGTCTCGACACCGCGTGCACGCTGTTCGATACGACGCTGATCCAGGCGGGGATCGGCCACGATGTCGACGCCGCCGGCAACGCCGCCTACTACGCGTGGTGGGAGACGGTGCCAGCGCCGCTGATCCGCACGGACCTGGTGGTGCGACCAGGCGATCACGTGGGCGTCGACATCGCCGAGAGCACGCTCACGCCGGAGCTGTGGGCGATCGCGATCGTCAACCTCAGCACCG
>WNGJ01007215.1_pt1 | contig 15598 bp, 23 predicted proteins | sample 5400611 | NCBI WGS metagenome assembly WNGJ01 (sample SAMN13153375, study PRJNA577476) | soil metagenome | isolation source: 40 cm soil or saprolite under Garry oak tree replicate 1 | place: USA:California | collected 2016-06-15
GTCGACGCTAAAACCTTTCGCACGCGCGCCCGCAGAGGATTAATACGCAGCGCCTGGATGGCGCCCCTCGGAAGCGATCCGTGGCCGAGGCCGGCATCGTGTACATCGGGAAGAAGCCGACGATGAACTACGTGCTTGCGGTCGTCACCCACTTCAACGGGGGTTCGCGGGACGTGATCGTGAAGGCGCGCGGCCGATCGATTTCCCGCGCGGTCGACGTCGCGGAGATCGTTCGCGGCCGCTTCGTCCCGGAGGCGCGTGTCCGCGATGTGCGCATCGCGACGGAGAAGGTCACGTCGGAAGCGGGCCGCGCGACGAGTGTGAGCAGCATCGAGATCGTGTTGTCGCGGTGACGGGTGCGCGGCAAAGGCATTTATCGTACTTTCCGCTAGCCGTCGCCGCATGTCGCCGATTGAGGTGCTGCTGCTCCTCGCCCTCGCCGCGTTCCTGGCGGGGATCGCCGGCTCGTTTCTGGGCATCGGCGGGGGCGTATTCCTGATTCCCTTCATGACCCTCGCCTTGGGGATCGACATCAAGGTCGCGATCGCCACGAGCCTGATCGGTGTCATCGCGACGTCCTGCGGCGCCGCGTCCGTGTACGTGCGGGATCACCTCACGAACCTGCGGCTGGCAATGTTCCTGGAGGTCGCGACGACGCTGGGCGCGATCGTCGGCGCGGTCGTCGGCCTCCTGCTGCCGGCCCCCTACCTGTTTGGCGTGTTCGCGGCCGTCGTGGCGTACGCGGCGGCTGCGATGGCACGCACCCGCGAGACCGCGAAGGACCGGGCCTACCAGGCGGGCGAGGAGTCTCCCCTCGCGACCCGGCTGGCCCTGGGGAGCGTGTATTTCGATCAGGAAGACCAGGGCGTCTACCGCTACCGGGTCGATCGTCCGGTCGCGGGCTTTGGCATCAGCGCGACGGCGGGCCTGTTCTCCGGCCTCCTCGGCGTCGGAGGCGGCTTCATCAAGGTCCCCGCGATGAACATGCTCATGCGCGTGCCGATGAAGGCCGCGGTCGCGACGAGCAACTTCATGATCGGCGTCACGGCCGCGGCGAGCGCGTTCATCTACTACTCCCAGGGATGGGTGAACCCGAACTTCGCCGCGATGGTGATCGTCGGGGTCTTCACCGGCTCGAACCTCGGCACCCGGGTCCTGATCCGGTCAAAGGCCCAGCGGGTCCGCTTCGTCTTCTCGATCTTCCTCGCGGTGATTGGCATCCTCATGGCGATCCGGGCGGCGGGCATCGTGGTGAACGTATGATGCATCCGCGCGCCGGCCTGAAGGCCGTCCAGCATCGCATCGGGGCGTTGCGTCGGGCGGTCGTCGCGGAGGTCGAGGATACGAACCGCCTCATCTACCATATCCTCCGGGGCGGCGTCGTCGTCTCGGTCTCCTTCATCCTGTTCGCGTTCATCCTCCGCGGGCTCGGCGGACCGGACATCCCGCCGAAGTCGATCTCCGTGCGGAACCTCGTCCCCGAGCTGGTCCGCTTCACCCCCGCGGGCTACCTGAACCTCGGGATCCTGCTGATGATCTTCACCCCGGTGGCCCGCGTCGTCCTGAGTTTCCTCTCCTTCGCCGAGGACCGTGACCGGACGTACGTCGCGGTGACGGCGATCGTCCTCCTCAATCTGCTCGTGAGCGTGTTCCTGCTGGCGTGAGCCTTTAAGCCGCCCGGCCTTTGCGGAGGCCCGTGGACGAGGTCCTCGCCGCCGGACGTCCGGTCGATTGGTCGAAGCTCGGCGAGCGGGCGCTCTGCGACGCCTGCCTCGGCCGCCTCTTCGGCAAGGTCGGTCACGGGCATACGAACAACGAGCGGGGCCGGGCGATCCGCGAGGTCGCCGGCCACGCCGACGGACAGTGCTGGGTGTGCGCGGGGCTGACGGCCCGCTACGACGCCCTCGCGGACCTCGTCGCGCGAAAGCTCGAGCCCTGGGAGTACGACACCTTCCGCGTCGGCTCGCGAATCGATCCGGAGGTCTCCGCCCGGGAGGAGTCGCTTTGGTCCGACCTCGCGCTCCCCGGGCCGGAGCCGCTGAAAGCGGAGGTGAACCGGGAAGTCGGGAAGCGCGTCTCCGAGGCCGTCGGCAAGGAACCGGACCTAGCCGCGCCCGACATCGTCGCGGTCCTCGATCCCGCCTTCGACCACGTGGACTTGCAGGTGAACCCGCTCTATCTCCGGGGCCGCTACCGCAAGCTCGTCCGGGGGGTTCCCCAGACGCGCTGGCCGTGCCGGCGCTGCATGGGCAAGGGATGCGCGCGATGCGGCGGGACCGGCAAGATGTACCCGACGAGCGTCGAGGAGGTGATCGCGGCGGAGGTCATGCGGGAGTCCGGCGGCACCGGCCACGCGCTGCACGGCATGGGCCGCGAGGACGTCGACGCCCGGATGCTCGGACGGGGCCGCCCGTTCATCGTCGAGATCAAGGAGCCCCGCCGCCGGCACCTCGACCTCGCCTCGGCGATCGCCCGCATCGACGGGTCGGGCATCGTCGAGGTCGACGGGCTCGGTCCCGCGCGCGGCGCCGACGTCGTCGGGTTGAAGGAGGATCGCGCGGCGAAGACGTACCGCGTTCTCTTCCGGACGGTCCCTCCCGTCGGGGAAGCAAAGCTTAAAGGGGCCCTGCCAGTTTTGGTGCTGGAGCCGATCGCCCAACAGACCCCCGAACGGGTCGTTCACCGGCGTGCGGATACCACGCGGCATCGACGCATCTTGGCGGCCGAGGTCGTCCGGGTCGACGGAGACCGCGCGGAGATACGCGTGACGGCGGAGGCGGGGACCTACATCAAGGAGTGGGTCCACGGGGACCGCGGACGGACGTCGCCGTCCCTCGCGGAACGGCTGGGGGTGGCCTGCGAGGTGATCGAGCTCGACGTCTTGGACGTCCACGACGACCGGTGAGCCGATGGTGAAGGCCTCGAAAGGGATCATGGAGAAGACGCGGCAGAAGTTCCGCCGCAGCCCCCGCGAGCGCGGGCTCTCCCCGATCACGCGGTCGTTCCAGACGTTCGAGGACGGCGAACACGTGACGATCGTCATCGACTCGAGCGTCCAGCGCGGCTGGCCGCACCACCGCTTCCACGGCATGACCGGCACGGTCGTCGGGCGGCGCGGCGGCTCGTTCCTCGTCGACGTGCGGTTCGGGGGCAAGATCAAGCAGGCCGTGGTCCGGCCCGAGCACCTGAGGCGGGCGTAGGAGGGGGATCATGGAGGAAGTGTTCGTCTCCCTGGCCGAGCTGAAGGTCATCCTCGAGAAGGAGAAAGGGGCCCGCGGCGAGCTCAACCCGGAGCAGCAGTACTCCCTCTCCCACGCGTTGCTGTTCGCCCGCGTCCCCGCGGACAAGGTCCCCCCGATCGTGAAGGAGCTCATGGAGATCCCCATGATGTCGCCCTTCAACGCGGTGAAGATCGGCGACCTCATGCCGAACCACATGGACGACGTCCGGGCGATCTTCGCGAAGGAACGATTCGCCCTTTCGAAAGAGGATGCGGAGAAAGTCCTCGAGATTGTGGGGAAGTACCGCTGACGAGGCGAGTCGCATGGAAGATTACGCCCGCATCCTCGACTACTTACCGCAAGGTCATCCGGATCAGTCGAAGTTCCACCGCGAGCCCCTCGCCTACGCGCTCGGCGTGGACGAGTTCAAGCTGTTCGAGCTCGTGCCGAAGGAAGGGGTCGCCTTGTCGATCGGACAGCGGGTGTACATCGGCAAGGAGGTCGACCAGCGGGCCGAGGTCCTGCACGTCAAGAGGCGCGTGGGCCACGAGGAGCTGACGACGGCCGCGCAGAAGGAGTTGCCGTTCGTGATCCAGGAGACGGTCAAGGAGAAGGAGGCGAAGTTCGTCGACTTCTTCAACCGCGCGCAGGCCATCACAACCCGCTTCCACATGCTCGAGCTCCTGCCCGGCCTCGGAAAGAAGACGATGTGGGCGGTCCTCGAGGAGCGGAAGAAAGGTCCGTTCAAATCGTTCCAGGACCTCGAGCAACGAGTCGCGAGCGTCCACCACCCGGAGAAGCTCGTCGCGAAGCGGATCGAGATGGAGATCTCCGACCCGTCGCAGAAGTACCGCCTGTTCGTCGCCCGTTAGGCAGCTTTCGTCAGTGCCTTCTCGATTTCCCGAACGTCGTGGGACGAAAGGCCGAGCTTCTTCCGCAACGCTTCGAGGAGCTCCCGTTCTTCGTCCGAGATCGGGCCCCCTTCGAGGGCCTCGACGGCGACCGCCCGGTAGATGCCCGTCCGATTCTCGAGGACCTCTTCCAGCACCTGGCTCTCGATCCGTTCCTGTTCTTCCCTGGAGATCCCGAGGTTGTCCCGCAGCTGCTCGACGAGCAGGCGCTCCGTCGCCGTCACGCGGCCGTCCTTCCACGCCGTCATGACGGCGCGCGTGTACTCCTCGAGTCGCTTCACGCGCTCGTCCATCGCGCGCTTGCGGCGATCGTCGATGCCCTCGAGGGACTCGAGATCAAGCTCGTCGACGTTCATCGCCTCGCGCACGATGTCGGACAACGTCAGGTGGACGGACGTCGCGCCGTCGATCTCCGCCAAGGTCATTTCTTTCGTCACGCCGGCGATCTTGATCGGCACGCGGACGCCCGAGACCCGCTCCTTGATCCCCATCGCCCGCTCCCACCCCCGAGGCGCGAGGTAGTACGCGAGCATGCGCTGCTTCTCGCCTTCGATGTGCGCCTTCGTCTCGACGAGCAAGCCGTCGCGGACCATCTCATCGAGGTAGCGCGACAGATGCTTGCGCTGCACGCCCGCGGCGAAGGCGATCCCTTTCTGGGTGAGCGCCTGCGGCAGCACGTATCGCTCCTCGGTGTTACGGAAGTCGGAGAGGTAGAGGAGGATGCGGTCTTCCGTCCCGAGTGCGAGCGGCGAATCCGGCTTCACGGCCCGGGAACGTTTCGCATAGCGGATAATCCTTCGCGTGGTCCGATTCGCGGAGCCGGTCGGCACCTTCTTAAAGGCTCTTCGGACTCGGTCGCCTGCCTTGCTGACGCTCCCGATGCAGCCGCCGTCTCCGCAGTTCGGCGCCCTCTTCGATGCGGACACGCGGGCGGCGATCGCGAGCGGCCTCTGCGTCTCGTGTCGCGGCGCGAAGCTCCTCTGCGGCAAATCGCGTTGCCCGATCATGGTCCGTTGGGATTCCATGATGAAAACCGCCCCGATGATCGACCGGGTGGACTTGGACGGCTCCTCCCCGCCCGGCGTGTTCGTCGGCCGGTTCGGCTACCCGAAGGTCTTCGTCGGGCCGCTCGTTCCGCCGGTCCACGGCGATACGCAGATCCTCGATTTACCGGAGGACTGGGTCGGCCTTCCGCTAGACGACATCGTGAGGTTCCGGTCGCAGCTCGTGCGCGGCATGCATCGGGTGCACGTGATGGACGTCGAGCGGGGCGGCCGCCTCGTCGACTCGACGCGGGAGCTCGCCCTCGCGACGTCGCCCGCGGAAGTCGAGGCGGGTTTCAGCCGCAGACCCCATGGTCGCGTCATCCTGGACGACAACGTGCAACCGTTCGGGCCGTCCGCGCCGCTGACGCGACTCGATGTCGGTACCCTGAAAGTCGACGCGGCCCTCGACCGCGCATACTCGGACACGGATCTGAAGGCGAGAGACGCCGTCCTCGACCTGTTCGACCGGCGGGTCCCGGTCTCCAAGATCCAGCGGGCGTTCAGCGTCGGCGCCTTCGGCATCGAGAAGGACCGCCGCTTCGTGCCGACGCGGTGGTCGATCACGGCCGTCGACGATACGATTGGAAAGACGCTTCGCGAACATGTCAAAGCGTCGCCGCTGATCAACGAAATCCGCGTGTACGAGGCGGTCGGATACGACGACCGATTCCTCGTCGTCATGGTCCCACGGCCCTGGCGGTACGAGCTGATCGAGGCCTGGTATCCGAACACTCTGTGGAACCCGCTCGGGCGCGAGGTCGTGATGTTCGGGGACCACGAGGGCTTCGAAGGCCGTACCACGTACGCGAGCATCGGCGGCTGCTACTACGCCGCGCGCCTCGCGGTCGGGGAGGCGTTGATCCGGGAGCGGCGGCAGGCCGCGACGGTCATCCTACGCGAGACGCATTCCGGATACATCATGCCGATCGGCGTCTGGAACGTCCGCGAGCACGTGCGGGAGGCCCTTCGCCGACGGCCCGCCGTCTTCGACACGATGGCCGCGACCCTTTCCCATCTCCGGACGCGGCTGGACATCCCGATGGAGCGGTACGTCCGAGTGAGCGAGGTCCTCAAGCACGTCCTCTATCAGCGGACGTTCGACGACTTCGTCCCGCTTGATTCGGGTCGCCTCGCGATTCCGGCCTCGCAGGCTTAAGGCCGTCGGGGCGCTTCCGGAATGCCGTGCCCGCATCGACGGAATTCCCAAAGGAACCCGTCCCCGCGGTCGGCGCCCTCGTCTTCCGCGGGGAAGAGGTCCTCCTCGTGAAGCGCGGCACCGAACCGAACAAGGGGCTGTGGAGCATCCCGGGCGGCGTCCTCGAGGTCGGCGAGACGGTCGAGGAGGCGGCGGTCCGCGAGACGCGCGAGGAGACGAACGTCCTCGTGCGACCGCGGAACGTGTTCGGCGTCAGCGATTACATCGAGAGGGACCGGTCCGCCGTGCGCTGGCACTACGTTCTGATCGATGTCCTGTGCGATTACGTCAGCGGAGAACCGTTCCCGGCGACGGACGCCGAGAACGCCCGCTTCATCCCGCTTCGAGAACTCGGGGAGTACGATCTGGCCCCCGTCGCCCTCGAGGTCGTCCAGGCCGCCGCGAAGGAACGCGGGGGCGGGTCGCCGTCGGGCACGTGCTGAGCGGCGAAACCTCTTGTGGGGTCCTTCGCATTCGCGTCTCGTGGACGTTCCATCGGGCATCGCCCGCAAGATTCGGACGATCCTCGATGTGCAAGACGTCCCGATGACTCCGCCCGCTCGCCGCGGAGGTCGCAGCTGGCTCCTGCATCCCCGCCGGCTCGAGGTCCTGCTCGCCGCCGCCGCGTACCCGGGCTTGCACCTGCGGTCCGCGTCGCGGCTCCTCCTTCAACCGCTTCCGTCGCTCCGGTACCATGTGGAGAAGCTGGTGGACCAGGGATTCATCGAATGCCGCCGATACGGCGGGCGCACCGCCCTCTTTGCATCGGGCATGTATCCTCGGACCTCCGAACGGTTCCTGGTCGCGTGGGAGGACCCCATCGACCGCGCGATTCTCCTCGCGCTCGGCGGAAGGCGGACGACCAGAGCAGATTTGGTTGCCGAAGCGGCCCGCCTCGCGCTTCCGACCGTCATGGTGCGGCTCCGGCGACTCGCCGCCATCGGCGCCGTTGGGTTCAATCGGGACGCCGTACCCCGCGTCTCCTTGACGAAGCCGTGGCGCGCGTTCGAGCGGGAATGCCACGCGCGGACCGGCGCCCGCCTCGAATGCTTCGTCGGTCTACTGGAGCGGGACTACCTCCACCCGGCCGCCGAGCCCTTGGACCGCGGACGCGTGGGAATCACGGTCGACGGGCCGCGCTCCCGGATCCGATTCGTCCTGCCGCTCGATCCGATTGCCCGAGGGTAGGATTTCTCGGAACTCCGTCGATACGTTTATTGCGCCCTGACCCGGTGTGCGCGCGTGGTCCAACCGCTCCCGGCGTCCGCCGGCCCTCCCGTGCCGTATTGGCCGTCCGTCGTCGTGAAGCCGGACACGCTCCGCGGCGTGCAGACGTACTACGTCAACCTGATCCTTGACATCATCTTCGGCGCGTTTGCCCTGACCGTCGGGATCGCGTCGATCCTCCTGACGACGTCGAATCCCGGTAACGCGATCGCGGCGGCCGCGATCATCGGCTCTGCGGCATGCGGGCTCGTGATCGTCTTCGTGATCAACTTCATCGTCGCCCTGATGTCCGTCATCCGGATGCATCACGGGGCGAACGAATACGGCCCGGACCACGCACGAAACGCGGGCCTCGGCGTCATCTTCAAGTGGATCGGCACGACGCTCTCCACGCTCGCAGCGATCCTCGTCGTGTACCTGCTCATCGGGGGCACGTCGGTCTTCTTCGGAGCTGGAAGCGTGCAGTCGACCGTCTTCGTGCCCTTGCTCGTGACGATTTTCTGGACGGCCGGGGTGGGCTCGAAAGCCCAGATGTACCGCTTCATGGTGCGATCCCTCCAGCCTCCGGAGACGCGGCGGTGGGCCGACATCGCGAGTTTCCTCATCCCGGCTCTCGGCGTCATCGGCATCGCCGCGGTGGGATATGTGACGATCCGCTTCCTCGACGTCGCGGCGAACCCGTCCTCCGTCACCTCGGAGGAGGCCGCGCGCCTGTTCTCGCTCCTGATCGGTGGCGTGTTCCTTCCGCCGGGCCTCGCCCTGATTGGGTACGTGATCTTTCTCTCCGTCTACTCGAAGACGCGGCAACGGCTCGATGCCGGCCTCGCGCAGCTGTACCGGGCCGTCCCCGCGCCGTCGGCGTGGGCGTGGCCGCAGGGCCCCGCATCCGCTCCGTGGAATCCCCCGCCGCCGGCGCCTCCGTCGGCGGTCGCTGGAGGGAACTGCCCGTCCTGTGGGGTCGCCGTGCCCGCCGGAGCCATGTTCTGCATGAACTGCGGAGCCCGAGTCCGAGCCTGACGAGCGACGGACCGGAACTCTTTCGCCGCGCCTAGGTCGCGTCCCCGAGCGCGTCGAGGGCCCGCAACGTGATCCACTTGCTCGGCGCCTTGACCCGTTCGAGGACGAACCGCTGGCTCGGTTCGCGGTGGTAGTTCGCCCCCCGAGCGATGTCTGGATGGACGGCATCCATCGTCCACGTCCCATCGTGCCGCATCTTCCGGCGGAGTAGCTCCCGCGCCGGCTTTGTCTTGGAATCGTCCCCGTATCCGAGATGGGCGAGCGTCTCCAGACCGACCAAGACGTCGTAGTAGTAATGGACCGGATAGTGGAGCCGCTCCCACGCCGCGTAGCGCTGACGGCCTTCGCGCAGCAACCCTCGCTCGAGGTAGAACTCGGCCCCGCATTCGGCCGCGTGCTTCCACTTGCGGGTCCAGCGCCGACGACCGAGCGCCGCGTACGCGGCCAAAGCCTCCCAACAGTCGAGCGTCCCTTTCGTGCGGCCGAAGCAGTCCCAACCACCGTCTTCGAGTTGTTGGTCGGCGAGCCAGTCGAGCGACGCTCGCACCCGGCCGTCCTCTTCGAGACCGAAGGAGATCAGCATCCGGGCGGTGTTTCCGACGAAACAGAAATGGGGCTCGCCACCGGCTCGGCAGAACGGTCCGTCGGACCCGCCGTAGTCTTCGAGCATGAGGTCCACCGCGCGGCGGACCTTCGGATGGCGGACGGTGAGGCCGAGGTCGGCGAGGGCGAGCAGCCGCCAGTTTGTTGCGATGTACTTGGGCCGATACAGGCTCTCCCGGGTCTTCCAGAAGCCGCGCGGATCCTGTTCGTCGAGGATCTCTGCAGCCCATCCGCGCGTGGGGATCTGGCGGCGCGCGGCGCGGGCCTCCGCCGATTCCGGCGATCGGCCCTCAACCTCTACGAGATAGCGGTACCGCGCCGCCGGTTGGGCGGGGTCCGCAAGCCAGGCATCCCGCTCGCGAGGGGGCACAGCAAACGGCATCGATGCATTCCTCATTAAGGCGAGGCCTGAGCGGGTCGGCCCTCAAGATGCGCCAAATCGCTTCGTGGCCCTTGCGTGAGCGCGTGCCGCTTCGACCTCCCGATTCCGCGGCTCCGAACCGGCCACCAGGGAGCCCAGCAGGTTCCGGACGGCCGCCGCGACGTCAACGACGGCACGATTGAACGCATCATCGTTGGCGCGCGAAGGCTTGCTGAATCCGGACACCTTCCGGACGAACTGGAGCGAGGCTTCTCGGATCTCCGCGTCGGTCGCGGCAGGGTCGAAGTTGAACAAGGTCTTGATGTTCCGGCACATTTCGTTCTCACCCCGAGGACGAGACGGTAAACCCCCGAACCGATCCTATCCGGAAAATGTTTCGCGCGCGAGCCTCCGACGCGCCCGGTGGACTGCTTCCAGCCAACGGGATAGAACCTCCCGATCTCCGCGAATCGCTTCACGCCCGGAACCCAGATATGGAGGATTGCCGATGTGGGACCGGTGGTGGGTGAGGGATGAATACCGAAGGTGAGAACCGCACCGTCCGCGGATTGATCAACGCGCTCAACGATCGTGACTGGGATCGCGTTCGAGACCGTTACCGGGCGGACATTATCATGGAGCATCCCGCGTACCCGGATCCGGTCGTCGGATCCCGCCAGGTCCTCGAATATCTGAAGAAACTGATCGGGGACTTCCCGGACCTCCATGTTGAGATCGCCAACATGTTCGGCGATCGCGGATGGGTCTGCGTGGAATCCGACATCACGAGTACGTTCCGAGGGGCGCCGTTGCAGTACCCAGAATGCGTGGTCCTGCGGCTCGAGGACGGCCAAATCGCGCGCGAACGACACTACGTCGACCTCCTGGTGTTCCAGAGGGGATCGAGTCCGACGCCGACCCGGTGAGGCTCGCACATCGGCGTACGGAAGGAAACGGTTAACCAAACCGTTAAATATCTGGCTCGTCTATCACTTAACCAGATGGTTAACCGACTGGCGGTCGAAACGGACCTGGACGCGATCTTCGCGGCTCTGGCCCATCCGATCCGGCGGGCGATTCTCGAGCAGATCTCCGGCGGCGAAGCCACCGTGGGCGAACTCGCGGAACCGCACAAGGTGAGCCTGCCTGCGATCTCGAGGCACGTGCGCGTCCTCGAGGAGGCGGGACTGATCCAAATCGAGCCGGAGGGGCGCGTACACCGCATCCAAATCGACGCGGCTCCGCTGAGCGCGGCGTTCGGCTGGCTCACCCGATACCGCGTGCTCTGGGAAGACCGCTTCGACCGGTTGGCCGAATTCGTCGAAGACAGACCCAAGAAATCCCAGTCTCGAAAGACCCGGGGGTAGACTGATGCCGACTAAGACTGGAACACAGAAACAGGTGAAGGGCAAGGCGAAGGCGAATGAGCTCGTGATCGAGCGGGTGTTCGATGCGCCCCGCGAGCGCGTGTGGAAGGCGTGGACGGAGCCGGAGCAGGCCAAACGCTGGTGGGGCCCGAAAGGCTTCACGGCTCCGGTGTGGACGACCGACTTCCGCGTCGGGGGGAAGTACCTCTACTGCATGCGCTCGCCGGACGGGAAGGACTACTGGGGCACGGGCGTCTATCGGGAGATCGTCCGCCTGGAGAAGATTGTCGCGAGCGACAGCTTCGCGGACTCGGACGGCAACGTCGTCCCGGCCTCCCACTACGGTTTCGCCGCGGACTTCCCGCGCGAGCTCCTCCTCACGGTGACGTTCGAGGACCTCGGCAGCAAGACGAAGATGACGCTGCGCCACGCGGGGTTCCCGGCGGGGTCGGACCGCGAGGGGGCAGCGCAGGGCTGGACGGAGTCCTTCGAAAAGCTCGCGACCTCCTTGTCGGAGACGTCCTCCGGGACGGAGTTCGTCACGGACCGGGCAAGGCGGCGGGTCACGATGGCCCGCGTCTTCGACGTGCCCCGGGAGCGCCTCTTCCGGTCGTACACGGACCCGAAACTCATCCCGTTGTGGTGGGGGCCAAGGAAGTACACCACAACGGTGGAAAGGATGGACGTGCGACCGGGTGGCGTCTGGCGGTACATCAGCCGCGACTCGGACGGCACCGAGTTCGCGTTCAACGGCGTGTACCGCGAAATTGTCCCGCCGGAGCGGCTCGTCTCCGCCTTCGAGTTCGAAGGGGCACCGGGTCACATCGTTCTGGACACCGCGACGTTCGAGGATCTCGGCCGGAAACTCCCTCAAGGCCCTCGAGGGCATGGTCGGGTCCGGGATGGAGGCCGGGGCGCGGGAGACCTGGGACCGCCTCGTGGAACTCCTCGCGAAGGCGTGAGCGGGGGATGACGGGCCGCCATTCGGGCAGTCCTCCGAGTGGCCACCGTCGCTTCCGCGCGCCTGCGTCAGCGGCCGACGTCCGCGTAGTCGCGGGGATCGATGGCGTGCCGCGGCGTCTCGCCGCGTGCACGCTTCGCCAGGTTCGGCTTCGTACGGGCGGCGTCGGGCGACTTGTCGGCCGGCCGATAAACCAGCTTCACGACGCCTGTGTCGAAGACCTGGGATTCGGCGAGCCGGAGGTCCGCGGCGCTTCCTTCGTCGAACAGGCGCTTCCCCTTCCCCAGGACGATGGGGTAGACGAGCAGCCGGTACTCGTCGATCAGGCCGTGAGGCATCAACGATCGGACGAGGCCGGGCGAGCCGTGGATCACGATGTCCTGGCCCGGCTCCCGCTTCAGTTTCGCGACCTCGCGCGGGACGTCGCCGCGAATCAGATGTGAGTTGTTCCACCCCAGCTTCTTGAGGGTCGTCGAGGCGACGTACTTGGGCATGCTGTTGAACCGATCCGCGAAGCCCTCGGGGTCCTTTCTCCCGGGCCAAGCGGCGGCGAAGCCTTCGTACGTCACGCGTCCCAGCAGGAGCGCGTCGGAGGCGAACGTCTCGTTCTGCTTGAACTTCCCGATCTCATCGTTCCAGAAAGGAAAGGACCACTTCTCCGGCGACTCGACGACCCCGTCGAGGGACACGAACATCGTGACGACAAGTTGACGGCTCGGTTGCGCAGGCATCGCCGACCGGAACTGAGGTTCCGCCATAAAGCCTTCCGGGGGCACATTAGCTGGTGTTGCCTCGCACGGAGATCACCCGATCCGTCGAGGCTCCTCCGAGGGGAACTTTTATCGCCTGAGGGCTGACTCATCCCGCCCATGGAGACGGCCAATGTACGTATCGGGTCCATCGTGATCGATGTCAAGGACTTCGACGGGATGATGAGGTTCTGGCAGGAAGCGCTCGGCTACGCGGTGCGGCGGCCTCCCACCCCGGATGATCCGTTTGTGATTTTAAGGGACCCGGCGGGAAAAGGGCCCAACTTGTCCATCGACGGGATGGAACCCTACCGGAACCGCTTGCATCTCGACCTGTACACGGACGATCAAGCAGGAGAGGTCAAGCGGTTGATGGGGCTCGGCGCCACGCTCTTCCGACCCGCCGAGCCCGGGGATGATTTCGTCGTCCTCGCGGACCCGGAGGGCAACCTCTTCTGCGTCGTGGATACGAAGGGCGCGTGAACGGCGACGGATTCCCGAGGAGGATGTGGGTTGGGCGACCTATCCTCGTTGAAACGTCAAGGACGCGGAGTTGATGCAGTACCGCAACCCGGTGGGCTTGGGCCCGTCGTCGAAGACATGGCCCAGGTGGGAACCGCAGTTGGAGCACTCGACCTCGACCCGTCGCATGAACAAGCTTCGGTCCTCCTTTTCCCGAACGTTTTCCTCCTTGACCGGTTCCCAGAAACTCGGCCACCCCGTCCCCGAGTCGAATTTGGTCTTCGAGGCAAAGAGCGCTTGTCCGCAGACGACGCAAGCGTAGAAGCCCGGCTCGTGGTTGTCCCAGTATTCGCCCGTGAAAGGTCGCTCGGTTCCCTTGTTGATGCAGACGTCGTACTGCTGAGGCGAGAGCCTCTCGCGGAGCGCCGCCTTGTCCAGCTTCTCCATGCGGATGGACCCGCGCCGGAGGCCTTAAGGTTTCGTCCCTTCGCAGCCACCAAGTACGTCCGCCGGGATCCGAATGTGGACCGGGTCTGCTACATGTGCGGGACCTGAGGGTTCTGCTGCCACAGCGCCATGCGAGTTCCCGAGGGATCCTCGAAGATTGCGAACCATCCCTGGCCCATGACGTCGGATTTGGGCGAGATGATCTTCCCGCCTGCCTTCTTGACCTTCTCCACGTGCTCGTCGATCGAGTTCACGAGGATGTAGTTGACCACGCCGGGCTGCCAGTTTCCGGGTTGCAATCCCCCGATGCCTCCTCCGGGACCGCTGGGCGCTTCGAACAACGAATAGTTGATGCCGGGTACTTCCTGGAACTTCCATCCGAACAGGCTGGCATAGAACTTCTCGAGTTTCTTCGGTTCCTTGACGTGGATCTCCACGTGGACGATGCTTCCGGGCTTCGGTTGTTCGGCCATCGATATATCCCCGACCACCCACGAAGCCAGCCTGATATATAATGATGCTCCGGAGGGGAAGATAACTGTGCTCGACCGGACGCACCGCACACCCCATGCGGGAGGGGTGGCCTTGGTGACCGTGATGCCGATCTCGATCGTCCACGGTGAGGCAGGGCGTGACGGACTATCGTGCAATCTTGAAATTGAACATGGGCGTCTTCATCGCGCCCATCAACTGGACCCAGATCGGCAGGACCATCTCGGCCCCGCGGGCCGTCGTGATGTCCCCGAGGTCGATCACCTGCCTCCAGCCGAAGCTCCGGAGGATTTCCGTCACCTTGGCCTTCGCATCGGCGTCGTTACCGCTCACGAAGACATCGTGGTCGCCTTTCGCCACCAGGTTTGGACTGACCATGACCATGTTGGTCATCGTGTTCAGGGTCTTGACGACCTTGGCCTTGGGGAAAGTCCGCTGGATCTGCTCGCCGAGCGAATCCGTGTTGCACACGATCAGCGAAGGGGGCATCCCCTTCGAGAAGTCGAGCGCGTTCGAGATGTCGATCAGGACCTTGCCGGCGAGATTCCGCTCCCCCGCGAGGCTCAGCGCCTTGATGGAGGCCGCTCCCGCCGTGGCGTTGACAAGGACTTCACCGTGTGCGGCGGCATTCGCAAATGGCGCGAGCTTCGCCTTCGGATGCGACTTGATCCACACGCTGAACGGCGGATTCCCCATGTAGTCCGGCTTCGTGTCGGCCATGGTCTTTGCCACCTCGCGCGTGCCGAACACCACGTCATGGCCGAGCTCCATGAGTTTGCCGCCGACCGCTCGCCCCACCGCCCCCGTTCCCAGGACACCGATCTTCAAGGGTACGCACCGGACCTCTCCACGACCCCGAGGTACTTGTGCGTTTCCGCTGAGGGGACGGCAGGCGTGCCCGCGCAAGCCTTGGTTCCGAGGCCGTCTTCCGCATCCAACTACACTCGTCCGTCCTCGCTCTCATCAGGCCAAGCGGGAGGGGTCACTTCGGTTCGTCATCGGGGATTTCCGGGGGCGGGGCATCTTCCGTATTCACCAGGAAGTGTACGACGCGTATGACGAGATAGAGGACGACCAATACGACCGCGAGAGAAATCAAGGCTGAGAAGAATTGTCCACTGCTTGTATCCAGCCAATTCCCGAAGTTCTTCAGTCTCCCAGAATTTGCCGACGACGAAATGGCAAGCCAAATGAGAAACACGATGAGAATAGACACAATCCCGACCAGTTCAAGGCCTATCCCCTTGCGGGAACGCATAAACCTGCCCTCCCGATGGACTATATGAAAACAGGAGGATAAGAAGGGGACGGGGCCGGGCCTCGCGGCCCGGCATGAAGGGGAAAGATGCCACGGGTCCAGAATTCAATCCGGCCTGATTGGACCCCATTCTTAGGGAAGAGTACGGGCCTGCGGGGATTCGAACCCCGGTCAGAGGCTCCGGAGGCCTCTGTCCTATCCAAGCTAGACTACAGGCCCTCGCTCGCCGAAAGGTCTCTTCGGATTAAGGCTTTCCGCGGGTCGTACCAGGAGCGTTGCGA
>WNGJ01008403.1_pt2 | contig 15598 bp, 5 predicted proteins | sample 5400611 | NCBI WGS metagenome assembly WNGJ01 (sample SAMN13153375, study PRJNA577476) | soil metagenome | isolation source: 40 cm soil or saprolite under Garry oak tree replicate 1 | place: USA:California | collected 2016-06-15
CACCCTGGTGGATCTGGGCCTTACACAAGTAGTGGCAATTCCGCCACTGGTTCTCCAGATGGATGCGAAGGTACCGAGCAGGCTAGAACCGTGGAATGACACAACGCCAATCGTCATGAAACCGGGTGTCGTTGACCCTGCCCCAATGCAGCGGTTCGTTACCGAGGACGCCTATATTCACCAGGGCATTGGCACGACCGCTGTAGTGACGTTTGGCGACAAGCAGATCGGTCCATCGGGCGCCATCCCCGATAACCGCAGCATGAAATAAGGAGAAGATTATGGCAAGCATCACGTATCAGGTTGGCAGCCATGACGCGGCGCTGGCAGAGAATGCATGGGCGGTATCGTCAAGTCATCAGGACACCCAGTTCACGTACACCTTCGAGAACTTCTTCCACCCTTTCGTCGGTGAACTGATCGCGAAGCTGAACAGAGACTCGCTGCCCATAATGTTGGCAGGACAGTTAGATCCCGCCCTGAAGCAACACTTCTTCAAAGCTCTCTATAATCCAACCGAGGATAATCTTGTTCAGGTCAAATACTTCCCGAAGGAGATCGATGTCTCCGGGTACGGGCCGTATGCCAACTACAATTGGGAATTGTTCTTTCACATCCCGCTGACGGTCGCCGTGCATCTAAGTAAGAACCAGCGCTGCGCCGAGGCGCAGCGCTGGTTCCACTATATCTTCGATCCGACCTCGAATGACCTGAACGTCAAGCCGCCAGAACGTTTCTGGAAGTTCCTCGCCTTCCGCAAACCAGACGTGAGCAAGCGCATTGAAGACATCGTGCGGCTTCTGAGTACCCCTCGCTCGGAGTTATCTCATGACGACCAGTTGCTGCAAGACACCATCCTGAATGGCTACGATGCGATTCGCAACAAGCCGTTCCAGCCCCATGCCGTCGCGCGGACGCGGCATCTGGCGTATCAATACTGCGTGGTGATGAAGTATCTGGACAACTTGATCGCGTGGGGCGATCACCTGTTCCAGCAAGATACGACTGAGTCCATCAACGAGGCCACGCAGATCTATGTGCTGGCAGCCAACATTCTGGGAGAACGCCCACAGCGGATCCCGCCACGTGGGACAATAAAAGCCAAGACCTTCGCACAACTCAAGAAGGAGGGCCTCGGACCGATTGGTGACGCGCTGGTGGACCTGGAGGGTCAGTTCCCATTCAACCTCGCCGCCCCGAATTCGGGGACAGGCGCTAGCAGCGCAGGGGATTCTAGCGCGCTTTTTGGAATCGGGCGCGCACTCTACTTCTGTATTCCGCGCAACGACAAGCTGTTGGGCTACTGGGACACCGTCGCCGACCGGCTCTTCAAGATTCGCCATTGCATGAATATCGCGGGGGTCGTTCGCCCGCTCGCGCTCTTCGACCCGCCAATTGACCCCGGCATGCTGGTCAAGGCGGCGGCAGCCGGGATAGACATTGGGAGCATCGTCAGCGGCTTGAACCAACCCATTGGCCCCATCCGCAGCCTGTTCCTGATTCAGAAGGCATTGGAACTCTGCGGCGAGGTCCGCGGTTTCGGTAATGCATTGCTTTCCGCTTTGGAAAAAGGCGACGCCGAATACCTCGCGCTGGTTCGCCAGCGCCACGAGATTCAAATTCAGCAGATGGCGCAGGAAGTGCGCTTCTTGCAGTGGAAATCGGCGCAGGAGGCGACCAAATCACTACTTACCAGTCGGGCGACGGCGCTTGAACGTTTCCATTACTACCAGCGGTTGTTGGGTTTTCCGGCAAATCAGAATGCGCCGGACACCATCACTATCGATCGCCGCGAATTGAATGAGGAGAACTTCGACGAGGCCTATGGTGCACTTGTTGGCCAATACGACAAGGCCCTGATACTGCAAACACTTCCGACCCTTAGGCTCGCAGGCGAAACTTCCCCATCGAACCAATCCGGGGCGTCGGGTACGGGGAGGTTCTACCTCAGCGCAAACGAAAACGTGGAAATCAGCGATCTACTGCCAACAGCAATGGATCGACGCTCACTGGCTGGAGATCTGAGTTCTATTGCATCTGTCCTTACCTTCATTCCGGAATTCGATGCCAAACTTGCATTCTGGGGTTTAGGTGCTGGCTCTCGAATCTTTGGCGGTTCTAAGATGTCCGACGCGCTCAAGATTATTGGCGGAATTCTGAACAATGAAGCGTCGAAGAACCAGGACAAAACGAACATGGTGTCGAAGACAGCATCGTATGAGCGCCGGGCGGACGATTGGCTACTGCAATACAACCTCGCCGCACACGAGTTGATGCAACTCGGACGGCAGATGCTCTCCTCACTCATCGCCGAACAGATCGCCCATCACGAGTACATGAATATCCAGCAACAGATCAAGAATGCGAAGGAGGTGGATCAGTTCCTCCGCGACAAGTTCACCAACGAGGACCTTTATCTGTGGATGCAGGGCGAGATTTCGCGGCTCTACTACGAGTACTATCGCTTCGCCTTCGACACCGCGCGTAAAGCCGAGCGGACGATGAAACAGGAACTGATGCGCCCCGAAGTGGACGTCCAGGACTTTGTCAAGTTCAACTATTGGGACGGCGGGCGCAAGGGCTTGCTTTCCGGTGAAGCGCTCTATCTTGACGTCAAACGGATGGAGATGGCCTACCACGAGAACAACAAGCGCGAGCTCGAGTTGACCAAGCACGTGTCGTTGCGACAACTCAACCCGGTCGCTCTGCTCACGCTCAAGGCGACCGGCGTGTGCCAGGTGACGATTCCCGAATGGCTCTACGACCTTGACTGCCCCGGTCACTATATGCGGCGCGTCAAGAGCGTTGCTCTATCCATACCATCGGTCGCCGGGCCATACACCAGCGTCAACTGCACCCTCTCACTCCTGAAGAGCAACCTGCGAAAGTCTCCGATAGCCGGCGACGACTATGCACGGCACGGTTCGGAGGACGACCGCTTTGTGGATTACATCGGCGCAGTGCAATCCATCGTTACCAGCAGCGGGCAGAACGACAGCGGCATGTTCGAGACCAACCTGCGCGATGAGCGGTTCCTGCCATTTGAGGGCGCAGGCGCGGAGAGCACCTGGAAGTTGGATCTGCCCAAGGGTTATCCTGCTTTCGATTACGCTACGATCTCAGATGTCATCTTGCACATCCGTTACACTGCGCGCCAAGGTGTGGACCCCACCAAAGTGAAAGCAGCATTGGATGACCTGTTCCAGCAGGCCGACCAAGCCGGCCTCGCGCTACTCTTCAGCCTGCGCCACGACTTTCCCACGGAATGGTCGGCTTTTGTCAGCGGCTCGGGCAATTTCACTGCAACGATTCGTAAGGATTACTTTCCCTATTTCACACAGGGAAAGCAGATCAAGATTACTGGTCTCGAACTGTATGGACAGGACGTGACGAAGCACCACGCAGTCGGTGACCTGACGACGGCGACGGACGACCTAAAGGGACAGGCGCAATTCACCCTCACCGCCGGGCCGGATGCGGCGGGGCCGACCCAGGTTCTGACGCGGACGGCGAGCGCACAGGTTTTTTTGATAGTTCGCTACTCATTCTGAGGGCTCGGGATGTACGGGTGCTTAGTGTCACGTTAACCAGCGGCAAGAGCGTGTTAGATCGTGTTATGAACTTGCGAAAAGATCTGATTGTATGCGGGGTGACATTGCCCTAACAGCGTTGACATCATTACGCTCCCCTCAGGCTTCGAGAGGGCAGTTCATGACATGCTCTAGATACCTAGAATACATCATTCTCGGCCCTTTCCCTAATCCCTCTTGCTGATGATCCCGGCAGAACTCCATTAAAACAGAAATGGAGAATTCAAATATGAGACTTTTTGTGAACCTACATCCAAGGAGTTCCAAGCTCAAAATCTGAATTCGTCACCAATGTCAACCAGGATATTCTCTAGATCTAGAAATGAATATCTGCTTAAGCAACGTAGGAAGCCGATGCACAGGTATCTTTAAGCTACAAAAGGGCAGGAGTCTGTTTCCGCCGCAAACGCGTAGTGAGATGACGGAGAGTCGAACTCTCAGTACCACGATTTGTGACCCTTTCTGGGTCTGCTTTGAAGTAGTCCAGGACACTCATCATGGGGATACATTGTTCGTCTTTCATCGTCTGAAATCGCTGACATTGCTACCAGAATTGCTGCCGCTGTTTCACTACGGAATAGGTTTACTTGTGTCTTCGGGAATGGAACGGGTGTTTTCATTAGGGGATCTAGACGATTCCGTTGGCGTTTGCTGACTTTCATGATATCCTCGGTGAGAGTATTTTCGTTCATGCTCGTCCACTATTATGCGTGATTATCTGTTGGTTCTGCCGTCAAGATTGCTGTAGGACATTTTCCTTTCTAAGTCTTCCTCCCCAGAAGAGAATGTGGTTGTTATCCTCAATTCCAATGGTTCAGGAGAGTTCAAAAAGACCCTTCCTTGCAGAATCTGCAGGCTTTAAACCTTCTGTCAGCGAAATGTCTTCTGCTCAGACCAGTCAAGGAGCACCTTAGCCTGGGCTATTCTCTTAGTTTGCTTGATCCAACGAAGATGTGATCTTCAGTACCTAATATTTGTCAAAAGAAGTGACAGCGTGCAGCTAAGGGAAAGAGACTTGCCAAAGGAACTAAGATGGTTCATACCTCTCGAAGAGTGTGAAACCCGAGATAGGAGTGCCATATGTTTCCCATGTCTGTAGCTTTCCCGTCATGATGTCCTTGATCAGATTCTCCAGATCGTTCTCAGAGGCTGTGTGGTAAAGGCTTGAGAAGCCGATGCTTTCGACCTATTGAATTAGCCAGAAAGCAGGGGTGAGCACCACTTTCCATACAGCCTCTCAACTAGGCCACGCCCTTGGCTCCCATTTTATTTCATTCACGGGAGGAGCTTCTCGCTCCCGCCCGTGTTGCCATTGATTTGAGTCAAACTTAGGAACTTAGCTCCAGTATGCGTGCCTCTGCACGTTCACGTTTACGGAGATTGAGCGGGGGATCATTTTTCTTCAAGGCTGTCTTATAGTCAGCAATAGCTTTCTCGGTCTGTTTCATATTCTCATATATCATTGCACGATTGTAATACACCCAGGCATTGTCAGGGCTACCTTTAATGGAGGTTTTAAAATCACTGAATGCTCGTTGATACTGTCCAAGGCCACCATAAGCAAGCCCGAGTCCATTGTGAGCATAGGCTACACCAATAGGATCACTTTTGCCCCCTATCTCGATCGCTCGATCCAGGTCCACTATAGCCTTTCTGTACTCACCCATCTCAGCATAAATCTGTCCGCGACTGTTATATGCGCCGAATGAGAACGTTGATGCAGAATCGAGTTCAATCAGGCGAGTATAGTCTTCGACAGCCTCGGAATACTGTCCATTGTACCAGTAAGCAGCAGCCCTGCTAGAGTAACCAAGCGGTTCATAGGGTAAAAGGTCAATATAGTCAGTAAAGTACTGCAGAGCTTCATTGTACCGATCCATCTGATCAGCAAGTAGGGATCCTATCGTTTGCAGGAGATAAGCTATAAGCTCGTTATCGCCGCTCTTTTTCCCCATTTGTAGTGCATTACTATAGGCTTCAAACGCTTCTTGATAGAGCTTTTGCCCCTTACATGCGTCGCCGAGATAAAGGTGAGCAAACGCTTTGCCCGATTCATCCCCTATTTCATCACTAATACGGTAAGCTTTTTGAGAATAATCTTGAGCTCGCTCGTATTTATTACTGGCGATGTATTGTTCAGATTGACGAAGCAGGAGGTTAGCTTGCTGAACTTTCTCTTCGCACTGCGCTTTCCACTTCTTATTGGAAGCTTGAATGGGAGAGACAAAGCGATCATGTGTGAGCTCATACCAGTGAGCACCGGCACGCCATTCAGATCGAATCAGGTGCCTGTCTTCAAGTATCTTCAACGCTTCGTTAGGAATACCTTCCGTCATTTTTGTCCCACGGTGGACAATGCCTCGTGTACCAGTTGAGGTAATGAGCCATTTTTCGCACCAATCACGAAGCTCATTTTCGCGGATTCCAGTTTCCTGTTTTGCCGCGTGAATGGTACTTTCATAGAACTTTGCAAGCGGGCGATCAACATTCCCCAACTTTAACAGGTGCTTCTCGGTAATTTGTGAGGTATCTGGTGGTAATTCCTGCCACAGGTTTTGGCACACTACTTGAAGTTGTACAGGCTCTACAAATTCTCCCGCTACTTCTACCGTCTCACCTGTAATTGACTCTACCCGCGTCTTGAGCAAATCCTCTACCAGCTTCTCCGCTATACCCTCGGCGAATGAGTGCTTTGTTCCTCTCAACGGTACCGTAATCGCTGCCAGCGCGGCCTCCTTGCGCAACCGTTCCAGGCGAAAACGTATTCGCAACTTTTCAGAGAGAAGGGAAGCAAAGGGGTCCAACTGAGCTATGTAATCTTCTCTTATCGTGAAAACCACCCGTAAAAGACGATAATCATCTTTAAGTGTATCGCGAACTTGCTCAAAAAAATCCTTCCGGTCTCTCCAGCGATCTGGGTATAGAGCGAACAGCTCTTCGAATTGATCGAAGATGATAACACGTGGTAATGATAGACCATCTTCATCGGTGGGACGTTTTGACGTCTTCAAAAAATCGCTAAGGGACATCTGTACCAGTTGTCGAGGGGGGATCTCATCCTTTGCCCAGCACATGAGTGTGTTGAAGACATAGATATTCTTGATCTCATCAGGCCGTATATCCGGGGAGATCATGCCTTGCACTCGCGCCAAAGGGAGAATTTCAAAGCCCTCCTTCTCTAGGAAAGGAATGACCTTAGCGTTCAAAAGTGAGGTTTTTCCGGTGCCTGACTGAGCATAGAAGAGCAGCTCTCGGTAGGAAATAATAAGCGATAGCAGTTCATCGGCCTCATAATCTCGACCGAAAAATAGAGCCAGGTCATCTCGTTCATAGGGACGTGGCCCAACATAGGGCTGAAATTTAGTTTCCATGCTCAAAAACCTCCCATTGTCTTCTCAGTTCTGAGACAAACTCACGGCACTTTCCCCAGTAAATGCGGATATCGGACCTGTCAAAATATTTAATAAGATATTTTTGGGCCTCCTGCAGTTGTGCTTCTGTTAGTCTATCTCTTCCCGGTACCAACTGTACAGAAATATGCGCTTGTCTGACTGCTATCTGTAGATTGCTGACTATGCCTCGGAAAAGGACCCTGAAATCCCAATCAGCAAGACGGTAGCCAAGGAAAAGCAGCGACGACCCAGCCATGGCTCTCCGAATCCTTGCTGGAAGCAGATTCTGGTTCTTCGACATCTCTATCAGGAAGTCAAGATAGTCATCCTCTGTCAGGACGATAGACTCAGGTACTTTAATATTCCCATGAAGGTGAAATACGACGGGGTTTGATGGAGTGGGTGTGAAACCAGGCAAGGTTTCGAAGATAGATTTTTCATACATCTGAATGAATGAGTTCCAGTGACATATTTCTTGCCTGGGATCCTTGCCCTGTTGAATAAGAGCTTTCACCATACTGTCATCGTAGTTGGTAGTCATGTAGACGGGGAATGGAAGGCCTGCCAACACTCTATGTGGCTCGTCAGGGTCTGTGAAATCCGGTGTTGGAAATTTTTGGAACTGCTTCTGAATTTTATACTTTGGTTCGACATTGCCTTCGGTTACAGCCAAAAATTGAGCAACACGTGCCAGGTCACGGGAATCTTCCAGGGGGTAGCTATGTTCCTGAGCCCATTGAGCTGCAATTTCTGCCCCAAGGGGAAATACACCCGCACAAGCTCCAGCCCCTAGAAATGGTGTGCATCTACCATCTTTGATTTTCTCCATAAGGCGCTTCCAATCGCCTTCTGACATGTTGAGCATTGTCGACCTCCTTCCTTTTTGAGAGAAAGTTCATCCAAAGATCTGCGATGTGAATAAACATTTATGGTAATGATATCGGGAAACAATACACATTACCGAGTCGAGCAACCAGGGTCGAGTTACACCAGCCTGGCTGCTCACCTCGGCTAAGACTCAGGATGTACTCGCTACTGGCTCTGGCTGTGGCTCTGCTTGTGCTCCTGATAGAGGAAATCCCTTTGGGTCGGTCCAAAGTTGTATAAGCTTGCGACGGAGATCCGCGATTTTATCAATTGTCCAATCGTTATTAAGGGTGACATAAGCAAGGGGCGCATAGTGATGCTCTACGCCGTGGGGTTCTACCGCTATCGGTCCATTTTTATCGCGTGGCCACTCTACGTCCCCAGTAGCGGTGCGCGCAGGAATCAGCCAGTAATCGCCAGAACGGTACATGATTTCTGGGGGTGGCTCCGTTTGCGCAGTCTCATCCTTTGTTTTCTGCGCTTGGCCTTTTGAGGAAGATTGGCTCTGTGACACCGTTTGAGCGCCTGGTTGGAACTGAATTTGAATACCGTCCTCTAGAGTATACCAGTTACCTTCTACAATGGGTGTGACACCACCGCCAGGGGTCAAATCATCCTCTTTACCAGGGTCTCCTTGAGAGTGTTCCCAACGGCGTAGAATTGGATAATTCATGGAATCTTGCCCGATGTTCCCTGGTTCTGTTTTGAGCGTGACTTGCGAGTGGACGTAGTCGACGATATCGATCTGAAAGAGCGGGACAGGGTCGTCCTGAGGAGGGTTGAACTGCGGGAAGGCAGCATCATCTATGATCTCTACCCAATCATCCTTTTTTAAACCAAAGCGTTTGTCACGTCCCAGGTGCTCCAGTTTGACAATTTTTCCTTCCACTTTGCCAATGATGGGAAAGACAACGGAGCCATTCTCACGAGACCATTTGAAGGTCGCCTGGTTAGCACCGCCAGGGTGACCTGAACCGCTGTTATGAATCTCTACACGATAAAGCTGGTTCTCTGCACCTCGATATTTTGAATCAGGGGGGATGATACAGGGAGTTGTATCTTTCACAGCATCTTCACCGGTTCCTGCTTTGAGCATCCCTCGATACGGTTTAGGCGGCTGCAATACGTCAATCCAATCTCGTTTCCAGTTCTTATCAAACTCAATTACGTCATCATTGTTCGCGAGAGTCGGCAGAGGCTTGTGGTCAGGCGTTGTGAAGGCAACTTCCACCTTCCATACGACCTTAGCACGGGTGGTAGTATCAGGTCCAAGGACACCCAGGGCAACCTCGCGAATCTCTTCGTCCTCCATGTATGTCACTTGCCGTTCCCAGGCGTCCAGGTAGACCACGAATGCCTTCTGCGAAGAGCCACTCTTTTGGTCGGAAGAAAGCGTATAAGGACAGGGGCAAGGTTCTGGCCCATCAAGCTTACAGGTATCACTCTCACACCCCTCATTCTCGACCAAGAGACCATCGATGTAGTAGTGGCCTGGCCAGACGTAGAAATCGGGAGAAATGCTAGACGTTTTGTCCTTTGCACTTCTACGGGTCTTTGTTTGCCCTGTAGTCTGTACAGTTGGAGCGGGTAGAGCAGGTTGTCCAGGTTTATCCGCAGTAGCTGATACCTGGAAAGCAATGTCTGGTCGCACGGCACGCGGCCCTACAAGGTCCTTAGTGAGCGTGCGCAGGTAGTATAACAGGATATCGACCTGTTCGTTCCATTCAGAATCGAGATCGACGCGTCCCTGCTGTTTGAGTACGCGCGAGAAGTGATTGAGACGATCAAATGTGTCGCGGGTGATATCGCTTCTGAAAACACCGTTCATGTTTACCTCCTAGTTAACTGGCGTAAATGATGCCCGCATCCATTTCGGCGGGTGTGAATTCGTCAAGGCGAGCGCGGAGATTCGCCGCTCGCTGGGGTTGAAACAAGTCGTGGAAGACGCCCATTTCTGACTCGTCGTCTGCGCCGCCTTTGATTTCATCAGCGCACGCATCGGCGAGTTGGCAATAGGTGGGAGTGCCGTAGCGCACACTCTTGAACAGAGGTTGCACGTGATCACGTTCACTTTGTTTAGCTGTATCTATGTCTGTGACATTGGGATCTTCGTCTACTGCCTGTACTACAAGGTCAGGTTGGCAGTTATAGCAGCGCGGCGTGCGTGAACCAGGTGTGACGTAGCAGAAACGCATACAGCCTTCCTGGCGACGAGCTACCTTGACCAATCCATAGAAGATGCTGTTCTCAGCCAGGTCAATCGCATGTACCTGCACCTCACCAAACACAGTGCAACGGGTCATAGTCAGCACTACGGGAGCGACCGGGCAATCTATGCCACGTAGAGCGATGCGTTCAGGACTACTTGCGTCCAGGATGCTGTCACTGATGCGAATAGAGAGTGGATCCATGAGAGCTTCTTCCTGGTTGACCTCGATGAGGCCGAGAATGCTATGTTCGATGGTGATATACGTGGACATATTGAACACTTCCAGGCTCGGCTCCGTAGGTCTGCGAGGTCGGCAATCACCGTGAAGTTCCCAACCCGGCACGAGTGTACAATGGCGAATGCATACCTCCGCCATGTTCCCTTCAACCTGCACGCTTCGCCCTGTGATAAGCAGACCATCCAGGGTCAGGCGACTACCGGACTCGCCGGATGCATTCAGAGAATCCGGCAGGTTTGTTTGCCAGTCCAGGAGGCGGATAACCGGTCGCGTGCCGTTGGCTGCGCGGATTTGCAGGCTTTCCTTCGCCTCTAACGAGATGTTGAGTGGCTCGGTGTATACGCCGCTATCGGTGATCTCGATAACTGCGTGGGGTAGCTTAGAAGCCTGCTCTTCAGTATTCCGCTTTTTGGCATCTTTACTAGACCCTGGTTTCGCATCTTGCTGCTTGTCTAATTTCCACTGATTCAGGGCTTGTTGGATAGTTTTGAGCTGCTCATGCTCGCCTACCTGGTACAGTTTGGCATCGACAGGTTGCGAAATGGGCCGATTGTATTTCCCACCGCCAATATCATCGCTGGAGCCGTAATAGTAGGAGACCCATACGCCTTCTGGCAGGTGATCGGGTGGAAAGGCGATGCGACCGAGCACCGGGTCAACGGCTACTTGATCATCGCGAGGGTGATAGTGCCAATTCACTACCTGTGGGAGCGGCTTGGCTTGACCGGAACCGCGTGAGCGACGATGAACGCCTGTCCAGATCTGTAAGCTCTTGCCTTCACCATAATAATCCGATTTGTGCTCCTGGAAGGCGCGCCTTCCGATGGGAAGTGGCAGGTTCAATGGACCAGCAATCTGAGTAGGCACCTCTTCTGGCACAAAGTGCGTATAGAGAGGACTATCATTGCCCAGCACGCTGAAGGTAAAGAAGTGCGGGCCGACCTGTTCCATGCAATACGCAGGCGTTTTGCTCACCGGATACACTTTCAAGCGCCAGACGAAGACACCAATGCTGGGAATATTGTACAGCCCGGTCGTATGATGGGAGATGGCCCGGCGTACATCTACCGAATGTGATAGCCTATCAAATGGTGTACCTAAGAGGTGCAGATCGTCACCATCGCGCAGGTCGACTGTTCTACCTCGACCGAGTTGCAGGGGGTTGAGTGATTCGGTTTTACTGAGGTAACGATAGAACTCCACTACTCGTGCAGGCCAACCTGCTACATCTTGTGCCAGCAAGTCGAGGAGCGCAAGCGTACCCTTGCGTCGCCGGTAGCGGATCGTGTTGGCGACTTCGCGTCGTGGGATGAGAATTTTGTTACGCTGCTGCCCTTCAACCGTCGTCACATCTCCAGGTTCACCGCCGTCGTGAATGGGAACATAGCCGACCAGGTCGCCAATGTAGGGAACCACCCAATCCTGGCACGTCTCAATAAACCAGTTCTCATACAACTGTGCGATATCCGCTTCAACAACGTTCACCTGTTCAGTGATAACGCGCAATAAAGCTAGCAGTACCCCCTTTGTGTCTTGCTCTAAATCTCTCTGGCGGTAGTACTTAGGCAGTAATTCATAGAGTCGATCAAGTTGTGTAGTCATCTGTCAGCTCCATCAGGGTAAAGGGTTGAGAATAAGTGTGTCTTTTACATCCGGGCTTAAAAAGGCCAGCTGGGCTGGTAGAATAAGCTGGGACGGATCTGTGGCCTGCGGATTGCTTCGAGCAAGGTAGACCGGAATGCGCTGTTGCACCGTTGGACTTTTTGGAAGATCAACAGCCGTGGTAGAAGAACCTGCGACAAGCGCCTTCGAGGAGGTTGACGGCGTAGTATCATCTTTCACTTCTTTTAGTGCGTCCTCCACAGCGTTCTCGTCCAGAGCATTGAATTTCAGCATCTCTACGTAGTCAACGCCAGCAACACTTTGCATCACACTCATCACTTCACTGAGAAAGACGCTCTGACCCAACTCGCGTTGCTCAAAACCGAAAGCGTCCAGCACCGTAGCACGCAGGACAGGCTCGACGGCCTCCCATTCGTAATCCGGTAGCAAGCGCACATCCGCAGCTATGGTCAGCGGCAGTACTTCGCAGAGCGCTACCTGGAGAGGCTCAAAGGGATCCCCGAGCTGGCGCAGCGCCTGGAACAAATTCTGGAATAAGGCAGAATTGACATCGATGGGAATGTTGTTGGCACCGGCTATGGTGAGATGGACGAGTTGACGATGGCCATTCGAAAGCCGTATGGAACTCGCCTTCCCAATACCGGCGAAGGTACGGGCAAAGTCTGCGTAGTCTTCAACAGAGACGAGGCGATCCAGCGCCTTGACAGCAAGTGGCACATTGCGGCGAGCCTGATCACTGCTCTCTGCGTCAGCGCCGCCAGTTGCTGGTTTCGGGTTAATGACGCCCTTCACGCCTAACGGCCGCGAGGAAAGCAGGCTGATTTGCTTTGCCTTCACGTTCCCAGGTGTGCCAATGCCGAAACGGTAGACCGCTTTGACATTTTCAACGCCACTGGGTAAGCGCGCCCCGTGCTCTCCGTTGCCGAAAACAACGCTTGTCTGACTATTATCGTCCTCTTGTGTGATATAGGTCCGGTCAGTTGGATGCGCAGCAGCCAGGTCATCCGTCTCATGCCAGAGGATATTGTTCACGCGTACTTGCAGAGTACTTGTAATACCCGCAGCATTGGACGCCGGAACGTAGGTCAATGGGGACTTGCGCAAATGAAACTGTTGCAGTTCCTTGGTACCGTCTCCGCTGCCAAGTGCTTCGACGCGTGTTTCACCATTGGTGGCCTGCACCACGTTGCCATAGATGGTGACGGTGTCACGTTTGTAGCTGTAGGCAAGGTCATTTGCAAGCGAGATGAACGTGTGCCTCTTATCGCCGGGCAGGTCTCTCATCCTGGTAGTATTTACCTGCTGTTGATTACCTCCCATAGCCTTTTTTCCATTGCCTGCTATCTTATGGCCGTCTCCTAAACTTATTAGTTCATCACTTTGAGCCACCGGGCCATTGCCCTGGTTCATTTGACTATTTCCCGAGGTCATGAGGCTTCCTGTAGAACTCACGGGTACCTGGTGTACACGCTGTGTGACACCTGACAGCATGACCAATTCCGTACCTATCGTGCCAGGTACGAAGGTGTCGGTACGCTCGCCAGTTACGATGAGCCAGCGACCTGACTGCAAGCCATCGTAAAGTCCATCCAGTTCGATGGTGTTGCCACAGACCGCTTCAACAATTGGGTCAATTGTTTCATCAGCAAGGTCACGATCTATGCCCTGAGCATAGATCGTGACCTTGCGCAGCGTTGATAGCGACACATCGTTATCATCTAACCAGAATTTATCCAGGGTAAGCTGAGTTACCGTACCTGTTATACCGTACTCGGTGGGAGAAGTCGTCCTGGTTTTGATCACTTTGCTGATGATTTGTTTGAGTTGACTAGAGTCTGTTTTGTCTAGACGCTCAATCACCACCCAGCTTCCAGGAATGATCTGATCGTGCTGTCCATCTAGCGCCAGCACATTTCGTTTATCAGGCGGTACAGGGGTAAAGACAGCATCCGTAATGGAGAGGGCCGCATCGTCAAACCCGATTTCCACATTGTGATCCTTCGTTGAATAGCCCTTTTGCTGACCAGAGGAAAGGACTTGCGAGGGGTCTGCATTAACTTGATGGGGATCCGCATTGATCTGTACACTTACAGTATTCGTCTGATTGGTTAGCGTGATCGAATGATGAATTGGCTGACCTGATTTAGTAAAATCGATGACGATACTGCTAACATTTCTGGCATGATCAGGATCAGGGTTGATGGTAATGATGATCGTAAATCCTGCTAGAAGGACTGTTTGCGGTGACTTGTTTAGCGATATCGTTTTACCTTCCGTTGTCCCATCCTGTTCGATTGAAATCTGCCCTCCACTGATGTTTAAACCTCCAAAACCAGTGGGGGGTGAGCTGGCAGCATCTGAGGGTGGAGGAGTACTGCCGCTACCAGATGTGGGAGATTCTGCAGGGATAGCAATTTCTCTTATAAGGATTCCTCCTTCGAAGAAAATTGCCGCACTGATTGTCACTGCCCCGATAAGTGGCCACTCCTCGTGATCGATAACCTTTCCATCCTTGTCAAATTTTGGCTTGAGCGGCGCGTTATGTCCAAAGGGAGCCGCTTTCACGCGGAACGCCAGGGGGCTCTGCAATTGCGAAGGTGGCGTAACCTGAGCAGCGGCAATTGCCGAGAACAGTGTTGTCGCTTCCAACGTTGGATTGAGGACTGTGAGCAACTGCGTGTAAATGTCTGATTGGGCGGCGAAGGTTTGGCCGGGATCTCTCCCCAAGCGCTGGCTATTCACCGGTTGGAGAGAAGCGGGTTTCACCAGCGGAGCAATTAGCGATGGTATATCGACGAGCGTACTAGAGCCGTTCAATGATGGACCTGGTAGGGCTTGAATAGCCATTTCACTGAGCGACTGCATTGCAGTGCCGGTATTTGTGGACGAGAGAGGTACCCAGCTCAAGATTTTCTCCAGGTCAGTCACCAATGCACCGAGCCATGTCGCTAAGATAGCAAAGCTTTTACTGACCGCCTCGTTAAGCTTGTCCTTCAATCCAGGTACGTTATCAGTCGATGATCCATACAGGTAAAAGGTGAGTTTTTGAACTAATGTATCCAGGTTGAGATTCAGGTCTTTCACGTTCGACAAGAGATTTTTCAGAATATCAACCACATCATTGGTTAACTGGTTAGCAACTACATCATTGATTAACTTGTTCCCCGAAGAAACACAAAATGTCTGTAGATCGAGGTATCGCTCTACCGTTTGCTGGATAGCCCTACGAAAAGAATCGACGGTGAGAATAACCTGCAGCGTCACCTTTGTGCGTTTCTCGGCAGCCTGCGGCTCGACAGCTTTAACGAAGCGCACGAACTGCCCAGGAGGAGTTGTCCCTGGAGGTTCCGTATTTCGGTCAAAGACGAGGAGAATCGGGTCGTTCGGCTTCAGGTTCGTTGATGCGCCCTGGAAGTAGAGAGTATCAATAAAGTCAGCGTTCTCCTGCGTAATAAACTGAGGACGAGTCAAGCGTGGTTGGAGGTTATTCCAGGCGGCACGTGCAACCAGTGGGTCCGACGTTTCAAAGGATTGGGGCTGCTCCCCGGCTCCAGGTTGGCTCTGAGAACGGCTACTTGCGGGGATCGTTGTCTCAAAGCCATTTTCGAGAGTATAGGCCAGGTAGACGCTCGCAGACACGCCAGGACGCAAATGATAACCGACCAGCCGTGCCAGTTCG
>WNGJ01008484.1_pt1 | contig 15598 bp, 14 predicted proteins | sample 5400611 | NCBI WGS metagenome assembly WNGJ01 (sample SAMN13153375, study PRJNA577476) | soil metagenome | isolation source: 40 cm soil or saprolite under Garry oak tree replicate 1 | place: USA:California | collected 2016-06-15
TGGCGGTGTTCCTGGCGCTGGCGATCGGGATCGTGCTCGGCTCGACCGAGCTGCAGGGGCCGGCGTTCAGCTTGCTGGACAAGACCACCTCGAAGCTGCAGAACGAGCTCGGCCAGGTCAGCAGCCAGCGGGACACGGCCCAGCAGCAGGCCACCGAGGGCGAGATATACGCCCAGGCGGTCGAGCCCGCCGTGCTGCACGACCTGCTGACCGGGCACCGGCTGCTGATCGTCACGGAGCCGGGAGCCCAGTCCTCGGTGATCAGCGGCATCACCTCCGCCGCGATCCACGCGGGCGCCACCGTCACCGGGCAGATCAACCTGCAGCCGAAGTTCTTCGACAGTAGCGGCACCGCGCAGGACAGCCTGAACCAGACCACGCTCGCCGTGGCCCAGCCGACCGGCCTTCAGCTGGACACCAGCGCGCCCTACCAGCAGCAGGCCGCCCAGCTGATCGCGAGCGAGATACTGACCGACGCGGCTGGCCACACCACGCCCGGAGGTAACCAGGGCACCAGCACCGACGCGTCGACAATGCTGCAGGCCTATGCCGCGTCCCAGTTCCTCAGCACCAGCGGCCAGTCGGCCACCCCGGCCAGCCTGGCCGTCGTGGTGACCCCGCAGAACGTGCCGTCGGACGGCAGCGCGGACCAGCTCGACCAGGTGCTCGTCCCGCTGGCCCAGGAACTAGCGGCGAAGAGCGCGGCCACCGTGGTGGTGGGCTCGTCCACGGGCTCCGGCGCGGGCAGCCCGATCGCGGTGCTGCGCTCCAACAACGTGTCCAGCCAGGTATCCACCGTGGACAATGCCGACCTGGCGGCCGGGCAGACCGTCGCCATGCAGGCGCTCGCGGTAGAGCTGGTCGGCGGCAAGGCCGGCAGCTACGGGTTCAGCGCCAACGGCGCGACCGCCATCGCGCCGAGCCCCGCGCCCACGCCGAGCGCCTCCGCGAGCGCGACACCCACCTCCTCGACGACGAAGAAAAAGAAGGCCAGCCAATGAGGCGAGCGGGATACGCAGTGGCGGCCGGTGCCTGCGCGGCGGGCGCCGCCAGGCTCGCCTACTCGGCCATGAGCCGGCGACCGCCGGGCGGCCCTAAGGCCTGGTCACGGACCAACCACCGGGGCGAGCCGGTCACCCTGCTCGAGGGGCCCGCCGTAGCCGCCGGGGCACTGGCCGGCGTGCTGGCCCAAGCTGGGCTGGCTCAAGGGGTCCAGGCCGCCCTGGCGTCCGCGTCCGGCGCGCCGGGCGGGCGCCGGGCCGCGGCCATGGCCCTGGGCGGGGCGGGCGCGGCGGCCTTCGGGGCCTACGACGACCTGGCCGGGTCCGGCGACCGCCGCGGCTTCCGCGGCCACCTCGGCGCGCTGCGGCAGGGCGAGGTGACCACCGGCGCGGTGAAGCTGGGCGGCATCGGCGTCACCGGGATCGTCAGCGCCGCGGTGGCCGGGGGCTCACCCGTGGACGTGATCCTCAACGCCGGCCTGGTGGCCGGGGGAGCGAACCTGCTCAACCTGTTCGACCTGAGGCCCGGCCGGGCCATCAAGGTCGCGGCCGTCTCCGGCACCCTGCTCGGCGCGGCCGGGCAGGACAGCGTGGCGGCGCCGCTCGGAGCGGCGCTCGCGCTACTGCCCGAAGACCTGGGCGAGCGGGCCATGCTCGGCGACGCCGGCGCGAACGCGCTCGGCGCCATGCTCGGCGCCTCCGCGGCCGGGCTGTCCCGGCCGGCCAGGATCGCGCTGCTCGCCGGGATCGCCGGGCTGACCGCGGCGAGCGAGAAGGTCAGTTTCACCAAGGTGATCGCGCGCACCCCCGCGCTGAACTGGCTGGACATGCTCGGCCGCAGGCCCGCGCCCCAGCCGTCCGCACCGCAGCCGTCCGCACCGCAGCCGCCCCTGGTCACGATCCCCGCTCAGCGCCCCGAACCGGCCGGGTGAGCACGCCCGTCGCCGAACGGGGGAGTACTCGGCCGCGAGGCGGGGGGATAGGCCGCGCGGCCCTGCTGATCGGCGCGATCACGATGCTGGCGCGGGTCATCGGGTTCGGCCGCCAGGTGGTGTTCGCGCACACCGTCCAGGCCTCGTGCCTGGGCACCGCGTACACCACCGCCAACATGGTGCCGAACATCATCTACGACATCGTGGCAGGCGGCGCCCTCACCGCGGTGGTGGTCCCGGTGCTGGCCGGGCCCGCGCGGTCCGACCCCGAACAGGTACGGCGCACCTCCGCCGCGTTGCTCAGCTGGGCCGTGCTGCTGCTCGTCCCGGTCAGCCTGGTGGTCGCGGCCATCGCGCGGCCGCTGGTGTCGGTGCTGCTCGGCGCGACGCCGGGTTGCCCGCGCGCCGACATGGTGACGCTCGCCGCGCGGATGCTGGTGGTGTTCGCGCCGCAGATCCTGCTCTACGGCCTGGCCGTGGTGCTCTACGGCATCCTGCAGGCGCACCGCAGGTTCGCCGCGCCCGCGCTGGCGCCGGTGCTGTCCAGCCTGGTCGTCATCGGCGCCTACTTCTGGTTCGGCGTGGTCGGGAACGGCTACCAGGATCTGACCCGGCCGGTGCCGGCCCTGGCCTGGATCGTCCTGGCGGTCGGCACCACCGCCGGGGTGGCGACGCTGGTCGTCACCCCGCTCATCCCCACCGCCCGGCTGCGTCTGCGGCTGCGGCCCGCGCTCCGGTTCCCCCCGGGGATCGGCGCGCGGGTCCGCGCGCTGGCCGCGGCCGGCGTCGCGACGCTGATCGCGCAGGACGCCTCGGTGGCGGTGGTGATCGTGCTGGCCAACTCACGCGGCGGCAGCGGTGCGCTGGTGCTCTACAGCTTCGCCTGGGCCGTCTTCTTCGTGCCGTACGCCGTACTGACCGTGCCGATCGCGACCAGCGCCTTCCCCGAGCTGTCCGCGCGCACCGACAGCTTCGACAGCACCAGCGCCACCTCGACCCGGGCGGTCACGGTGGCGTCCTGGCTGGGGGTGGCGGGGATGGCCGGCACCTGCGTCCCGCTGGCCCGGGTGTTCCAGTCCCACGTCAGCCAGGCGGCCGACGCCCGGCAACTGGCGATCGCCCTGGCCGCGTTCGCGCCCGGGCTCGTCGGGTACGGGCTGACGGCGAACCTGTCCCGGGTGCTCTACGCCGAAGGATCGAAGGGGCGCAGCCGGGCCTCGGCCCTGGCGGTCAGTGGCGGCTGGATACTGGTCATCGTGGCCGACCTGCTGATCGTGCCGTTCGTGCCGCGTTCCGCCGTGGTGCCCTGGCTCGGGGCGGGCACCACCCTCGGCCTGACCGGTTCCGGGGTCGCGCTGCTCTTCCTGGTCCGCCGGTTCCGCGGCCGGGACGCGCTGCGCGGCTGCGCGCGCGCCACCATGGCCGGCCTGGCGGGCGCGGTGGCCGCAACAGCGGCCGGCCTCGGCGTTTCCGCCGCTGTCCGCCCCGTCGGCTTCCTGCCCAACGTCGGCGTCACGCTGCTGGCCAGCGCGGCCGTGCTGGTGGCCTTCCTCGCTGTGGTGGCGGTCGCCGACGGAGGGGACCTGCGGGCGGTGGCGCGCAAGGTGATCCGCCAATGAAGGTCGCGTTCGTGCTCGGCACCAGCACCGGCGGAACCGCCCGGCACGTCCGGATGCTCGCCGCCGGCGCCGTGGCGCGGGGCGTCACCGTCGAAGTTTTCGGGCCCTCGCAGACCGAACAGGACTTCGCCTTCGACGCCATTGCCGGCGTCGAGTTCACTCCGGTCGAGATCGCGGACCGGCCGCGCGTCGCCCGCGACCTGCGGGCGATCCAGCGGCTGCGCCGGCTGCTCGCCGCCTGGCGGCCCGACGTGGCGCACGCGCACGGCCTGCGGGCCGGCGCGCTCACCGCGATCGCGCTGGCGTTCGTCCGGCCCACCGTCTACCACCGGCGGCCCGCGCTGGTCGTCACCGTGCACAACGCGCCCGCCGCGGGCGCCACCGGCGCGATCTACCGCGTGCTCGAGCGGATCGTGGCCGCCCGCGCCGACTCGGTGCTCTGCGTATCGCCGGACCTGGAGGAACGCATGCGCGCGGCCGGCGCCCGCCGGGTCGGGCGCGCCCTGGTCCCGGCGGCCGCCCCCGCCGTGGCTGCTCCCGCCGCGGGCGTTTCCGCGGAAACGCCCGCGGCCGTGTCCCTGCCCGGCGACCCGGCCCCGGGGCGTCCCCTGGTACTGGCGGCCGGAAGGCTGGCGGCGCAGAAGGGATTCGGCACCCTGCTGGAGGCCGCGGCCCTGTGGCGGGACATCCAGCCCGAGCCGCTCCTGGTCATCGCGGGGGAGGGGCCGCTCGCCGCCGACCTGAAGAGCCAGGCCGGCCGCCTCGGGCTCGACGCCCGGTTCCCCGGGCATCGCGACGACGTGCTGGCCCTGCTCGCCGGCGCCGCCGTGTTCGTGCTGCCCAGCAACTGGGAAGGCCAGCCGCTCATCCTGCAGGAAGCCCTGCGTGCCCGGGTGCCCATCGTGGCCACCCGGGTCGGCGGCACGCCCGTGCTCACCGGCGAGGACGCCGCCGTACTCGTCCCGCCCGGCGACGCGCCCCGGCTGGCCGACGCGGTGCGCGCCGTGCTCACCGACGAGGTGCTGGCCGCCCGGCTGCGCAAGGCCGCCGCGGACCGCGCGCGCGCCCTCCCCAGCGAGGACGAAGCCGTGTCCGCGGCCGTAGCCGAGTACAAGCTCCTCACCCGCACCAGGTAAGCGTCACGCGGCGCCGGCCTAACGGCGTGAGCCAGTCGCGGGCGACGTGCCCGGCCAGTTCCTCCAGCAGGGGACCGGGCTGCTCCAGGCAGCGGGTCAGGTCGGGTTCGATGTCGGCGAGCGCGTAGGCGCGCGCGATGCCCGCCGAACGGAGCTGCCCGGGGGACAGCGAGCACACCCCGGCCACCGCCACCACCGGCAGGTCCCGCGCGGCCGCGGCGGCCGCGCGGGCCACCCCCACGGGGGCCTTGCCGTGCAGCGTCTGCTCGTCGAGCGACCCCTCGCCGGTGACCACCAGGCGCGCGCCGGGCAGCCGGTCGGTGAACGCGAGCAGGTCCAGCAGCAGCTCGATGCCCGGCTGCACGGCGGCGCCGAGGAACCCCAGCGCCGCGAAACCCAGGCCGCCCGCCGCGCCCGCGCCGGGCTCGTCCCGCTTGACGAAGCCGAACGACCGCTCGGTCACGTCCGCCCAGCGCGCGAGGCCCTCCTCCAGCAGCGTCACGTCCTGCGCGGAGGCGCCCTTCTGCGGCGCGTAGACCGCGGCGGCGCCGAACGGCCCGAGCAGCGGGTTGTCCACGTCGGTGGCCACGATGAACTCGGTGCCTGTGCTCGACAGGTCCCTGAGCCGGGACACGTCGATGTGGTCCAGCCGGGCCAGCGCCGCCCCGCCCGGGGGGAGTTCGGTCCCCGACGCGTCGAGCAGCCTTCCTCCCAGCGCGGTGACCAGGCCCGCGCCGCCGTCGGTGCAGGCCGAGCCGCCCAGGCCGAGCACGATCCGCTTCGCGCGCATCCGGACCGCGGCGAGGATGAGCTCGCCGACGCCCCGGCTGGTCGCGGTCAGCGGGGCCAGCGTGCCGCCGGGCAGCCTAGTCAGCCCGCAGGCCTGCGCCGACTCGATGATGGCGGTCCCGTCGAGCAGGGCGAACGCGGCGTTCACCGGCTTGCCGGTCGGCCCGCGGACCCCGATGTCGACGCGGCGGTACCCGGCGGCCTCGGCCGCATCCACGGTGCCGTCACCGCCGTCGGCCACCGGGACCTGGACCGTCTCTACTCCCGGGCAGGCCCGGCCAAGCCCGGCGGCCACGTGCGCGGCCACCTGCCCGGCGGTGAGCGTTCCCTTGAACTTATCCGGGGCGACCACCACGTGGCTCATTTGCCAATGAGATCATGCGCGCGGCTTCTCGTCACGTGATACGTTTCAGCCGGTTTCCTCTCAGCGGCGACGGGCGGCGGCGACGGCTAACGGGGCAGGTCGGCCAGCACGTCGCGGATCATCGCGATGTCGGCGGCCAGCTTCCCGGCGCGGCTCAGCGTCGGGCCGAACGGTCGGTCTTGAAAGTCGAACTGGATTTCGGCATTATCGGACCAGGCGTCCACCCACACGGACTGCGAGGTCCCCAGCACGGTCTGGAAGGTGGCGGTCGCCCGCTGGCCGAGGCCGGTCACCGGCAGTGCTCCGCTGAACTGTGCGCCGTTCCCGCCCTGGCGGAGGGACTGAACTTGGAATTCGAAATCATCGTGAGCGCTGAAGGAGTCGGCGTAGATGGTGAGGTTCAGCAGCAGGCTGCCTCTGGGCGTGTACCAGAAGCAGCTGGTCAGCTGCGGCGTGCCGGAATGGGACGAGGGCTTCCCGGCCGGCGCGTGTGGCACGTACTTCGCCAGGGTTGACGCCTTGACCAGCGCGCAGGCGTCGCGCGGGCTGGTGTACCGCGGCCCAGCGGGCGACGGGGCAGATGCCGGTGCCGAAGTGGCGGGCAAAGCCCGCCCCGTGGCCTGGACTGCCGTTGCGTGGGCCAGGGCGGTCAGCACGTCCCGGGCCATGACGACCGTTCCGGCCACTTGCTCGGCGATCGTGGGCGGCGAGGCTGGTCCGATGGGGATGGTGGAGTAGTTGAGGGCGATATCAGCGTTGCCCGACCGCACCACCAGGCCGATCTGGGGCACCAAGGTCTTTCCCGGCGTGCCGGTTATGACCATCGACATGGCCTGGTCACCGAGACCGGTTACGGGTCGTGTCCTGACCGTGGGTCCTTTTCCTAGGCTCCCGGTTAGGCCGGAAGCCAGGACCTGGTACTGCGCCTGCGCGTCGCGCAGCCACGATGATGACTCATAGACGACAATCGTCACCGACAGGATCCGGCTCTGCCCCCCGGTGACGCTGGACCAGTTGCAGGTGTCCACCTGGGAGACAGTGCCCACGGACCCGCTTTGCGGGCTGCTCGTCGCCTCGGGCAGGTACTTCGCCAGCGTGGCCGCGGTGAGCACCTCACACGGAGCGGGTACGCCGGTGTACTTGAGCTGCTGAGCAGACGGCCACATGGCCACCAGGATGACGGCCGCGACCACCAGGATTCCCGCCCCGAAGCCGGCGATCACGGGCCTGCGGCGAAGCCAGGGCGGCAGCGCCAGTGCCAAGCGGCCAGGCGGCCGGGATCCCGGCGAGAGCGCATCGGCTTGTTCGGTGCCCGGCTGGACCGCGGCGGGTTCGCCAGTGTCGGGTCCGGCGTCACCACGGGCAGGCTGGGCGCTGGCGGGTGCTCCGGCTCCCGATGCGGTAGCGTTCGGCTCTTCTGACACTGCGCAGGCCCCTAACGCCGATGTCGCACGATCGCCGTCGTGAGTCCGAACCCCCTGTCGGCTAGAAAACTACTCACTGGTGGTCTCTAGAACGTCTCGGACTAATGTACGATGCGCGACGGCTGGTGACCCGCTCGATCAGATCGCCGAACCGCTCCGGGGTTCGGCTCGGGTCGGTGAGGTGATCAGGTCACGCGTACGGCTTCTCGTCATCTGATACGGCTCACGCCGTTTCCGCCCAGCGGCGGCGGATGGCGGCGAGGCCGTCGTCGGTCAGCGAGCCGTACAGTCGCAGCCGGGCGACGCCGCCGTCCGGGTAGATGTTCAGCCGCACGTGGGTGGCTGGCCGGCCGGTGACGCGGAACCGGTGCGGCGTGTCCGGCAGCAGGCGGACCGGCGGCAGCAGTTCGCGCCACGCCGACTTGTCGGTGAGCGAGGCGCCGGTGGTGGCGTCCAGCGTCTGCAGCGACGCGCTCTCCGGCTGGTTGCCCCGGTACCAGGACGTGTCGATCTCCGCGAGGTCGATGACGCCGCGCCCGGCCAGCCGGATGACCACCCACTCGTTCCCGGGCCTGCGGCGCCTGCGGGTCTCCCAGCCCTCGCCCATCACGCGCGACAGGCCGGGAGAGATGACGTTGCGCGGCGCGGAGAAGTAGTTCTGGTCACTGAGCGCCGCCACGTCCGCGCCGTTTTCCATCGCGGCGAGGTCGACGGTGAGGCCCTCGAGCATGGCCGGATCCGGCACCACCTCACCGTGGACGTGCAGCCGGGCCACCCCGCCGTCGGGGAAGATGTTCAGCCTGACGTGGGTGAACCTGCGCCCGGAGCTCACCTTGAACGCGTGCCGGGCGTCGCCGGTCAGCAGCCCGCGCGGCACGATCTCCTGCCAGGCCACGGCCTCGGAGTCCGCGGCGATCTCCTCGAACGCGGGATAGCCGGTCACCGAGCACGCGTCCGCCGAGCACGCCTGCGGGAAGTTGCCGGTGAAGAACGCGGTGTCCACCACGATGGAGCGCACCACCCCCGGCATGCCGAGCCGGACGATGACCCAGTCGCGGGCCGAGCGATCCGGCAGCTTCCCGCCGGGCCCGCGCCGCCGCCGGGTCTCCCACCCGTCGTACACCTGTCCCTTGGCGTCGTACTTCTCCGGCACGAACACGGGCGCGGCCGCCTTGGTCAGGTTCTCCTTCGCGGCGAAGAACTCGTCGCTGGCCGCCACGACGGACCCGCGCAGCTGGAGCAAATCGGGGAGAAGCTGCTCATCCATACCCGGTTCATCCCCGTTTTAGCAGCTGCCCAACTGGCGTTTCACCCTCACCTTCAAGCAGCGGCGTACCACGCAGCCACGTCTGCCTCACGCGTCCGGTCAGCGTCTTCCCGGCGTACGGGGTGATCGGGTGCCTCTGCTGCAGCGTGGCGGGGTCCACGACGAACGTCTCGTCGGGATCGAAGGCCACCAGGTCCGCGTCGCACCCGGCCGCCAGCCGTCCCTTGGCCGGCAGGCCCGCGAGCGCGGCCGGGGCAGACGCCATCCACCGGGCGACGTCGTCCAGTGTCCGGCCGCGGCGCCGCGCGACCGTCCACACCACGGACAGGCCGAGCTGAAGCGAGGCGATGCCGCCCCAGGCCGCGCCGAAATCCCCCGAGCCGAAGGACTTCAGCTCGGGCAGGCAGGGGGAGTGATCGGACACCACGCAGTCGATCGCGCCCGCCTCGAGCCCGCGCCACAGCGCCTCCCGGTTGACCGAATCCCTGATCGGCGGACAGGACTTGAACTCGGTCGCCCCGTCGGGCACCTGCTCGGCCGCGAAGTACAGATAGTGCGGGCAGGTCTCGGCGGTCAGCCGGATGCCCGCCGCCTTCGCGCCGGAGATCATGGCCACGCACTCGGCCGCGGACAGGTGCACGATGTGCGCCCGGGCCCCGGTGGCAGCCGCGGCCGAGATCACCTTCTCGATCGCGCGCCGCTCCGCGACCGGCGGCCGGGACGCAACGAACGAGCCGAAATCGCGGCCGGACCCCGGCCCCATCTCCTTGATCTCCGCCGCGTCCTCGGCGTGCGCGATCAGCAGCGCGTCCACCTCGGCCAGCGTGCCGAGCACCGTCCGCAGTTCGGCCGCCTCCAGCGGCGGGAACTCGGGCACCCCGGAGTCGAGCAGGAAGCACTTGAACCCGACCACCCCGGCCTCGTGCAGCGGCCGCAGCGAGGCCTCGTTGCCCGGTACCGCGCCGCCCCAGAACGCCACGTCGACCCAGCTTTTCCCGGCTGCCGCCGCGCGCTTTTCCTCCAGCGCCGCCACCGACGTGGTGGGCGGCAGCGAGTTGAGCGGCATGTCGCAGATCGTCGTTACCCCGCCGGCCGCGGCCGCGCGGGTGGCGGTGGCGAACCCCTCCCACTCGGTCCGGCCGGGCTCGTTGACGTGCACGTGCGTGTCGACCAGGCCGGGCAGCAGCGGAAGGTCGCCGAGGTCGACGTCGCGCCCGGCCTCCAGCGGCGCGCCGTAGTCCTCGATGGCCGCGATGACCTGTCCGCTCACCGCGACCGCCGCTGCCCTCGTGCCGTCCGGCAGCACCGCCCGCCGGGACCGGACCACCAGGTCATACCTCATCTGGCCCCCTCCAGCCGAAGCTCGTCGAGCTGTCCGCCGGGTCCGACGGCTTGTACTCGCAGCCGATCCGGCCGGCGTAGCCTTGCGCGGCGAGCTGGCCGAACAGTGGCTCATAGTCCAGTACGCCCGTCCCGGGTGCGCCACGGTCCGGGACGTCGGCGATCTGGATGTGCGCGATGCTGGCCGCCTCGCGGGCCAGCGTGCCCGGCAGGTCCTCGCCCATCTTGCCCAGGTGGTACAGGTCGGCCAGGAACGCCACGTTGGTGACGGCGGCCTGCGTCCGCACCAGGCTGATCACCTCCAGCGCGCGCCGGCTGGAGACCAGCGCCGCACGCGGGCTGTCGTAGGAGTTCAGCGCCTCCACGACCACCGTGGCGTCGGCCGCTGCGGCGGCGCGGGCCGCCAGCGCGAGGTTCTCCGCGGCCAGCTCGTCCTGCTCCGGTCCGGAGAGGCCGTCGGCGCGGTTGCCGTAAAGCGCGTTGAGGATTGTGCACCCGGTCCGCGCGGCGATGCCGGCGCAGACGTCGATGTTGGCCCGGAACTCGGCCGAACCCTCCGGCAGCGCCAGCAGCCCGCGGTCGCCGGCCGCCATGTCGCCCCCGACGAAGTTCAGCAGGGTGAGCTGCACCCCGGCGTCCGCGAGCGCCCCGGTGAACGCGTCGACCTCGCGGTCGCCAGGCACCGGGTCGGCGAACGGCCACCAGAACTCCACCGCGTCGAAGCCGGCGGCCCGCGCCGCCTCGGGCCGCTTCAGCAGCGGCAGCTCGGTGAACAAGATCGAGCAGTTGACGTCGAACCGCAGCCCGTGTGTGCGCACAGCGGTCAGTCTCTCACGGCCTCTACTGCCCCTCGCCGCTGCTCAGTCCAGACGCCGGCAACCGATAGTTTACTGCCGCAAGCTTCGGTTGCTTTTTCGAATTGCCGATGAATTCGGCGCCTGCCGACCGACTTCGGCTTCCCGATCGACGTGCACGCGCACGAGCCGGAGACGGTCTACGTGGTCCCGATCACCAGCGACTCGCACCATTTCCCGCCGGAGGGGAAGCTGCGCGTCTACCGCAGCCGCACCGGCGGGACTCGCACCATTTCCCGCCGGAGGGGAAGCTGCGCGTCTACCGCAGCCGCACCGGCGGGGACGAGTGGGAGCCCCTCACCACGGGCCTGCCGCAGGAACACTGCTACGTCAACGTGCTCCGTGACGCGATGGCCGTCGACTCCCTGGACTCCTGCGGGATCTACTTCGGTACCACCGGCGGCCAGGTGTACGCCTCGCCCGACGCGGGGGACACCTGGGCGCCGATCGTCCGTGATCTCCCCGCCGTGCTGTCCGTAGAGGCGCAGACACTGCCATGACCGGGAGCGCTGAGGTGGTCCGGGTGGCGCTGCCCGCGCACCTGCGGACGCTGGCCCAGGTCAACGGCGAGGTGAAACTCGAGGTGGCCGGTCAGGTCACCCAGTGCGTGGTGCTCGACGCGCTGGAGGCCAGGTACCCGATGCTGCGCGGCACCATCCGCGACCAGCGGACCGGGGAACGCCGCGCGTTCATCAGGTTCTTCGCCTGCGAGCAGGACCTGTCGCACGAGCGGCCGGACGCCCCGCTGCCCCAGGCCGTCGCGGTCGGCGCCGAACCGTACCTGATCGTCGGCGCGATGGCCGGCGGCTAGCTCGCGTCGGCTAGCCGCTGCCGGGCCGCCCGGACCTCGCGGGCGGCCGTGGCGGCGTCGACGGTGCGCAGTTCGCCGCCGTCCACCACTGGCGTTCCGCCGACCAGGAGGAGCTCGAGCGGGGCCGGAGGGCCGAGCACCAGGGCCGCGACCGGGTCGCCGCCGGGCCCGTGCGCGATCGCGTCGTGCGCGAGGGTGTCCAGCCGCCACAGCGCGATATCGGCCAGCAGGCCCGGCCGCAGCGCGCCGGTCTCGTCGTCCCGGCCCAGGCAGCGGGCCCCGCCACGGGTCCCGATCCACAGCGCCTGCCGCGCGGTCAGCGCGGCCGGTCCGTGCCCGTCCCTGACCCGGGCGGCGAGCAAGGCCTGGCGCAGCTCGCCGGCCAGCGAACTGCCCTCGCTCGAGGCGGCGCCGTCCACGCCCAGGCCGACCGTGGCCCCGGCCTGGAGCAGGTCCCTGACCGGGGCGATGCCCGCGCCGAGCCGGGCGTTCGAGGTGGGGCAGTGCGCCACCGACGTGCCGGTGGCGGCGAACCGCCGGACTGCGGCCTCGTCCAGGTGCACGCAGTGGGCCAGCCAGACGTCCGGGCCGAGCCAGCCGAGGTCCTCGGCGTACTCGGCCGGGGTCCGGCCGAGCGCCTGCCGGCAGTACGCGTCCTCCTCGCTGGTCTCGGCCAGGTGCGTGTGCATCCGCACGCCCAGCGCACGGGCCAGGTCGGCCGTTTCGCGCATGAGCCGGGGGGTGACCGAGAACGGGGAGCACGGCGCGGCCGCCACCCGGACCATGGCGCCGGGGGACGGGTCGTGGAACCGGCGGACGGCCTCCTCGGTCGCGGCGAGCGCCGCGTCGGTGTCCTCCACGATCTCGTCCGGCGGCAGGCCGCCCGCCGACCGGCCCAGGTCCATCGATCCGCGGCACGGGTGAAAGCGCAGGCCGACCCGGGCGGCCGCGGCCACCTCGGCGGCGAGCGCGTCGGCGTCGGCGCCGACCCCTCGCGGGAAGATGTAGTGGTGATCGGTGCTGGTCGTGCACCCGGACAGGGCCAGCCAGGCCAGGCCCGCGGTGGCCGCGGCGTGGACCTGCCCGGCGTCGATCGTGGCCCAGTTCTCGATCACGACGGGTCCGGCGCTGATCAGCTTCCCCGGTAGGTGGAGTAGGCGTACGGGCTGAGCAGCAGCGGCACGTGATAGTGCTCGTCCCGTGCGGTCATCTCGAAGGTGATCGTGACCTCGGGGTAAAACGACGGCACGCCGCGAGCCGTGAAGTACGCGCCGGTGCCGAACGTGATGCGGTACACGCCGGGCTCGAAGTCGGCGGTACCCCCGGGGCCGGACAGCCGGAGCCGCCCGTCGGCGTCCGTCCGGCCCTGGCCGGCCGGCGCCCACCCGGCGTCGGCGCCCCCGTCGCCGGCAGCAGAGTCCAGCCGGATCTGGACGTCCGCGGCGGGCCGCCCGGTCGTCGCGTCGAGAACGTGCGTGGAAAGCGTCATAGGTCTAGGGCCTTTGTCATCCGCAGGCGGGTTATCTTCCTCAGCTCGTCGCGTACGACGGTCCGTTCGGATTCCTCGTCGTGCCCCAGCCGGTCCCGCAGCTGATCCAGCATCTCCTGGCCGGTCAGGCCGCTGGCGCAGATCAGGAAGATGTGGCCGAAGCGCTGCTCGTAGGCGACGTTGCCGTCCGCCAGCCCCTGCCGGACCTCGTCGCCGGCCGCGGCGGCACCGGACTGCTCCGCCGCCGACATCCCGCCACGGACAGCGCGGTCGCCGATGCGGGGGTGCTCGCTCATGGCCTCGACGATATCGTCCCAGCTCAAAGCGTTGAACGCGGTGTCGACCGCGGCCAGCAGCGCGGCCGGGTCCGGGTAGGGCCTGCCGTCGGCGATCGCCTTCGCGAAGGTCCTGGACGCACAGCAGGCCAGGGCGGTCCGCTCGGCGTCCTGCGCCGGGGCAGCGTTGAAGGAACCCAGGGTCGCGGACGCCTGCGGGTTCACGTTCGCCATTGAGACATCCAATCAGGCCCCGGTCGACGCCGGGTAGCCGCGGGCCGGCTCAATCACCGGTAACCTGACTCAGGCCGTTTTGTAGCTTTCGCTAAACAGCGGCGGTTAGGGTGCGCGCGAACGCTTCACCGCGGGAAGGGTGATTCCGTGCGGGTCAGGGAACTGCTCGACGTGCCCGATCTGGGCCTCAGGCTGCTCACCGACGTCGCGGGCATGGAGCGGGCCATCCGCCACGTGTTCACCACTGACCTGCCCGACCCCAGCCGTTACCTGACGCCCGGGGACCTGGTGCTGACCGGCCTGATCTGGTGCCGTGCGCCCGGAGACGCCGACCGGTTCGTGTCGGCCCTGGTCCGGGGGGAAGCGGCCGCGCTCGGCGCGGGCGAGGCGCTGGGCAAGGTGCCGGACGAGGTGATCCAGGCGTGCGGCCGGTACGGCCTCCCGCTGCTCGCGGTACCGGCCGAGACCTCGTTCGCCCTCGTCACCGAGGAGGTGGGACGGCGGCTCAGCGGGGACCGGGCCACCGAGATGACGCGGGTCCTCGGCCGGCGCAGGCTGCTGCTCTCGGCGGTGGCCGAGGGAGCCGGCCTGGACGCGATGTTCCGGCTGATGAGCCGTGAGCTCGGAGCCGAATGCTGGCTGCTGACCGGGCTCGGCCGGGTCATCGGCGGGACCGGCCCGTCGCTGCCCAGGCCGCTGGCGCTCCGGCTGGCGTGCGAGTACCTCAGGGCCGACCGGATGCCCGCCGCGGCCGAGGTCAGTGTCCCGGGGGCGGGGACAGGAACGTACACGCTGTTCGGGGTGGGCGGCGAGCCGAGGATCACCAGCTGGTTTCTGGCCTGCGCAGGCCGCGAGCAGGACTGGCCGCACGAGCTGAGGGAGTCGGTGGCCGAGCTGGCCGCCGACGTGGCGCTAGAACGGGCCAGGCTGAATGCCGCCCGCACCGGCGACCGCAAACTGGCCGAGGCGATCGTCACGATGCTCGCGTCCGGGGGCGGTGAGGGCGCCGCGCCGGCCGAGATCGCCTCGCTGATGCGTGCGGCCGGGCTGCCGCCCGAAGGCCGCTACCAGGTCGCCGCCGTGGGCGCGGAGGCCGACCGGGTCACGGGGCCGAACGCCGACCGCTGGCGCTGCGACCTGGCCGGGGAGCTGGTTTCCCCGGCCGCGGAGGACGCCCTGGCCGCCCCGCTGGGCAACGAGATCGTCGTGCTGGTCCCTGCGCCGGGGGACGGCGACGATCCGGACGGATCCGCCCCGGCCGCGCACCGGATCGCCGCCACGATCCGTGCGGCCCAGCCGGTCGTGGAGTCGGATCGTTCCCGGGTCAGGCTCACCGTGGGGGTCAGCGGGCCAGCCGAGAGCGTGACCGCCCTGCCCGGCGCGCTGCACGAGGCCGGCAGCGCGCGGCGGCTGGCCGCCCTGCGCGGCACTTCGGCCGTCTCGGTCGTGACCAGCGACGAGGTGACGTCTCACGAGCTCCTGCTGGCCACGGTTCCGGCCAGCGTGCTGCGCTCGTTCCGCGAGCGCCTGCTCGGCCCGCTGCTGGCCTACGACGACCAGCACCGGGCCGAACTGCTGCCGACGCTGCGAGAGTTCCTGGCCTGCTCCGGGTCGTGGAACGTGTGCGCGGCCAGGATGTACGTCCACGTCAACACCGTCCGCTACCGGATCAGGCGGATCGAGGAGCTGACCGGACGCGACCTTTCCCGCCTGGACGACCAGGTGGACTTCTTCCTCGCTCTGCGGATTCGCTAGTTTGTCCGGGTGGTGGTGATCCGGGCCGGCTCGGCGGCGGACGCGGCGTCGATCGCGGCGGTGCAGCGGGAAGCCTGGTTCGCCGCCTACACGGGCATCATCCCCGACGAGATCATCGACCGGGTCACCGCTCCCGACGATGGCGCCCGCGTGCGGCAGTCGTTCAGGACCCGGCCGTGGCAGCGCATGATCGTGGCCACCCCGGACGAGGCGCAGGCCGGCATCGTCGGCTACGCGTCCTTCGGCCCGGAGACGGATGTGCTGGGCGCACCGTGGCCGCATCCGCTGAGCACGGCAGGCGAGGAAC